>QMCD01002825.1_pt1 | contig 22217 bp, 12 predicted proteins | sample 1821841 | NCBI WGS metagenome assembly QMCD01 (sample SAMN01991225, study PRJNA193472) | Termite gut metagenome, whole genome shotgun sequencing project. | isolation source: worker | host: Macrotermes natalensis
GCTGATTCAATTCCAGCTCCTGCTGATTCAATTCCAGCTCCTGCTGTTAATCAGTAATTAAAGCTAAAAAATAAAAAAGTCCGGAACATTCCGGACTTTTTTATTTTTTAGAACTTATTTAAATTTCAATTTTCAATCCAACTCCAATAATCCTTCCGGAATTTCCATTTGAATCACGCCCGCATCATCATCAATCTCTACAATATAATCATCACTTGCCGGAATCAATATCTCATCATTCGAGGCTGCTGATAATACACAAAACAAAATATTTTCCGTAGAATCGTCAATATCAACTATTTCACCAATCATGTTCCCTTCCTGATCTGTAATTCGATAACCGACATAAAAATCGGTACCATACACATCCTCCGTCGAAAAACCGGCAGGAAGAATTGCCCGTTCCAAATACAAGTTTACTTTCGCCAACTCTTTTGCCTCCTCATTTGAATCAATTCCTTCAAACTTGACAAATCCAGCGTCATCACTCTTCAACCGGTAACCTTCGATAAAATAAGGCACAAAAATTCCATCAATCTCGCAAATAAAGAAGCCGGCATCCGCCTCATCAAAAATATCTGTTGAAAATTCAAATAAAAGTTCACCCTGCAGACCATGCGGTTTGATTAATTTTCCTATCTGAAATATATCTTCTCTTTTTATCATCTTCATTTTTTATCGGCAAATATAAATGAAATTTATTAAATGAAACAGTACTTAAGATTAATTTAAACCGCTTAAAAAACATTATCTTTACAACATTTTGAGGCAAGAAAGATAATCTGGAATCCCAAATGAAATATTATCGATTGTTTAATTCTTTTTAACAAATCAACATGAATACTTTTAGATCTTTTTTATTGTCCGCAATTTTGTTAGTTACAGGATGTACACACCAAAATGATAATACGGTTATCATACACAGTATCCCCACCGATAGTATTTTCACGGAAATAAATATTTTTAAAGAAGATCCCTATCATGATAACATTGTTTTTAAGGGCAGCGAAACATGTTATTTTTCAATAGATTCCGTTGCGGCCCGCCATTTTTACAGTTGTTCCAACGACAATCATTTTCACACACAAATATTTATCACGCCAAAAGATTCGGTTTCTTTTAAAACTATTTTCAAGGGAAAAGGCATAAATCCTTCCTGCGAAAATTCTTATGAAGTGATTTTTGAAGGAAAAAATGCGGCACACTACAACTATGCCTCCATAAAGGAAAAATCCTTTCCCTGGGAAGAAGCTCCCATTTACTATCCGGAAATAGATTTGCTCAAATACAAACAGGAACTGCAAGCTTACCGTGATCAAGAAAAAGAATTTTTAAGCAACTACCAAAAAGAATACCGTGTTTCTAACGATTTTATGAATTACGCATCGGCTGAAATCGAAAACTTATATGCGTTTAACCTATATCATGCAGTCTATAACAGCAAATGTAGAAAAATTCCCGCCGGTTATTTAGACAGCTTGATTATTGTGCAAAATCCAGCATCAATGCTTGCCTCTAATGCTTTGCAACTCAAATATATTTACTGCTCGTCCGGTACAAACATGGAACAAATATACAACACAATTTCAGATGAGGTTTCTCCTGAATTCCGGTCGAAACTGTTGTCTCAATTTATTACCTATTTCGCACAAAAAGGAGACAGGACATATAAAAAATCACTCTTGCAAGTAATGGAACAAATCGAAAAAACATCAACAGATTCGACCTTGCTGGCTACCGTACAGGAATACAAACCATACTATTTATTGTCGGGAACAACACTCCCCGATAATATTTTAGACGAAACATACCTGCATTCATTTGAAAATAATCAAAAAATTACACTTCGGAAATTGTTTGAAAAATATAAAAACAAGGCTATTTATCTTGATTTTTGGGCGAGCTGGTGTGCTCCCTGCCGGTCTGTCAACAGTCAATCGGCAGACAATAAATCCTATCTAACCGAAAGAGGGATAGCCATTGTTTATATTTCTATTGATGAGGATGAAAATGATTGGTTGCGAGTCGCAGAAGATGACCAGATAACCCAAAATCAATATCGACTACCGGATCCTTACAATTCACCTATAAATGATTATCTGACAATCAGAAAAGGAGGAAAAGGCGGTATTCCACGGTATGTTCTTTTCAACCAAAAACATGAAATCGAAATCTTGGATGCTCCTCGTCCGGTTGATTGCTTATTTGAAGAGTTGAAAGGGTTAATCGAACGGATGCAGCCCGGTTGGAGCAGCCCAATGCCTACCGGCATTAAAACTCCTCGAAAAGAAGAGCCGGTACTGCAAAAAGAGATAAAAAAAGAGGCGAAAACCGATACGCTAACCAAGAATTTGTTAAAAGAAAAAAAGGGCATACTTATCAACGGTGTATACTGGGCAAATTATAATGTTGATACTCCCGGTACTTTTACCGGAAATCCGGAAGATATAGGAATGTTTTATAAATGGAATAACAAAACGGCATGGGCAGTTAAAAATCTAAAAGCCCGCTGGAAAAATAAAAACTATTATGGTACTACATGGGAAAAACAAAATGACCCCAGTCCGGATGGATGGCGAGTACCTACGTTAGACGAAATTAAGTCTCTTTACGACAAAAATAAAGTCAGTAGCGAATGGTGCACCATAAACAACATAAAAGGAAAGAAATTTACAGACAAGACTAATGGAAACTCCATATTCCTGCCAGCCGTAGGGTATCGTCGTTGCGGAAGCAACGGTGCACTTTACAATTACGGCTCGACCGGACACTATTGGAGTAGTACTCAAAAAAATAAAATATTCTCATACATTATTCATTTTGACAATAATGAGGCAAATTGGAATGACTGGGAAGGCTATATTGGAGATGGATTTAGTATTCGTCCGGTGGTGGAATAACCTCAATTTTATGAAGCAAAATAATGCTGCATACTCTTACAACCCCACTAATTAAATCGCATTAAAATAATTTTCAATTTTGTTTGCAAAGTCAAAAAAAAATCTTAATTTCGCGGGATTTAAAAAAATAAAATTTACAAAGACAAATGAGAACTCCGGTTTATACACTTAATGATGTTGGAATAAAAGAAAGTCGGGATTTTTGTTTTTATTATAAAAATTAGATGCGTTGGTGTTTTCCCAACGCATTTTTTTTGAAATCTGAAATTAAATTTGAAATTATATACTAATTACAAGATGTCACAAGAAATTAAAAAAGTCGTATTGCTTGGGTCCGGAGCATTGAAAATCGGACAGGCGGGAGAATTTGACTATTCAGGCTCGCAGGCATTGAAGGCAATGAAAGAAGAGGGTATCAGTACGGTACTTATCAACCCAAACATTGCAACCATCCAAACTTCCGAGGGAGTAGCGGATAGAGTTTACTTCCTGCCTATTACCCCGTATTTTGTGGAAGAAGTGATTAAGAAAGAAAAACCGGACGGCATCCTTTTGGCATTCGGCGGGCAAACGGCTTTAAATTGCGGAACGGAGTTATACCTTTCGGGCGTATTGGAAAAATACGGTGTGAAGGTGTTGGGAACTTCGGTAGAGGCGATTATGATTACCGAAGACCGCGATCTGTTTGTAAAAAAACTGAACGAAATAAACGCAAAAACACCTGTTTCACAAGCAGTTGAAAGCTATCAAGACGCATTAAAAGTTGCCAAACGCATCGGTTTCCCCGTAATGGTGCGCTCAGCGTATGCGCTTGGAGGTTTAGGCTCTGGTATTTGCGAAAACGAGGAGCAATTTGCCATACTTTGCGAAAGTGCGCTGGCTCACTCGAAACAAATCCTGGTAGAGGAATCGTTAAAAGGATGGAAAGAGATTGAATTTGAAGTAATTCGCGATAAAAACGACCACTGTTTTACGGTTGTTCCGATGGAAAACTTCGACCCGCTTGGCATTCATACCGGCGAAAGCATCGTGGTTGCCCCGATTATTTCACTTTCGCAGGCGCAAATCGACTTGTTGCAGGATGTAGCAAAAAAAGTAGTCCGCCACATCGGAATTGTGGGCGAATGCAACATTCAATACGCTTTCAACGCCGAAACAAACGACTACCGGATTATTGAAATCAATGCCCGGTTGAGCCGCTCATCAGCGTTAGCATCCAAGGCATCGGGCTATCCGCTGGCATTTGTTGCTGCGAAGCTGGCATTAGGTTACTCGCTCGATCAAATCGGCGAAATGGGTACGCCGAACTCTGCTTATGTTGCACCTTCGGTCGATTATATAATTGCAAAAATCCCGCGTTGGGACTTGACCAAATTTGTGGGTGTAAGCCGCCAAATCGGTTCCTCAATGAAATCGGTAGGTGAAATTATGTCTGTCGGGAAATCTTTTGAAGAAATCATTCAAAAAGGTCTCCGTATGATTGGACAGGGAATGCACGGTTTTGTGGGTAACCGCGAAATAGAATTCCCAAACCTTGACGATGAATTGGCAAATCCGACCGACCTCCGTGTTTTCGCCATCGCAAAAGCATTGGAACAAGATTACACCATCGACCGCATTTACGACTTGACCAAGATTGACAAATGGTTCTTGGGTAAACTGAAAAATATTGTTGACTACACCAAAGTGCTTTCTCAATACAAAAAAATCGAAGAGCTGCCGGCTGACGTGCTGAAAGAGGCAAAACGGTTGGGATTTTCAGATTTTCAAATTGCCCGGTATGTTGAAAATCCGGAAGGTAATTTGGAAAAAGAGTCGCTCAGAGTGCGCACAATACGTAAAAATGCAGGTATTTTGCCATCCGTTTGCCGCATCAATACCGTCGCTTCCGAGCATCCGGAGTTGACGAACTACCTCTATATAACTTATGGTACAGAAGGTTATGCCATTAGCTATGACTACAAAAATGACAAAACGGTGGTAGTGCTCGGTTCGGGTGCCTACCGTATCGGTTCGTCGGTTGAGTTTGACTGGTGTTCGGTTAACGCGGTACAAACAGCGCGTAAATTGGGTTACAAATCTATCATGATTAACTACAATCCTGAAACTGTCTCTACGGACTACGATATGTGCGACCGCCTCTACTTCGATGAGTTGAGCTTTGAAAGAGTGCTTGACATCATCGACCTCGAAACACCGAAAGGTGTAATCGTTTCGGTAGGCGGACAAATTCCGAATAACCTGGCAATGAAACTCTACAGGCAAAACGTTCCGGTATTGGGAACTTCGCCTATTTCGATCGACCGTGCCGAAAACCGTCACAAATTCTCGGCTATGCTTGATATTCTCAACATAGACCAACCTCGTTGGAAAGAGTTGACAAACTTCGATGAAATTGGTAAATTTGTAGAAGAAGTCGGTTTCCCGGTACTTATCCGTCCTTCATACGTGCTTTCGGGCGCGGCCATGAATGTGTGCTAAGAGCAAATGATTACTTTCTTGCAGGCTGCCGCCAAAGTTTCCAAAGAATTCCCGGTAGTTGTTTCCGAATTTTTACAAAATGCCAAAGAGATAGAGTTTGATGCTGTTGCCAAAAACGGCGATGTAATCGAATATGCTATTTCCGAACATGTTGAATTTGCCGGTGTGCACTCAGGCGATGCTACGCTCGTTTTCCCGGCACAAAAAGTTTACATGGAAACAGCAAGAAGAATTAAGAAAATAAGCAAAAAAATTGCGAAAGAACTCAACATCAGCGGGCCTTTCAATATTCAATTCTTAGCTAAAAACAATGATATTAAAGTAATTGAGTGCAACCTGCGTGCATCAAGAAGCTTTCCTTTTGTTTCAAAGGTATTGAAAAGAAACTTTATTGAAACGGCTACCAAAATTATGTTGGATGTGCCGGTCGAAAAGCCAGACTCAACCACATTCGACCTTGATTATGTTGGTGTGAAAGCCTCTCAATTTTCATTTGCCCGCTTGCATAAGGCCGACCCGATTCTGGGTGTAGATATGTCTTCAACCGGTGAAGTGGGCTGTCTCGGCATAGACTTCGATGAGGCGATGGTTAATGCAATGCTTTCCGTAGGCTATCACATTCCGGAAAAAGGCATCCTGGTCTCTTCGGGCGATGCCAAAGGAAAAGTGGATTTATTAGATGCTTGCAAAATTTTAAACGCACAGGGCTACTCTATTTACGCAACCGAAGGAACACAAAAATTCCTTACAGACAATGGCGTAGCGGCAACCATCGTAAGCTGGCCTGATGAAACAAAACACAAGGATATTCTCAAGCTAATAGCCAACCACGAAGTCGATTTGGTCATCAATATCCCGAAAGACCATACTAAACGGGAATTAACCAACGGCTATAAAATCCGCCGTTCGGCAATTGACCACAACATCCCGCTGATCACGAATGCCCGTTTGGCTAGTGCTTTCATTCAAGCATTTACCAATACAAAAGAAACAGACATTCAAATTAAAAGCTGGCAGGAATACCGGAATAGCTAATTTATCCGAATCATTGGCCTGAACCATGATTTTTATAAGATTTGCAGAATTATCAAGATGAAATAATAAAATCTTTGGTAATTTTGTAAATCTTATAAAAATCATGGTTCAGCCATTTTTCCAATATATTTTAACCGAACATTTTGATTCATGGATTCAAACAAGCTCACATACAAACAATTTTGCGAAGAACACCCGGAAATTCCGCTTTTCTCCCAATACTGGTGGATGGAAGCAGTCTGTATGGGTAAATGGGATGTCTTGTTTGTACGCAATGCAAACGGAAAGATTATAGCAAGCATGCCTTTTGAACTAAAAAAAAAGTGGGGCTTGCGATACATTCTCCAACCGATGCTGGCACAAACAAGCGGCATTTGGATTGACTATCCGGCAAAACAAACCGGAAACGAACGATTAAGTTACGAGAAAAAAATTTGCAACGATATTATTTCACAATTAGATAAGCAGAAATTAGTTTTTTTTCTACAAAACTTCCATTTTTCATTTACGAACTGGCTGCCATTCTATTGGCAAGGTTTTTCACAAACTACCCGCTATACCTACCGTATTCCGGATATTTCCGATTTAAATAAGGTTTTTGCCAACTTCTCGGATGCTAATAAACGGCATATCCGGAAAGCCGGAAAAGAGCTAAAAGTTTCCTTTGACCTTTCACCAGAAGAATTTTATGCACACAAAACACGCTCCCTCTTACCCAAGGGAAAGACAAACGAATGTCCGAAGGCATTATTTCTTGCGTGCTACAACGCATCCGCCGCTCAAAAGCAAGGAATAATTATTGCCGTGAAAGACCGTGCCGGAAATTTTCACGCAGGCGCATTTATTGTTTGGGACATGCAATCGGCATATTATATGATTCCATTTACCAATCCGGAATTTCGCTCATCAGGAGCCTCTTCGCTGGTAGTATGGGAGTCATTGAAATTTCTTTCAAAAAAAACAAAAGCATTTGATTTTGAAGGAAGTATGATAGAAAGTGTAGAAAATGCTTATCGTCGTTTCGGTTCCATTCAGACTCCTTATTTTCAGCTAAGGTGGAGTAAATCGAAATTGATTGAGTTAATTCTTTAAGACAGCAGGTGCTATTTATCGTTTTTTAAACTAACCAGTTATTTGAAATATACTTATTTTAATAAGAAAACCTATAGAAAACACCTCGCACAACGTCTCTTCAACAAATTGCCGTATTCTCCGCTATTGCATGCCCAATGTTTTAGGAGTCAATTCCGAGAGGTAGGAGATATACGCATCTTTATGTTCCGGATAGCTACACGTTAGGCATAGATGAAAAGTCCTAACCAGAAAAAACCGCTGATCTATTTTTTGTGTGCTAAAAAATATCTTTTTTAACTCGACATATATTAACATTCATTAAATAAAATCTTCTTTTTGTAATCTTTTTGTAATAATTATTTTCATTTTTGAGGTTTAATTCAAATTATTTTTCTAAATTTGGGGGTTTTTATCTATCTTGACATAAATTAATTAGTTGAATTATTGTTAAAAACACTAAAAAAACATCCCTTTTAGGCGATTTCTTTTGCTTTGTTTAGAAAAAAACATATAGAATCAATTTAAATCTAATATTACAAAATTTATGAAAGTATGAGTACAGCATTACGTGTAAACTCAAATAAGAAAGAAAACCGGTCAGGTTTCTTTCGATGGAAAATAGGATGGCTGTTGTGGTCGTTGCTGCTTTTTGCAGGAAATACGAGTGCACAGCCTTTTTCTGTAACTGCTAATGGAGGAATTGTTAATGAAAGTATTTCTGAAGTAACTGAATGTGAGGACGGATGGGTGTTTTCGTTCGAAACTACTGATGAATACGGTCATACGTTGCTCATTAGCGACAATGGGACTCCCATAACAGGCGATTCCTGGAACATTAGCGGTCTGGGAATAGCATATATGAATTGGGGAGCCGGAATTGTCGGAATAAACGACGGCACTAATCGTAATATGACTATATATGGTTATATCACACAATCACCTAACACTATTGTGTTTTCAGATGTGGCACCTATTTGTAAACCTACCATTTCGGTAACCGGTACCTTGCTAAAGTTTATTACCGGCCAGGAACAAGCATCGGATGCACAGACGGTAACAGTTAAAGGAGCGGCGCTGATTGACGATATAGCGGTAGCGGCATTGAACGGATATGAGTATTCGTTGGACGGTACTGTTTGGGAAGAATCAGTTATTATTCCTAACGAAGACGGAAATATTGAAGCAACACTTTTCATTCGTTTGAAAGCAGGAAACACAGTTGGAATACATCCTGATAGTGAAGATGAGGTAATTGTTCTTTCATCAAGAGATGCTGATAATAAAGAAATTACACTGACCGGCGAAGTGTTTCCGCCTGCTTTTTCGGTAACCGGGGAAGAACTTCTTGTTACTTTTGCAACTTGTCCGGATAATCCGTCGGAAATACAGTCTGTTTCTGTTTCAGGTAGTTATCTAATTGATGATATAACAGTAGCTGCGTTAAACGGATATGAATATTCGTTGGATAACGGTACGACCTGGGGCGATTTAGCGGTCATTCCTAACGTTGACGGAAATGCACTGGCAACGCTTTCTATTCGTTTGAAAAAAGGAAATGATATTGAAGGAGATTATACCGGAGAAATCATTCTTTCGTCAAATGAGGCTGAATCTAAGAAGGTTGCGGTGACTGGAGAAATACTTTTGCCTTCATTTTCGGTTGATAAAGTAATACTTGCTTCTTTTTTGGCATCTCCGGAGGCTGCATCTGCAAGCCAGCAATTTACGGTATCCGGCTTTTGTTTAACTGATGAAGTAATTATTACGGTTACTGCCCCCGAAGGTTTTGAAGTTTCGACCGATGAAACAGTTTTTGAAGATGAAATACAGTTTACGGAGACAGGCAGCAAGACCGTTTATGTGCGTTTAAAAGCGGGACTGGATACAGAAAGGAGCTATTCGGGAGATGTCGAAATTTCAACGAACGAAGTCGAAGAGGTGAAAAAAGTAGCTGTTTCCGGAAAAGTTTTTTTCGATCCTTGTGATGGAACCTATACGCAGGGAGACTCATTGCTGATTACGTTTGCCGGCAATAACGGTTTTGTTAAACTAAATGATTATGAGCACCAAGTTGCCGAAGGAGATACGGTAAGACTAACTGCGCCTTACTTCCCGGAATATAGATATGAGCTTTATTATAGAAATTTGGCAAAAGACTCCGAATGGTTAATTGCGTTTTTGGATGTAAATGAAGACATTACTAATAATGTAGTCTATTATGAAATAGAACCGGAAATAGGTGCTGAATATAAAATTACAGCTATTTCAACAAGCGGATGCGAGAAACGTGATTCATACCCGCTTTTGTTGCGTACAATCTTTGAGTGCAACAGTATGACAGGTACGGCAGATACACTTTTTTTCGATGATTTCGGACGGTTTACGGCGGATGCCGGAACTGCAACTTATTATTATACGGATTTTAACGACAGAAAGCAAGAAAAAACGCTTACCGGCGAATATGTGCCGAGTTGGGATTATCCGGCACCCGGAGCATTTTGGGCTCCGGATCCATTTGCAACGCCAGCCGAATGGGAAGGATTCAATTCCGAACCCGGACATATAAAGAATCACCGGTATTCCTGGTTTGACCCAAGAACATACGATTGGGAAACATGTAAGGAAAACGGCAGTAGACGTATCGAAGATGAAAACTATGCTATTGTAAGCAATCCAAAATCGGGTGATTGCGGCAATGACGACTTTTGGGATGGTAAAGACCATACAAATAATACCAACGGAGGTATGCTGTTTATCAATGTAAAAGACGACCCGGAAGGTGGTGTTATGGTTTATGAAAGACCGATTGAAATTGATGGCTGCAAAGGAGTCCGGGTTTTGTTTTCGGCATTTATCAGTAATGCTGTAACCAAAGGTGATGTTCCGGTAAATGTCAGGCTGGAAGTTAGAGAAGATGAAAACGGTAAGCCGGGCAAGCTCGTTTATGACCCTGTGTTGGATGATTCAATTGCCATATCCTCCGGGGATATTGTAAGAAGAACGCAAGCAGATGTAGACGCAGGTAAAGCATGGTCTAATCTTTCTTTTAAATTTAACACTACAAGCGAGAATGCGAAATATTGGATTCAACTATATAACAATCAAACAAGTATCGAAGGAGGTAATGATATTTTATTAGACGACATTAGTGTTACCGTCTGCTATCCGAATGTTCTTTTGAGAACGACTACCGGAGATCTTATTGATATTCAATCTTGCGGCGAAGTTACCGATACAACTGTTACGTTAAAAGCATGGAACGACATGATAGCCGATTATATCCCAAATCCGAGTTATGTATTCCAATATACAAAAGATACGGAAAAGAGAAATCCGAATAAGGAAGAATGGGTTTGGATTGATATGTTGGACGAAGACGGAAATGCCAATTTGAGCGTAGACTCGCTTGATGTACGCCTATGGGAAGAGTTTAGCGGAGAAATGAATGTTCGTGCAATTGTAGCGAAGGATGAAAGTTCCCTTGAAGAGATAAAGGAATACATTAAAAATAATGCAGCATATCCGCCACTTAGTTGTGATAATTTCTTTGCTGTCAGTGATACCGTTCCTGTGATTTTTGACGACTATGCTCCAAGACCAACAAACGATACATTATGTTACGGACAGGAGCCGAATCTTGAAAATCTGCCTCACGTGCCTAAATCAGGCACCTTCTCGTGGCAGCTAAAGGATAAAGACGGAGACATAGTTGTTAGTGATGTTGATCAAACGCCGGAAGAGTTTAATGAAACATACAAAACATTCATTAAAGAATTAGACTTGGGGAGTTTGAATATTGATACGCTTTTGATATATACGCTTTGGATACAAACAGACCACGAGTGTAATTATCCGCAAGAAGGATTGGAAGAAAGATCACGAGTTTATATCAAAGTGAATCCGCTGCCGGTTATTGACTTAAAAGCGGATACGACAAATGGCGGCGCATGTTTTGGAAAGGATGTTACCGTTACGCTCAAAGATGACAATAGAGAGGGACTTACGAATTATGAATGGGGATATACACAGGAAGATGCAACGCTTATTTCAGGCGGAGGTGCCGATGATGATTTCATAAAAGTTAAATGGACGGTTTCCGATGGTGAGTACGAGATCAAGAAAATTTGGCTGAACTACACCGATGGAAATGGTTGTCGTGCAGCACTTCCAGATAGTATTGATGTTAAAGTTTGGGCTGAAATAGACGATCCGGAATGGGATACGGATATGCCGGTTTGTAATACGGGCGATCTTTCCGGAACATTTAAGTTAAGAATCAGAGCGCCGTTTGAGTTGGTTGATGTTAATGGTGTTCAAAAAAACAGATATGAATATTCGCTGGTAGGGGATAACAGAACTTATCCTTTCCAGTCGGATACCGTCTTTAATTCGGTTGAAAATGGTATATACAAGGTAATAGCAAGAGATATTATTAGTGGTTGCGAAAGCGAAGGAACCGACTTGACAAAATTGGATTGCGGTTGCGAAAATCCGCCGGTAGCCAAATGGGAGGGTGATAGTGATATTGTTTGCGGCGTAGACCCTGTATCAAGAGAAGTGTCATTTTCGGGCGATGCAACCTACATTACGCTTAAAGTGGAGAATGGTTCCGGGGAATTGTTAGTCAATAATGCGGCGTATGTGTCCGGACAACAAATTACAGCCAATCCGGCAAATATCACCTATATACCGGCTGCTATAGATGCCGGAGATACTATTAGAGTTATTGCAGTAACAGACAAGCCTGATAGTAATTTAGAAGGTTCGGCTAATTGCAAGGAGTTTGAGGCAGAATGGAGGATTATAGTCAAACCGCTTGCCGATTCGTCCTGTATCAAAATAGATGATAAGAATAAAGGTGTGCCGTATTGCGATGGCGATACTGTTATTTTAACTGCAAGTTACGATTGTCCGTTGGAAGACAAAGACCGTTTGACCTTTGTATGGAAATTTGACGGTAAAGAAGTGGAAGAAAATCCGTTTAAGCAAGTCTTGCCGGGGCGCGAAGAGCCTTATGAGATTTATATTTCTGCATATTTAGACGGCGTACTATGCTTGTCGGAAGAAGGAGCATGGAAGAAGTATACAATAAAAGTCAATCCGCTTGCCGATTCATCCTGTATCAAAATAGATGATAAGAATAACGGAGTGCCGTATTGCGAAGGCGATACCGTTACTTTAACCGCAAGTTATGATTGTCCGTTGGAAGATAAAGACCGTTTGACTTTTGTATGGAAATTTGACGGAAAAGAAGTGGAAGAAAATCCGTTTAAGCAAGTCTTGCCGGGACGCGAGGAGCCTTATGAGATTTATATTTCTGCATATTTAGACGGCATACTATGTTTGTCGGAAGAAGGAGCATGGAAAAAGTATACGATAAAAGTCAATCCGCTTGCCGACTCGTCCTGTATCAAAATAGATGATAAGAATAACGGAGTGCCGTATTGCGATGGCGATACCGTTACTTTAACTGCAAGTTATGATTGTCCGCTGGAAGGCAAAGAACGCTTGACCTTTGTATGGAAATTTGACGGAAAAGAAATCGAAGAAAATCCGTTTAAGCAAGTCTTACCAGGGCGCGAGGAGCCTTATGAAATTTATATTTCAGCATATTTAGATGGTGTACTTTGCTTGTCGGAAGAAGGAGCCTGGAAGAAATATACAATAAAAGTCAATCCACGTATAGACTCAACCTGTATAAAAATTGAAGATAAGAATAACGGAGAACCGTATTGCGATGGCGATGAAGTTGAATTAACGGCAACATACACCTGTCCGGGTATAGATACTTCCAACTTGATCTTTGTCTGGTACTTTGAAGATGAAAACGGCGTTTCCCAACGAATTGAAGATAATCCATTCAAACGTAAATTTTATGCCAAAGATAGCAAGCCGACTACTTATAAGTTTTATATCTCCGCTTACAATGACCTATATTGCGAGTCATTCGATGACGCCCGGAAAGAGTTTTCAATTGTCGTCAATCCGAGCTTTGACCCTGACGACTTTATTGTAGACGGAGACCTAACGATTTGTGCTAAAGATTCAACAAAACTGACCGTTACTGCTAATGGTGTTATCAACCCGGTTTACCGTTGGTATCGTACAGCAAATGATCTCAATGAAGATCCGTTTTGGGTAGGCGCGACTTACCAAACACCGGCATTAACCGAAACTACGGAATATTATGTAACAGTCGAAGGCGTTAATTTCTGTGAAAGCAAAAATCGCAGAAAAATTACCGTTAAGGTTGAGAAATTACCGGGTTGGTTAGAAGAACGTCTTCCGAATCTTATTGAGTGTGCCGGAAACGAGGTTACTCCAGGTGAATTTACCGGAACAGATTTAGATCAAACAAAAGTAACCTGGACAAACAGTAATCCAAACATTGGTTTACCGGCATCCGGTACGGGTAACATCCCTCCTTTCATCACGAGATCAGATATTACCAAGCAAGAATTTGCAAGAATCATAGCAACCCCTGTTTCCGAATTTGGTTGTAAAAACTTGAGTGCGATTGATACCTTTACAATAACGGTTAATCCGCCTTCTCCGCTGCCGGTTACCCAGGAAGTTAATATATTATGGGATTCACTTCCGGAAAGTATTGAGGAAGGAGTGATACCTACCGGCGAGTATACCGTTTACTGGTATACCGATACAACAATAGTCGATACAACCGGTTTAACAAGACCTCCGGTGCAAGGATTTCCTGCAAAATTAGATACTCTCAACACCTATATCTATTGGGTTAAACAAGTATCGAAAGCCGGCTGTTCAAGTCCATTTAATGAGGTAACGGTGAATGTTTGGTATGCTTATCCTCCGGCTGTTTCCGATACGGTCGTATGTAAAGACGAGCCGGTTGATTTGAATGACCTGGCAAAAGCTGATGACGGTTATACACTCCAATGGTACACCGATAACGAAGCACCAAAAGGTACCGGAAGTATAGAAGCTCCTGTCGTGGATACAGAAACTCCGGGTGTTAAGAAATTCTATGTATCGCAAAAACGGAACGATCCGGATCCGGACAGAAGCCCTGAAAGCGGCAAGGCTGAAATCACAATCACTGTTTTTGGCGTAAGAATGCCGGATGTAAGCGATAACAGGTTAATCCATTATTGTGCGGGTGATCTTTCCGATGCCTTGAAAATAAAAGAAGACAGTTCGGGTTATTATCGTTTCGGCGGATATACCTGGAGTTTGAACGGTCAACCGCTTGAAGTAGCTGATGGAACCGGATACCAATTTTGACAGGGATACGCTGCTGGTTTATGAAGTAAAACAGTTCTATGTGGTCAACGACAACCTTACCTGCTACTCTGACGAGCCGGCAGTGATAGAGGTTCAAATCGGACAGAGCATAGAATTGACGATAGAAGCAACTCCGGGCGAAATAGTGCGTGAAGGAACGGAGATTAGTTTGATTGTAACCTCTTCCAACAACGACCACGGAGCATTTGAATGGTTCCGGGATGGGCAAGCACTTGAAACAACTTTCGATGCAACGTTGTCATTACCGGACTTCTATGAGTCAGGCGAATATAAGGTAATGACTACAACCTCTCATGACTGTCCGGGAGTTGCATCGGTATATCTTGTAGCCGAAGTATTCATACCGAATATTATCACACCATACAACGAAAATAGTTTGAACGATAAGTTCATGCAAGGAAGCCGCTCCATACAGCGAGTGGAGATTTTCAACCGCTACCAGCAAAGAATCTATGAAGGCGATGAGGGTTGGGATGGAACTTTCCGGGGTCAGTTAGCTGAGCCGGGAACTTACTTCTACCGCGTCGTGATGAAAGACGGAAATGTTCGTAAAGGAACAATCGAAGTGGCGAAATTCTAAATAAAATAGGGGGATGATTTATTGTCCCCCTATTCATATTTACACGTTAAAAGAATGCAAAAAAAGAGACTGTCTAAAAAGTCTTTTGAACGTAGATGACGCAGATTTTTATTTTGTTGAAAGCAAGATGATTGCAAATTATGAAAAAGAATTTTATCTGTGAAAATCCGTGTTATCCGCGTTCTTTTTAGACACTCCCCTTTTTTATAGAAAACGCATATCTATCTATTCTCTCTTCCTTCTATATTCCATAAGCCTTTCTTAACCTCTCCACATCCTTATTCCAAAGTGCAACAAGTTCTTCTTTTTCGTCCGGATCGGCAAAATCGGTAATGGTCAATATTACATCATTAGTTAGCTCTACCAAAGAGATGTGAAATTCAAAATAGGTTTTATCCCTCTCATCCTCTCCCAACCAGCAAAAGCGTATGTAGCTCCCGCTGCGGCTTTGTATAAGTTCCGCTTTTTGCAATGATTTCCCCCACTGGAAGGAGTATATATTATCCTCTACCGAAACCTTATCGGCAAACCACTCGGATAGACCGACAGGCGTACTGAGGCTGCTCCAAAGAATATTAACCGAAATATTGTTCAATACATACTCTAACTGAAATTTTTCTTTCATACGCAGATTTTTTTAGTTATTGCTATTTTTTTATAGGTTGCAATATAGAGTGTTTTTGATAGAAAAACAATATTATGACAGAAATTTATTCTCTTTTTCACGATGTTGTATTATTAGAAACAATCTTTTTATTTTATTTCAAAAAAAACAACACATATCTTTGAAATATCATTTTTATTTCTTATATTTGTAAATTGAAGTCAGCTACCAAATAATTATTAATTAAAAAACATTGCCTATTGACACACTCCTACTCTTAACTTTAAATAGCAGAGATTATGGAAATGTTAGAAAAATTGACTGATGAAGAATTAGTTGAATTGTATGTAAATGATACAAACGAGGCATTTGACATATTGTTGTTACGACACAAAAGCAAAGTATTTTCTTATATATACCATTCGGTAAAGGACAGGGATTTAGCTAATGACTTGTTTCAGGAAACTTTTATCAAAGCCATCACAACTATTCGACAGGGACGTTATACGGAAAAAGGCAAGTTCATTGCATGGATTTCCCGTATTGCTCATAATTTGATTATTGACTACTTCCGTCGCGAAAGAAATGAAAACACCATTTCAAACGAGGAAAGCAGCGTTGATTTGTTCAACAACATGAAGTTGTGCGATGAGTGTATTGAAGACTATATGGTGCGCGAGCAAGTTTTTGTAGATGTTGCCAAACTTATGGAGCATCTCCCTGAAAATCAAAGAGAAGTGCTTAAAATGAGGTATTTCGAGGATTTGAGTTTCAAGGAAATTGCCGACAACACAGGCGTCAGCATCAACACTGCCTTGGGAAGAATGAGATATGCCATTCTCAATATGAGAAAGCTGGCAGAAGAGAATAAGATTTTATTGGATTGTTGAGTATATTTGAAAAAGTAGGTAAATTCTATTTAGTTAAAATTGAATAAAGAGCTTTATAATAGGCTCTTTATTTTTGAAAGCTAAGAGATTGAGAGTAAACAAATTGGACATTTCCCACAAAGGCACAAAGAACACAAAGTTTTTTGCCCGTTGTGCCTTTGTGGGAAATAATCTTTTTCATATTTAGTTAAAATTGAATAAAGAACTTTATAAGAGGATCTTTATTTTTGAAGACTAAGAGATTGAGAGTAAACAAATTGGATATTTCCCACAAAGGCACAAAGGGCAAAAACTTTGTGATCTTTGTGCCTTTGTGGGAAATATATCATTTTAAGTTGCTTGTTTTAGTGCCTAAAACGGTAAAGATATGATGTATAAAATTTTAATTACCACATTATTATCCCTATCCCTTTTTTCTCTTTGGGGACAGCAGACTACCATTTCCGAAAACGAAAAACGAATTTCCGTCTTGTTTGATTCATTAAAAATAAGTACTTCGGACGATGAGAAAAAAGAAATAAACAGCAAAATAACAAATCTTTTTACAGAAGAACTAAAAAATCCAGGATCCTTTTCCGCCCTTTATTCTTCCTTAAATTTCGTTGGAAAAGTTTTTTCGGACGATGGTAAAGTAAAAATATATACGTGGAATTATCCGCTTGCCGGCAAAACATATCATTATGGCGGATTTATCCAGTACAAGACTAAAAATAAAACCATCAAGACCATTCCCCTTGCCATAAAAGACGAAGCTTACCTGCCATCAGGCAACAAACAGATAGCTCCGGATGACTGGTATGGTGCGTTGTATTACAGGGTGATTCCGGTAAAATACAGGAAAGAAAATTATTATATTCTTCTGGGTTGGGCAGGAAATAATGCAGCATCAGATTATAAATTAATTGAAATATTGAGTTTCGACGAAAAAGGAAACGCCGTTTTCGGTAAACTGGTATTGAAGCAGAAAAACAAAACACGTCAACGATTCGTTTTAGAATACAGTGCCGAGGCAAAAGTTTCTTTAACGTATGACGAAAAATTGAAAAAAATCATATTTGACCACTTAGTGCCTTCTGAACAGATTTATACAGGCGTGTATTCCTACTACGGACCGGATTTTACGTATGATGCTTTCTGTTTGAAAAAAGGAAAATGGGAGTTTGAAGAGAATGTGGATGTAAAAAACAAAGAGTGAAAGTGAAGAAAAACATAATATTAATCGCAATGATGACTTATTTATTAACAACAGTCGGTTGTAAAAACGAGGGGGAGTCTGTCTCTACGCGCAACAATGAAAATTTTTCGTATTTCATCGACCGTTTTGCCGATGTGGAAGTGCTGCGTTACCAGGTTCCCGGATTTGAGGAATTAACCTTGCAACAAAAAAAGTACATTTATTATCTATCGCAGGCCGCTGTTGAGGGGCGCGATATTTTGTTTGACCAAAACAATCAGTACAACTTGCAAATCCGTAAAACGCTCGAAATTATTTATTTGAATTATAAAGGCGACCGTGATAGCGAAGATTTCAGGCAATTTGAAATTTACTTGAAACGGATTTGGTTTTCAAACGGCATACACCATCACTATGGTATGGATAAATTTGTTCCCGGATTTTCACAGGACTTCATTATCAACGAATTAAAAAACTTGCCGGTTGAAGTGTTCGGCTCAAACATTCCGGTTATAAACGATGATGAATTAGTGAGCAAAGAACTGTATTTAAAGGATATTCTTTTGCCTGTAATTTTCGACCCAAGTATAGATGCGAAGCGAGTAAATCAAGCCGAAGGCAAAGACTTGATTCAGACATCGGCCAATAACTATTATCATTCTTACTATCATTCTAATTTAACACAGCAGGAAGTTGAAGATTTTTATAATGCAAAAAGAGATCCTAATGACCTAACGCCCGTTTCTTATGGTTTAAATAGCCAATTAGTAAAAAATGAAACAGGAAATTTAGAAGAATTCGTTTGGAAAATAGGCGGAATGTATTCTACGCAAATCGAAAAAATTGTCTATTGGCTCGAAAAAGCAAAAGCCGTTGCCGAAAACGAGCAGCAAAAAAACATAATCAGCTTATTGATAGACTATTACACTACCGGAGATTTAAAAACTTTTGACGAATACAGCATTGCATGGGTAAAAGATACGGCATCACACATTGATTTTGTAAACGGATTTATCGAAACGTATGGCGATCCGCTTGGAATCAAGGCAAGCTGGGAGTCTATCGTCAATTTCAAAAACGTGAAAGCGACCAAAAGAACCGAAATTATCAGTCAAAATGCGCAGTGGTTTGAAGATAATTCGCCTGTGGATAAGCGTTTTAAGAAAAAAGAGGTAAAAGGTGTTTCTGCAAAAGTAATTACTGCGGCAATGCTTGGAGGCGACTGTTTCCCGCCAACCCCGATAGGAATTAACCTGCCGAATAGCAACTGGATACGTCAGATGCACGGTTCCAAATCCGTAACGATTGAAAACATAACGGATGCCTACGATAAGGCTTCGAAAGGAAACGGATTTGCACAGGAATTTGTGTGGAGTGAGGAAGAGGTTAGCCTGCTGGATAAATACGGATTTGTTACCGGCAATATTGAGGTGGATTTACACGAATGTCTGGGGCACGGCTCCGGACAGCTATTGCCGGGAGTAAGCCAGGATGCGCTGAAAGCCTACGGAGCGACCATCGAAGAGACTCGTGCCGACCTTTTTGCGCTGTATTATCTGGCAGATGAAAAAATGGTCGAATTGGGGTTACTTCCCGACAAGGAGGCTTACAAAGCCGAATATTACCACTTTATGATGAATGGACTGATGACCCAGCTCGTGCGTATTGAGCTTGGCAGCAATGTCGAGGAATCGCACATGCGGAACCGGGCGCTGATAGCGCATTGGGTATTTCAGGAGGCGAGCAATGAAATCGGGCGGTTGATGTCAACGAAAAATGTATCGCCTGGATATAAAATTCCACCTGCTGCCGTAGAATTAGTAGAAAATGGAGGAAAAACTTTTGTCAAAATAAATGATTACGAAGCTCTACGCAGAATGTTTGGAAAATTGCTTGCCGAAATCCAGCGCATAAAATCCGAAGGCGACTTCGGAGCAGCCCAAAAATTAGTAGAAGACTTCGGAGTGAAAATAAACAGGAAAATTCACACAGAAGTGTTGGATCGCTACCAAAAACTAAACCTTGCACCATACAAAGGTTTTGTAAATCCGGTTTATACGCCGGTTTTGGATGAAAAAGGCGAAATAACTGATGTAAAAATAGAATACAACGAAGGTTTTACCGAACAGATGTTGCGCTACTCTAAGGAATATTCGGGACAGTAAGTTTCTTAAACCAGGATTTTCATCAAATTTATAAGATTACCAGGATTATAAAATTAAAAATTATTGAATAGACCTCTTCGGAAAATCAGAAAATTTCTTTGCGTCTTTGCGAACTTTGCGACTTCGCGTTAAAATAAATTGAATGTGCTTGCGCTTTTGGAGTTAAACGCAAAGTTACAAAGTTTTTTAGCATTAATTATTTTCCGAAGAATTCTAATCTTATAAATCTGATGAAAATCATGTTTTAAGACAAACCTTTTCCCTTCTGCATTTGTTATATCTGAAACTTTAAAAACATCGGAATATGAAATTTGAATTACCAAATCTCCCTTATGCAGAGGATGCTTTACAGCCTATTATTTCCAAACTAACGTTGGGATTTCATCACGGAAAACATCATTTAGCCTATATAAACAAGTTGAATGAGTTGATTGAGGGAACTCGCTTCAAGGATGAAACATTGGAAGAGATGATAAAATCTGCTGACGGTGCGATATTCAACAACGCATCGCAGGCTTGGAACCATACCTTTTATTTTGCGACCTTTTCTCCTAAAGGAGGCGGCGAACCGAGTGGAAAATTAGCTGAAGCGATAAATAAGCAATGGGGTAGTTTTGAGAAATTCCGCCAGGAATTTAGCGATGCCACAATGTCGTTGTTTGGTTCAGGTTGGGTTTGGTTGGTCGAGAATAAGGACCGTAGCCTGACAATCATAAAAGAGAGCAATGCCGGTAATCCGTTACGAGAAGGACATACCCCGCTCTTGACTTTTGATGTGTGGGAGCATGCCTACTATTTAGATGTTCAAAATCGCAGAGTTGACCATATTAAAGGTTTATGGGAGATTATTGATTGGAATATTGTGGCAGGTAGAATGATAAATGAGTGATAAGTAAAAGATGAGTGATAAGCAGCAGAAATGCAACTATTGCTCATCTCTTATATTGTTCTTTTACATATAAAAAATGAATTTCAATCGAATAAAAAAACGAAAAACTTAACTAATCAGGAACCAGATAAACTTGTTTCTTAAATTTTAGCTATTTGACAAAGCCAACTCAATTCATAAAATTATACCATGTAATTAAAAAACGTTGGCGGGAAGACTATGTTTTCGTAAAAATCTCAATAAAAGCAGGAAAATATGTATTGCGGCGATTGTGCACGCACCACTTTAGAGGACTCTCCTACCCTACTGTCAAAGACTATACAAAATTACACTTTTTCTTAAACTCTCACCAGTTATACTCAAACAGAATTAGTTTGCAAAAAGGTTTCCTTGTAAATTAATTCATTCAAACTAATAACTTGAGTTTTAGATAAGGGATATATCGGAGATGGAGCTGTCAAATCCCGTTAAAGTTTTGCACCAACGAATCATTCAACCGCTTAATCCCTCCTTTTGTCGGATAATTACCCGTAAAATACCAATCGCCGCTGTGTTTTGAGCAGACTTTTGATAATGCTTCCCGCTTTTGAAACACAATTTCGACAGGACAGTTTACCTCTCCGGGCGTAACTAATTCTACAATTTTCCTTGAAACTTCCTGGTCAGAAAAAGGCTCGTACATTTCTGAAACATAATTGACTAATTCTTCTTTTTGTTTAGACTGTTGAGCAATACATTTTTGGTAAATCTTTTCGATTTTATTTTTGTCCGAAAGTACTAATGCGGCACGAAATGCGATTAAATCACCAATATCCGACATATCTATCCCATAAAAATCAGGGTAGCGGATTTGAGGAGCAGAGGAAACGATTATCAGTTTTCGCGGACGAAGCCGTGCCAAAATCGTGATAATACTTTGTTTGAGCGTTGTTCCCCGCACAATGCTGTCGTCAATCACCACCAAATTGTCAATTCCGGGACGAATGGATCCGTAAGTAATGTCGTAAACGTGGTTTGCCAACTCGTTCCGCTCGCCTGTTTCACTGATGAAAGTGCGAAGTTTGATGTCTTTTACGGCAACTTTTTCCGTGCGGATGCGTTGGGAAATTATTTTTGATATTTTTTCCGTAGAGACGGATTGCAATCC
>QMCD01000743.1_pt1 | contig 22164 bp, 35 predicted proteins | sample 1821841 | NCBI WGS metagenome assembly QMCD01 (sample SAMN01991225, study PRJNA193472) | Termite gut metagenome, whole genome shotgun sequencing project. | isolation source: worker | host: Macrotermes natalensis
CGGCGGGAAAGATTACAAACAACTGAATGGCGTATGTTATTGATAGGCGGAAAATTGGTAAATTTTCGTAATCTTTTGCTAAGTTTTGTACTTTATTTTTGCAAAGATACGAAAAAAAACTTAGTCAGTCAGCCGATTTTTTTACAAATTTTGAAATTATTACCAAAATATATGGTTGATATTTTCATAAGGCGTTGTAAAAGTGATTATTATTTCATTTTTTTTTCTTAAGAATAGACGATTTTGATGCTTTTGAAACATTTTGAACCGATTTTGTTGGTCAGTAATGTTTTTTTTTGTATCTTTGCAACAATAAAAAAACAACAAAAGTATATGTCGAAAAAAAAAGAATACGCCCCCATAGCATTGTTCACTTACAATCGCTTATCGCACACTGAAAGAACAGTTAATGCGATAAAAAATAATGCTTTGGCAGCGGAGTCCGAATTATATATTTTTTCTGATGGCTACAAAAATGAAAATGATCGCTTGGAAGTTGAGGAAGTTAGAAACTATCTTAAAACCATTTCCGGTTTCAAGTCGGTAACCATTTTTGAAAGCGAAAAAAATCAACGATTGGCACCAAGTTTGATTGCAGGAATCAATCAAATTTTTGAAAAATACGACCGAATTATTGTTTTTGAGGACGATATAGTGTCGTCACCATTAGCTTTGGAATTTCTTAATACATGTCTGGATATTTATGAAAACGACCAAAATGTTGGTATGATTCACGGACATATTGAGGAAATAGCCGATTTGCCTAAACTATTCTTCAACTACAAAAGTGGTTGTTGGGCTTGGGCCATGTGGAAGCGAGCATGGAATGAAGTTTGTTTTGACGGGCAGTATCTGTTAGAAGAAATTCAGAAATTGGGCAGAGAACAAGAGTTTGATCAGAATGGTTCATATCCTTATATGGATATGTTAAGGAAACAAATTGCGGGAAAAAACAGTTCGTGGGCAATTCGTGTTTATGCTTCGTTTTTTTTGAAACGCATATTGACACTTTATCCGGGAAAATCATACGCACAGCATATCGGCTTTGATGGAGGGACACATTATGCGGCACTTGATAAACCCTCTAAAATTGATGGCAAAATTGAAGCAATTGAAAATGTGGCAATGCGAATTCCTATTGAAGTGGATGCAGATGCGATACTAAAAATCAAATGTTTTTATTACAAACATCGAAAATATTCGCTGTTTTTTTTCAAACAGGAAATTTCTAAAAGATGGCATTTGCTTAAAACAAAAATCAAAATAATATGACATTCAAGCAATTTAAAACTGAAATCAGAAAACTCATCGGCTATGTTGGCGTTGGTGAATTTGTGAATGATCCTGTGGATTTCAATTCTCAAAAAAGTTGGGAAAGACTGTATGCAAATCCGAAATTTAAAAAATCTTATGCTGATCCGGAACGCATGAAATTTTATCAAGAAATTTTGGAAACCATAAAAAAACATAAGGTTCTTGATAACGCTAAAACTTTATTGGACGTGGGTTGTGGAATGGGACACTTTTTGCAAATCGTATCTCAATCTTTTCCTCAAATGGAGACTTGTGGAACAGATTTCAGTATAGAAGGTTTGCAAGTAGCAAAAGAGCTGGTGCCGAATGCAACATTTGAGCAAGATGATATTTTGTGTAGCAATAGTGAATATGTGGGGAAATTTGATGTGGTTTGTTGCTTTGAAGTGTTGGAACATTTGCTTATGCCGGAAATGGCCTTGCAGAATATTGTAAATTATTGCAAGTTAGACGGATGTGTTGTAGTCGGCGTTCCTAACGGTCGTTTAGATACCTACGAAGGGCATATCCAATTTTGGAGTCCTGAATCATGGGACACATTTTTGAAAAAAAATCTGCAGGATCTGTCGGTACAAACTTTACAAATAGAAAATGACAGGACGAATCTTGCCCTTATTTCCCAATACAAAACCTCGAAAACACTGCACCCAAAACATCTTCCGTAGAAATTTCTCCGGTGATTTCGCCCAAATGATGCAATGCACCACGAATATCAATGGCGATTAAATCTGTTGAGATGCCCGATTTTAGTGCGTTTTCGGAATTGCGAACGAACATTAGCGCATGGTTCAACGCCTCATAGTGCCGCAAATTACTTACAAGAGTTCGGTCGGAAACCTGCTGTTTCTCTGCAAATTCAAGCAATCGTGAAACGATTTTTTCAATGCCTGTGCGGTTTTTGGCGGAGATTGGAATTTCGCCATTCGTGTTATCAATGGAATTTGCAATATCAATTTTATTGATGACGTTGATGACCTGTTTTTCGTGTAAATCGCCGTAATCGGGTTGTAGAGACGTATTGCATACGCCCTCGTCACCAACGTTTGCTACATAGGGCGTATGCAATACGCCCCAACATTCCCGCATGATAATCACGATTTGTGCTTGTTCGATGGCTTTGCGTGTGCGCTCGATACCCATATTTTCAATGGTGTCGGACGATTCGCGAAGACCCGCTGTGTCGATGAAACGGAACAGCGTGCCATTGATGTTCAGCGTGTCTTCAATGGTGTCGCGCGTGGTTCCGGGAATATCGGAAACAATGGCTTTTTCCTCGTTGAGCAAGGCGTTGAGCAAGGTGGATTTGCCAACATTCGGCTCGCCAACAATCGCTACAGGAATACCGTTTTTCAAGGCATTACCCATTTTGAACGAATCGGAAAGCGTTTGAATTTCGACTTTGATTTTTTGCAATAATTCCAACAATTTGCTTCGATCGGCAAACTCCACATCTTCTTCCGAAAAATCCAATTCCAATTCTAAAAGTGCTGAAAAATCAATCAATTCTTGACGGAGATGTTTGATTTTTTCCGAGAACCCTCCACGCAATTGTTCAATTGCCAAGCGATGCGAACTCTCGGATTGTGCGTGTATCAAGTCGGCTACGGCTTCGGCTTGTGATAAATCCATTTTTCCGTTAAGGAAAGCACGCTGTGTGAATTCGCCTGCGGTCGCCAAACGACAGCCGTTTGCGATCAACAGTTGTAGAATTTTTTGCTGCACATAAGTCGAACCGTGACAGGCAATTTCCACAATATCCTCTCCGGTGTAGGATTTTGGGGATTGGAAATAAGTTGCTATAACCTCGTCGATAATTTCTCCGTTGTTGTGAAATACGCAGAAACAAGCCTGATAAGGGTTAAAGGTTAATGGTAAAAGGTTAACGGTTAATTCGTCTTGTAATAAACCGTTTACCCTTGACCTTTTACCTTTTACCTTTTTACCTACAAATGGACTTACGAGAGAAAGTGCTGTATTTCCCGAAACTCGAATCACAGCAAGCCCTCCCACTCCAAACGGTGTGGAAATCGCACAAATCGTATCGGACATTAATACTTTTTTACCTTCTCAATTTGATTCTTCAAGGCATCGCAAGCCTCCATACAAGCCTCTTCAAAGGTGCTTGCCTGCTTACTTGCGAACAGGTCGTTACCTCGAATTTCCAAACGAATATCCACGATTTTATTACCGTGTTCGTGGTCTTGTTCCAATTTCATAACCACTTCTACTCCGATTACTTGCGGGAAATGTTTGATTAAACGTTGAACTTTGTCTTCTACAAAATCATTGAGTTTTTGGTCTGCCTTGAATTTCAAGGATTGAATGTTGATGTTCATAATACTTTGTTTTTTGGTTTATGCCCGTGGATGGGCGGTTTGATAGGTTTGTTTTAATTTTTCTATGCTGTTGTGTGTATAGACTTGCGTTGCTGCCAAACTGCTGTGTCCGAGCAATTCTTTCACTGCGTTGAGATCCGCTCCGTGATTGAGTAAATGCGTGGCAAACGTGTGTCTAAAAACGTGCGGACTGCGCTTGTCGATAGGTGTCTGTAACAAAAAATGATGTGCAATCTGATAAATTTTTTGTCTGGACAAGCTTTGATTTTTTAAGTTGACAAGCAGATTTTCGTTCGGACAGGGCAGGGTAGAGGCTTTGAGTTGCAGGTAGGAGTTCAACAAGGCGACTGCACATTCGGTTAGAGGAACGATGCGCTCTTTGTTGCGTTTACCAAGCACTTTAAGCGTTTTTTGCGATGCGTTGATGTCGTGATTTTTGACATTCGCCAATTCCGAAACACGCAAGCCTGTGGCATATAAAAGTTCGATAATCATTCGGTTGCGTGTGCTTTCAAAGTCGCTTGTATCGTAGTTCTCGGAAAGCAGGTCATTGATTTGACGTTCTTCGACATACACCGGTAAACGTTTCTTTTGTTTGGGAGAAACCGCTCCAAGTGTGGGATTCTGCGTGATTTTTCCTTGTTTGAGTTGATAGCGATAGAATGATTTCAGCGTTGAAAGTTTGCGATTGACACTGGTTTCAGACAAACCATCGTTGAGCAATTCTGCAAGCCACGTGCGGATTTGCGGAGTTTTTACCTGCGTGCAATCCGTGATTTCGTAGGCACTTCTCAAAAATGCGGAAAACTGCAACAAGTCGTTGCAGTAAGCCTCAACAGTGTGTGCGGAATAACGTTTTTCCGAGTGTAGATATTGCAAAAAATCCTCCATACGCCACAAAGATACGAAAAAAAAATCAAAAAAAGCAAAAAAGCAAAAAAAAAATCGCCATTCAGCGATTTTCTTTTTTGGCATAGTTTTGAAACCTACATCATACTTTCTTCGGCTTCGCGTCGCAAGCCTTGAACGTAGATCGCTTTCAAACGTTGTTCCCGAGCGATAACCGACGGTTTGTCAAATTGTTTGCGTCTGCGCAATTCTTTAACAACGCCTACTTTTTCAAATTTACGTTTGAGTTTCTTCAAAACTCGGTCGATGCTTTCGCCCTCTTTCATTGGAACTACGATCATACTAAATACCTTTTTCCTTTCGTTTAAATGAATAATGAATGAATTAAGAGGTGCAAAGATACAACTTTTTTTTGAAATTTGCAAATTTTAGTGATTTTTTATTTGTTTTATTTTAATATTTTTTGTAATTTTGCGTATGAATACACAAAAAACAACCGAACGCAAGCCGGAATGGCTGAAGATTAAATTAGAAACGGGTGGGGATTATCCGAAGATTAAGAAGATTGTAGAATCGAATCATCTGCATACGATTTGTAGCAGTGGAAAGTGTCCAAACATCGGGAAATGCTGGAATATGGGCACAGCAACATTTATGATTTTGGGCGATATTTGTACACGTTCGTGCAAATTCTGTGCAACACAAACCGGAAAACCACTCGCTCCGGATGCAAACGAACCTCGTAAAGTCGCAGAAAGCGTGCGTTTGATGGGATTGAAACATTGCGTGATTACATCGGTGGATAGAGATGATTTGCAGGATAAAGGTGCGGATTTTTGGGCAAAAACCATCTGTGCGATTCGTGAAAAAAATCCGCATACGCTTATCGAAGTGCTTGTTCCGGATTTCGACAACGTTGATGAGTTTCTAAACATCGTTTTTGATTCAAAACCGGATATTTTCGGGCACAATATGGAAACCGTCAAACGTTTGTCGCCCTTGGTGAGAAGTCGTGCGAAATATGAGAGTAGTCTGGACGTCTTGCACAAAGCGCATTTGCGAGGATTGATAACGAAATCGGGCATTATGGTCGGACTTGGAGAACGTGAACCGGAAGTTACGGAAGTCTTGAGAGACCTGCGGAATGCGGGTTGCAGGATGATTACCATAGGGCAGTATTTGCAACCGACCAAGGACAATTTGCCGGTTGAGGAATACGTTACTCCCGAACAGTTCGAGAATTATCGCAAGATCGGTCTGGACTTGGGTTTTGAGAGTGTGGAAAGTGCGCCATTGGTGCGTTCATCGTATATGGCGGAACGCAGTTTTATTTCTTCTGCAATTCAAAAATAAGAATGACTATGCATCCGAAATTACAATACATCGATTGGGGATTGATTGACTACAAAGAGGCTTGGGATAAACAAAAATGTTTGTTCAACGAATTGCTCGAAGCGAAAATGTCGAAGCAACAATCTTCGGAAGTCTATGCCCCGCAACGCTTTATTGTTTGCGAACATCCGCACGTTTACACGCTTGGGAAAAACGGAAAAGCGAACAATTTGTTGATTAGTGAGGATTTCCTCAAACGCATCCACGCAAGTTTTTATCACATTGAGCGTGGGGGAGATATAACCTATCACGGACCCGGACAAATCGTAGGTTATCCGATTTTAGATTTGGAGCAATTCAATCTTTCATTGAAAAATTACGTGTTTAGTTTGGAAGAGGCAATCATCCAAACATTGGCAGATTTTGAGCTTGTTGCAACACGTTTAGACGGTGCAACCGGCGTATGGTTAGATGTACACGGAAAAAATCCTCGAAAGATTTGTGCCATCGGTGTTCGTGCAAGTCGGCATATAACAATGCACGGGTTTGCATTGAATGTGAACACGGATTTATCTTACTTTTCTCACATCAATCCTTGCGGTTTTGTGGACAAGGGCGTTACGTCTCTCGCCCAAGAATTGCAAAAACCAATAGATGTCAACGATGTGAAACATAGGATATTTGAGCATTTTCGGGCGTTGATGATAGAGCCTTTAAGCGTTTTTGGAAGGTTTCCATGTCGTGTCGTCTCCAAATCTCACGAACCTCTCCTGGGGAAACAATGATATTATGCTTTCGCAGCTCATTAGAGGCTCGAACTTGACCCAAGGCTGGGGTTGTCTATGCCCAACGCTACTACGGATTGCTTAACGTGTGCCGAAACGCGATTCTTCAAAATCGGCTTGCGACGGGAGATCTCTTGCAGAGCCAATTCCCCACCTTGCTCATACAAATCTTTGAACCTCAAAAAAAAGGTTCGCCCATTTTCAAAAAAAATTGTTCGTTTCAAAAATATTTTGTATCTTTGCAGTAATGAAAGGAACTTGGTTCAAGTTTTCCGATGAGTCGCACGAACGACGATTGGAATCGTGCGAGGATAAGAACGGTCAAGGCGTCGAAATTGACTTCAAAAAGTGAGGCCGGGCTTTTTGCTCTGAAACAAGTTCCTTTCATTTTTTCCATAACAGGTTGTCGCATTTGAGACGGCTCTTATCTTGGATGAAAGCTGTTTTCACTTCATAGAACTCTCTTTTGAACGCAAGGTTCAACTCAATTGCAGCCACTTTTGGTGCGCCATTCCATTTAACCAACAGCAATGACTCCCCTGTTCCTCTATAAATTCGGTTGTAATCTTTCAAAACAATTTCCAAAAACATTTCCGGCGTAAAGCCTATTTCTGCAAGTTGTTTCTCGTGCCGGTAGAAAATGTGTTTAAGGTAGTTTTCCGTAATGTAAATGTCCGCAGATTTGCGACGGATTGCCTTTGCAATCGGTTGTTTCAAGCGACCAACTTTTTTTGCGTGTGGTTGGTCTTCAATTTGGGTAGATGTGGTTTTCTTTGTCATTGTAGATTGTTTAGTTGTAGTTTATAAAGTAGTGATTAATGTACTATTTTGTTATTTACAATTTACTATTTAGCGTAGCCCTTAGCAAAGAGGTGCAACCAAATAGTAAATAGTAAATCGTTAGATTGTACATTGATTACTATAGGGTCAACACCTTTCACCGTTTGCCGTTTTCCGTCCATATATATAACGGGAAAAATGCCATTTTCGTATAAATTTTAAGTTAAAGTTTTTTAACATTTTGCAACAATTAGAATGTCAGTATGTTCTCGTGGAATTATGGGGAATGTATGTTGGATGATTTCTTAATTTTTGAGCATAAAAGACAAAAAACAGACTAAAAACTCAAAAAAAACGAAAAAAAATCAAAAAATACTTGCATAATTCAAAAAAAAATCGTAACTTTGCACCCCTCATTTTGAAAAGAATACTGTCAAAACGAGATTGAAAGACAATAGACAGAAAGATAATAACAACAAAATCAATAAGATGCCAACAATTCAACAATTAGTTCGCAAAGGTCGCACCAAGCTTACCGAAAAAAGTAAGTCGCCTGCGTTGGATTCTTGCCCGCAAAGACGCGGTGTTTGTGTACGTGTGTACACCACCACTCCGAAAAAACCAAACTCGGCTATGCGTAAGGTTGCACGTGTTCGTTTGACCAACACAAAAGAAGTGAATGCTTACATTCCGGGAGAAGGTCACAACTTGCAGGAACACTCCATCGTGATGATTCGCGGAGGTCGTGTGAAAGACCTTCCGGGTGTTCGTTACCACATCATTCGTGGCGCATTGGATACTTCCGGCGTGAACGGACGCGGACAACGTCGCTCCAAATACGGAACAAAACGTCCAAAGAAAAAATAAAACAAGCATGGGTAGGGTAGAGCCTGTTCGGCAGGCTTGATGATGGCACAACAAGACGCCACCCAAAACACCCCATGAGTAAATAAATTCCACACGCACAACCCGGCAACAATAGAAAAGCCAACACAATGTGCCTCTGTAAAAAAACTTTATTGAAGAAACAATGAGAAAATCTAAACCTAAAAAACGGATTATTTTGCCCGACCCTAAGTTCGGCGACCCTGTGGTAACCAAATTCATCAACAACATTATGTTGGAAGGAAAGAAAAATTTGGCACATCAAATTTTCTATGATGCTATTGATGTAGTATCCGAAAAAACCAAAGAAGACGGTCTTGAAATATGGAGAAAAGCATTGGCGAACGTTACGCCGTCCGTTGAAGTGAAAAGCCGCCGTATCGGTGGTGCAAACTTCCAAATTCCTACGGAAATCCGTCCGGAACGCAAACAATCTATCGGTATGAAACACTTGATCGGATATGCACGTAAACGCAACGAAAAATCAATGGCATTGAAACTCGCCGGAGAAATTATGGCTGCATATAAAGAAGAAGGTGCTGCGTTCAAGAAAAAAGAAGATACACACCGTATGGCAGAAGCAAACAAAGCTTTCGCACACTTTAGATAAAAAACAGAATAGAATGTGGTTGTTTCAACCACATTCTATTCTGTTTTTTTACTTTATAAACTTTATAACTTTATAAACTTTACAAACTGTAATAAATGGCAGACTTAAAACATACAAGAAACATCGGGATTATGGCGCATATCGACGCCGGAAAAACCACGACTTCGGAACGTATTCTTTTCTACACCGGAAAAAGTCATAAAATCGGAGAAACCCACGACGGTTCTGCGACAATGGACTGGATGGTGCAAGAACAAGAACGCGGAATCACGATTACTTCCGCAGCGACAACCGTGTTTTGGACATACAATAACGAAGAATACAAAATCAACTTGATCGATACCCCGGGACACGTGGACTTCACAGTGGAAGTGGAACGCTCCTTGCGTGTGCTCGACGGTGCTGTTGCATTGTTCTGCGCCGTAGGTGGTGTTCAACCACAATCCGAAACCGTATGGCGTCAAGCAAATAAATATCAAGTTCCGCGTATCGCATTCGTGAACAAAATGGACCGCACCGGCGCTGACTTTTTTAGCGTGGTAAGCCAAATTCGCGAAAAACTCGGAGCAAACCCTATACCTCTTCAAATCCCTATCGGACAAGAAGATTCATTCAAAGGCGTTGTGGATTTGATCTCCAACAAGGCTTTCGTTTGGGATGATGATAAAGGCGTAACCATGCACGAAGTGGAAGTGCCCGAAGATTTGAAAGAAATTACAGCCGAATATCGTGCGAAACTCTTTGAAGGTGCAGCAGAAGAAGCAGACCACTTGATGGAAAAATTCTTTGAAGACCCGAACTCCATTACGGAAGAAGAAGTTATCGAAATGGTGCGTAAAGCAACAATCGAAATGCGTATCACTCCGGTGATGTGCGGTTCGGCGTTCAAAAATAAAGGTGTTCAACGGATGTTGGACGGCGTAATGCGTTACCTCCCAAGTCCTTTGGATGTTGAAGCCGTGAAAGGTATCAACCCCAAAACCGATGCGGAAGAAACACGCAAACCCGATCCGAAAGAACCGTTCTCCGCATTGGCATTCAAAATCGCAACTGACCCCTTCGTGGGACGTATTGCGTTTTTCCGTGTGTATTCCGGACGTTTAGATGCCGGCTCATACGTGCTGAACGCATCAACAGGAAAGAAAGAGCGCATCTCGCGGATTATGCAAATGCACTCCAACAAACAAAATCCGATCGAGTTCATCGAAGCAGGAGATATTGGCGCAGCCGTAGGCTTCAAGGAAATCAAAACCGGAAACACGCTTTGTGATGAAGCACACCCGATTATCCTTGAATCAATGACTTTCCCGGATCCGGTGATTTCGATTTCCGTTGAGCCGTTGACACAAGCCGACGTTGAAAAAATGACCAACGCTTTGATCAAACTCGCGGAAGAAGACCCGACGTTTACCGTGAAAACAGACGAAAACTCCGGTCAAACCATCATCAGCGGTATGGGCGAGTTGCACTTGGATGTGTTGCTCGACCGTATGAAACGTGAATTTAAGGTGGAATGTAACCAAGGACGTCCGCAGGTGGCTTACAAAGAAGCTATCACCGTTCCGGTTCAACACCGTGAAGTATATAAGAAACAAACCGGTGGACGTGGTAAATTTGCCGACATCGTCTTTGAAATTTCTCCGAACGATGAAGGCGTTAAAGGTCTTACGTTTGAAAACGAAGTTAAAGGTGGTAACATTCCGAAAGAGTTCATTCCTGCGATTGAAAAAGGTTTCAAAGCGTGTTTGGACAACGGTGTTTTGGCAGGTTATCCGCTCGAAGGGTTCAAAGTGCGCATCATCGACGGAAGTTTCCACGCAGTCGATTCAGATGCTTTGTCTTTCGAACTTTGTGCGAAAATCGGTTTCAAAGAAGCCGCACGCAAAGCGAAACCTATTCTCCTCGAGCCGATTATGAGCGTAGAGGTAGAAACACCGGATGCTAACGTAGGGGATGTAACAGGCGACTTGAACCGTCGTCGTGGAGTTCTCGAAGGAGTAGATGCCAAATTCGGCGGACAATCTGTGAAAGCAAAAGTGCCATTGGCAGAAATGTTCGGATATGTAACCGCATTGCGAACCATCACTTCCGGACGTGCAAGCTCCACAATGGAATACGCTTATCACGCAGAAGCACCGAAAAACATCGCAGAAGAAGTAGTTAAAAACGCAAATAAATAAAAATAAGTTCATAAAGTTCTTAAAGTTTATAAAGTTGATGAGCTGAATATAATAAGGCATAATCACTTTCAAACTTTCAAACTTTCAAACTAAAAAAAAAGATATGAGCCAAAGAATCAGAATTAAACTCAAATCCTACGATTTCAACTTGGTGGATAAATCTTCCGAAAAAATCGTAAAAACCGTTAAGTCAACGGGAGCCGTAATCAGTGGACCCATTCCATTGCCTACCGACAAAAAAATCTTTACCGTTAACCGTTCGACTTTCGTAAACAAAAAAGCACGTGAACAATTCGAAATGTCCGCATACAAACGTTTGATCGACATTTACAGCAGCAGTTCAAAAACCATTGATGCGCTGATGAAACTCGAACTTCCGTCCGGCGTTGAGGTTGAAATTAAAGTCTGATAAAACGGTGCGAGGTGTGGGGTGCTATCAAAGACCGTCATTGGGGACCTGACCCGCAACCCCCTTGCAAACAAGAGAATAATAGTAAGGAGATCCCGCATCAAGCGCGGGATGACGATAAAAAAAATAAATAACTAAACAGAAATAAACAATGTCCGGATTAATAGGAAAAAAAATCGGAATGACTAGTGTCTGGGATGCCTCCGGCAAGAATGTGCCGTGCACTGTGATCCAAGCTGGTCCTTGTGTTGTAACACAAGTAAAAACGAAAGAAACGGATGGCTATGAAGCCGTTCAGCTCTCTTTCGACGAAAAGAAGGAAAAACATACGCCAAAAGCGATGCAAGGACACTTCACCAAAGCAAACACCACGCCTAAAAAGGTTTCTATGGAGTTTACACGCTTTGAAGAAGGCAACCGTAAAGCACACGGAGAAACCGTTCTCGCAGATGTGTTCGTGGAAGGCGAATATATTGATGTGGCAGGTGTTACCAAAGGAAAAGGTTTCCAAGGCGTTGTAAAACGTCACGGATTTGGTGGTGTGGGTCAATCTACACACGGGCAACACAACCGTTTGCGCGCTCCGGGTTCCGTAGGTGCATCATCCTACCCTTCACGTGTGTTCAAAGGCTTGCGTATGGCAGGTCAAACCGGAAATCAACACCGCAAAATGATTAACCTTCAAATAGTAAAAATCGTGCCGGAAAAGAATCTGATCCTCGTGAAAGGCTCTGTTCCCGGTCCTAAAGGTTCATATTTAAAATTAGAAAGATGGAGCTAAAAGTAATGAATATCGAGGGAAAAGAAACTTCCAAGAAAGTTACCCTCAACGATGCAATTGTTGGTATTGAACCTAATGACCACGCCATTTATTTGGATGTGAAACAGTTTTTGGCAAACCAACGTCAAGGAACACATAAATCCAAAGAACGCTCGGAAATGTCGGGCTCTACCCGCAAACTCCGCAAACAAAAAGGCGGTGGAGGAGCACGTATCGGAGATATCAACTCTCCGCTCGTTCGTGGAGGTGCACGTGTGTTCGGACCTAAACCGCGCGACTACCGTTTCAAACTGAACAAAAAACTGAAACGCCTCGCTCGTAAATCCGCGTTAACCTACAAAGCGCAAAAAGACGGAATTATGGTTGTGGAAAACTTCAATTTTGACGTTCCTAAAACCAAAAAAATGGTCGATATTATGACAAATTTAAATATTTTTGAAAAAAAATCACTTTTAATTGTGAAAAATCAAAATATTTTCGTATCTTTGTCGTCCCGAAATTTGCCGCAGATAAAAGTTGTAAATGTGTCTGATTTAAATACTTATGAAATCATGAATGCAAACAACCTGCTGTTTATGGAGGAAGCAGTTGACGCCTTAAACACGTTTTACGCTGAAAATTAATTAGTTACGAAGACCTAAAAAAACCGCAAAGATGAGCATAATTCTAAAGCCGATAGTAACCGAGAAGATGACGCACCTCACAGAGAAATTGAACCGCGTTGGATTCATCGTTGACAAAAAGGCGAACAAAGTGGAAATAAAGAAGGCGATCGAAGAGTTCTACAATGTCAAGGTTCTTGATGTGAACACGATCAGCTACGCAGGTAAAAGCAAATCCCGCTACACTAAGGCAGGATTCCTTCAAGGTCGCACGAACGCTTTCAAGAAAGCAATCGTAACCTTGGCAGAAGGCGAAAATATAGATTTTTATAGCAACATTTAATAAGAGATGGCTTTAAAGAAATTCAAACCGACAACCCCGGGTCAACGCAGAAAGTTGGCAAGCACGTTCGAGGAAATAACAACCTCAACGCCGGAGAAAAGCTTATTGGCACCCGCCAGAAAATCGGGAGGACGAAATAATACGGGTAAAATGACGATGCGCTATATGGGCGGTGGTCATAAACAACAATACCGTATCATCGACTTCAAACGCGATAAAGACGGTATCCCTGCCACAGTAAAAACCATTGAGTACGATCCGAATCGTACAGCACGTATCGCCTTGTTAGCGTATGCCGATGGCGAAAAACGCTACATTATCGCTCCTAACGGATTGAAAGTAGGCCAAAAAGTGATGAGTGGTAAAGAAGCCACTCCGGATGTAGGAAACGCTTTGTTTATGAGCGATGTGCCTCTTGGTACAATCATTCATAACATTGAGTTGCGTCCGGGACAAGGTGCAAAAATGGCACGTAGTGCAGGAACAAACGCTCAATTGATGAGCCGTGAAGATAAATATGCGATTATCAAATTGCCTTCCGGAGAAACCCGTAAAGTGTTGCAAGCATGCAAGGCAGTTATCGGAGTTACCTCAAATACCGACCACAGTTTGGAAGTTTCCGGAAAAGCCGGACGTTCACGTTGGTTAGGTCGCCGTCCGCGCGTTCGTGGTGTTGTGATGAACCCCGTTGATCACCCGATGGGTGGTGGTGAAGGTCGTGCAACCGGAGGACACCCACGCTCTCGCAAGGGTATCCCGGCTAAAGGCTACAAAACACGCAGACAAAAAAATCAATCCAATCAATTCATCATCGAAAGACGTAAAAAATAATCCGCTATGAGTCGTTCATTAAAAAAAGGTCCGTATATCCACCACAGCCTCGAGAAAAAAGTTCTCGCAGCACAGGAAAACAAAAAGAAAGTAACCATTAAAACATGGTCGCGCGCCTCGATGATTTCTCCGGATTTCGTTGGACAAACCATCGCCGTTCATAATGGAAACAAGTTCATCCCTGTTTTCGTTACGGAAAATATGGTGGGTCATAAATTGGGAGAGTTCGCACCTACACGCATCTTCCGCGGACACGCAGGTAATAAAGATAAAGGTAAGAAATAATATGTTTAATCGTTTAATTGTTTAAGTGTTTAATCGTTATATACTAACAACTCAACAACTCAACAGTTAAACAGCTCAACAAAAAGAAAATGGGATCAAGAAAACACAATAGCGCAGAAGCTCGCAAAGAGGCCAAAAAGACAACGTATGTTGCCCGATTGGTGGACAATCCGACTTCCCCCCGAAAAACACGCTTGACAGCAGATATGATTCGTGGCTTGGATGTAGAAAAAGCCTTGAACATCCTGCAATTCAGCCACCGTGAAGCAGCTCCGAAAATGCACAAACTGTTGCGCTCGGCAATTGCAAACTGGCAAACCAAAAACGAAGGAGCACGCATGGAAGATGCACAACTCTATATCAAAGAACTCTTTGTAGATGGAGGTCGTATGCTTAAACGCCTTCGCCCCGCTCCGCAAGGTCGTGGCTATCGCATCCGCAAACGCTCAAACCACATCACCCTTATACTGGGAAGTCGTGCAGAACAATTGCAAGCACAAGAAGTAGAATCAACAGAATCAGAAAATTAATTATCAATAATCGATGGGACACAAAACAAACCCGATAGGTAACAGATTAGGAATCATCAGAGGATGGGATTCCAATTGGTTTGGCGGAAAACGCTTTGGAAACAAATTGGTCGAAGACGATCAAATTCGTAAGTACATCAATGCACGTTTGACAAAAGCAGGTATTGCAAAAATCAATATCGAACGCACATTAAAACTTGTAACCGTTACAATTCACGCGGCTCGTCCGGGTATGATTATTGGTAAAGCCGGTTCAGAGGTGGATAAACTCAAGGAAGAGTTGAAGAAAATCACGCAAAAAGAGATTCAAATCAACATCTCCGAAGTGAAACGTCCGGAATTGGACGCTTTACTTACCGCTGCATCGGTAGCACGCCAATTGGAAGGTCGTGTATCTTACCGTAAGGCAATCAAAACTGCCATTGCATCCGCAATGCGTATGGGTGCCGAAGGTATTAAAGTACAGATCTCCGGTCGTTTGGGAGGTGCTGAAATGGCTCGTACGGAACACTTCAAAGAAGGACGTACACCTTTGCACACCTTGCGTGCCGACATCGACTACGCTTTGGCAGAAGCTCACACAACCTACGGACGTTTGGGTATCAAAGTATGGATCTGCAAAGGAATCGTTTATGGAAAACGTGAAATCGTTCCTGCTTTCAGCGGAATGACTTCGGATAAGCCTTCAGCAGGTGGTGGAGAACGTAGAGGCGGTGGCGAACGTCGCGGAGGCGGAGAACGCAGAGGTGGTGGCGAACGTCGCGGAGGCGGAGAACGTAGAAGAGCAACAACAGATAAAAAATAAATGTTTAATCGTTTAATTGTTTAAGTGTTTAATCGTTATATATTAACAACTCAACAACTCAACAGTTAAACAACTCAACAAATAGGCAATGTTACAACCGAAAAAAACAAAATTCAGAAAACAGCAAAAAGGCAAGATGAAAGGCAACACCAAACGTGGTGCTGAGATAGCCTTTGGTTCGTTTGGCTTGAAAGCCTTGGAAACGACGTTGATTACAGGACGTCAGATCGAAGCCGCCCGTCAAGCAATCACACGTTATATGAAACGTGAGGGACAAATGTGGATTCGTATCTTCCCGGATAAACCCATTACCAAGAAACCGAACGAAGTACGTATGGGTAAAGGTAAAGGAGCTCCGGAATACTTTGTTGCCCGTGTAACACCGGGACGTATTCTTTTCGAGGCAGAAGGCGTTTCGGAAGAAATCGCAAAGGAAGCAATGCGTTTGGGAGCACAAAAGTTGCCGATATTAACCAAATTCATCGTAAGACGCGATTACGTAGCTGAATAATTATCGTAGGGGAAAGGCGTGCCTTGCCCGACAAAAGGAAAAAATAAAATAACAATGAAACAAGAAGTCATCAGAGAGCTCTCGACGGCAGACATCCAAGAACGCCTTGTGGAAGAAAGAAATCATCTTACCAAGTTGCGCTTGAATCACGCGATCTCCCCATTGGATAATCCGAGAAAAATCGGCGAAAACAGAAGAACGATCGCCCGATTGTTAACAGAGTTAAAAAAACGCGAACTTGCTGAACAACAAGCGCAATAAAATCGACACCTGCAATATGGAAAGAAATTTAAGAAAAGAACGGATTGGCCTTGTTGCAAGCAACAAGATGGACAAATCAATTACGGTTGTGGTGGAGCGTAAAGTGAAACACCCGATGTATGGAAAATTCGTGAAGAAAACCACGAAATTCATGGCACACGACGAAAAGAACGAGTGCAACATTGGAGATACCGTGAAAATTATGGAAACCAGACCTTTGAGCAAAAACAAGTGCTGGCGATTAGTAGAAATTATCGAAAGAGTTAAATAGTTATGATACAACAAGAATCAAGATTATCAGTAGCTGATAACAGTGGGGCAAAAAACGTGCTTTGCATCCGAGTTCTCGGAGGCACCAAACGCCGTTATGCCAGCGTTGGCGACAAAATCGTTGTTACTGTTAAAGATGCTATTCCTTCCGGAAACGTAAAGAAAGGAACAGTGTCGAAAGCGGTAGTCGTAAGAACGAAAAAAGAAGTTCGTCGTCAAGATGGCTCTTATATTCGTTTCGATGACAATGCCGTTGTACTGCTGTCGAACAACGAAGAAATGCGTGGAACACGTATCTTTGGACCTGTAGCTCGTGAATTGCGTGAAAAGCAATTTATGAAAATTGTTTCACTTGCACCTGAGGTGCTCTAAACCGAAAAGTTATTCAGATGAAATTGCATATCAAAAAAGGAGACACAGTGAAAGTGTTAGCCGGTAATGATCGCGGAAAAGAAGGCAAAGTGCTTTCGGTTATGGTGAAAGACCAACGCGCTATCGTTGAAGGCATCAATATGGTTTCCAAACACACTAAACCGAACGCCAAAAATCCGCAAGGCGGCATCGTGAAAAAAGAAGCGGCTGTTCACGCCTCAAACTTGATGGTTGTTGCTGCAGGAGTAGCTACACGCATCGGACGTAAACGCGACGAACAGGGAAAATTAGTTCGCTATTCTAAAAAATCAGGGGAGGTCATTAAATAATGAAATACACACCAAGATTAGCTGATAAATACCGTAACGAGGTGGTACCCGCTCTGAAAAAAGAGTTCGGCTATAAATCCATTATGCAAGTGCCTCGCTTGCAAAAAATCTGCCTAAACCAAGGCTTAGGCTCCGCTATCGCTGACAAAAAACAGATCGATGCAGGCGTTGAAGAAATGACGAAAATCGCAGGACAAAAAGCTGTTCCTACGAAATCGAAAAAAGACATTTCTAACTTCAAACTGCGTATGGGAATGCCTATCGGCGTTCGCGTAACCTTGCGTGGAGAAAGAATGTATGAGTTCTTAGACCGCTTGATCGCCGTTTCTATCCCGCGTGTGCGCGACTTCCGTGGAATCAGCGACAAAGGTTTCGATGGACGTGGTAATTATACTTTCGGTATCACCGAACAAATTATCTTCCCGGAAATCGACATCGACAAAATTAACAAAATCAATGGCATGGATATCACATTCGTAACCTCTGCAAACACCGACAAAGAGGCGTATGCACTGTTGAAAGAATTTGGTATGCCATTCCAAAAAAACAATCAATAAAAGAGTAAGACTATGGCAAAAGAATCCATGAAAGCCAGAGAGCTCAAGCGTCAAAAAATGGTTGCGAAATACGCAGCTAAACGTCAAGCGCTTAAAGAGGCAGGAGATTACGAAGGTTTACAACACCTTCCTAAGAATGCTTCTCCCGTTCGTTTGCACAACCGTTGCAAACTGAGCGGACGTCCGAAAGGATATATGCGCACGTTCGGCATTTCACGTATCAACTTCCGTGAAATGGCGTTGGCAGGCTTGATCCCCGGCGTTAAGAAAGCGAGCTGGTAGCAACATGTATCGCACATGGTTGCGGCGATGATATTGTAGAGGCAAGGCATGCCTTTCCCCTACCGAAAAAAAAACGATACTCTGATGCAAAGAGTCATCAAAAGTCAAATCCGCGGATAGTTCCGCACAAAACAACAAAAAAACAAATGATCACAGATCCAATTGCAGATTTTCTAACACGGATTAGAAATGCAGTCATGGCAAAACACCAAATGGTGGAAGTGCCGGCATCGAACATGAAGCGTGCGATCACGAAGATTCTGTTCGAAAAAGGATACATCTTGAACTACAAGTTCGAAGATGGTCCGAAACCAACCATTAAAATCGCTTTGAAGTACCATCCGGTAACCAAAGTGTCGGCAATCAAATCGATTGAACGTATTAGTAAACCCGGTTTGCGTAGATATGCACATACCGAAAACCTTCCTCGTGTGATGAACGGTTTGGGTATTGCAATCATCTCGACCTCACACGGTATGATGACCGATAAAGAGGCACGCACACAAAACGTGGGTGGAGAAGTAATTTGTTATGTTAGCTAATAAGAAGGAGAAAGAGTCATGTCAAGAATAGGAAAAGCACCCATTAGCATCCCCGGCGGCGTTGAAATCAAAGTCGCTCAAAATAATGAAATCACGGTAAAAGGACCCAAAGGCGAATTGAAACTCGCAATGGATCCGGATATCAAATTGGAAATCGAAGGCACTACGGCTACCGTTGTTCGTCCGACCGATCAAAAACGCCATCGCTCCCTGCACGGTTTGTACCGCGCCTTGGTAGCCAATATGGTGAAAGGAACATCGGAAGGATTCAGCACAACGCTTGAAATCGTCGGTGTAGGTTACAAAGCCAGCGTTGAAGGACAAATCCTTGAGTTGTCGCTGGGTTATTCACACAACTTGTTTATGCAGTTGCCTCCGGAAGTGAAAGCTTCTGCAACCGCAGAAAAAGGTAAGAACCCTACGCTTACGCTGACCTCTCACGACAAAGAATTGTTGGGATTGGTTGTTGCCAAAATCCGCTCCTACCGCAAACCTGAACCATACAAAGGAAAAGGTATCAAGTTTGAAGGCGAAGTATTGCGCAGAAAAGCAGGTAAATCAGCATCAAGTAAATAATAGTGTAGGGGCGAGGCATGCCTTGCCCCTACAAAACACAAAATATCAGAACAAATGTCAATCACAAAACAATACAGAAGACAACGCATCAAACTGCGTCTTCGTAAGAAAATCAAAGGTACGGATGCAACTCCGCGCTTGTCGGTTTTTCGTAGCAACAGAGATATCTACGCACAGATTATCAATGATGCGACCGGCACGACGATGGTTGCCACTTCTTCTCGCGACAAAGATTTTTCGACCAAAGGAACGAAAACGGAAGTTGCAACAGCAGTGGGTAAAACAATCGCCGCCAAAGCGATTGCAGCCGGTATCACAACAGTAGTTTACGACCGTAACGGTTATTTGTATCACGGACGAGTAAAAGCCTTGGCAGAAGCAGCACGCGAAGGAGGACTCAAATTTTAATTACCGCAACTATGACAGACGCAAACGTAAAAAGAGTAAAATCCAGCGAGATAGAGTTTGAAGACAAGCTCGTAGCTGTGAATCGGGTGACCAAAGTAACCAAAGGTGGACGTACGTTCAGTTTTTCTGCAATCGTTGTTGTAGGAAACGGAAACGGCGTTGTAGGTTATGGTTTGGGAAAAGCCAAAGAGGTGCAAGCCGCCGTAAACAAAGGAATTACTGATGCCAAGAAGAACCTGATCAAGGTGCCTATCTTGAAAGGTACTGTTCCTCACGAGCAAATTGGCAAGTATAGCGGAGCGAAAGTATTCTTGAAACCGGCTTCGCACGGTACGGGAGTAATCGCCGGAGGTGCTATGCGTGCAGTGCTTGAAAGTGTAGGTGTGAAGGACGTTTTGGCGAAATCCAAAGGCTCATCCAACCCACACTCCGTAGTGAAAGCTACGATGAACGCACTTATGCAAATGCGTGATGCACATACAGTTGCAGAACTTCGTGGCATCGAAATGAATCGAGTATTTAACGGTTAATAGTAGAACGATGAAAAAGGTAAAAGTAACCCTTATAAAAAGCAGAATAGACCGTCCCGAACGTCAAAAACGCACGCTGACCGCATTAGGTCTGGGACGTATCAGCAGTAGCAATGAACTTGCTCTCACCCCTCAAGTTGAAGGAATGATTGCAAAAGTGGCTCATTTAATCAAAGTAGAAGAAATTTAATACCATGGAATTATCAAATTTAACGCCTGCACAAGGTTCAGTAAAAAATAATTACCGCGTTGGACGTGGATATGGTTCGGGCAACGGAAAGACCTCCGGACGTGGGCACAAAGGTGCTCAATCCCGTTCGGGATACAGCCGTAAAGCCGGTTTTGAAGGCGGGCAAATGCCTCTCTACAGACGTGTTCCGAAAGGTGGTTTCAAAAACATCAACCGTGTGGAGTATTCCGCAATCAACTTGGATACTTTGCAACAACTTGCAGAAACCAAAAACGTTACGGAAATCAATTTGGATGTTTTGATCGCAAACGGTTTGGTATCCAAACACGCTTTGGTGAAAGTTTTGGGACGTGGAAAAATCAATGCAGCCGTAAAGGTATCTGCAAACGCATTTTCCGAAACCGCTAAAAAAGCGATTGAAACTGCAGGAGGCACAGTAACAGTCATATAATCGTAGGGGCGGGTTTCAAACCCGCCCGTACAGGTACGTTGTAACAACGTTTTGATAATAGAAAAAAAATGAAAAGATTTTTAAACACCCTACGAAACATCAATAAAATAGAGGAACTTCGCAAACGCATCCTCTATACACTCGGTATCATCGTGATTTACCGAATTGGTTCTTATATCGTTCTTCCGGACGTGGATCCAAGTTATTTGGGTGCACTTCAACAACAAACTTCGGAAGGTATTTTGGGACTGTTGAATATGTTCTCAGGAGGTGCATTCTCGAATGCATCTATCTTTGCGTTGGGTATTATGCCTTACATCTCTGCATCCATCGTGATTCAGTTGTTAGGAATGATGATCCCTTACTTCCAAAAAATGCAACGTGAAGGCGAAAGCGGACGTCGAAAAATGAACCAAATCACACGTGTATTGACGATTGTGATTACAGCATTCCAAGCTCCTGCATACCTTACCAACTTGGTGAATCAAATGCAAGGAACTCCGGGAATTACCCCGTTCGATGGTTCTGCTCCGACAACGTTCTTTTGGATTTCTTCAACGGTTATTCTCACAGCAGGAACGCTGTTTGTGATGTGGCTCGGAGAGAAAATTACCGACAAAGGTCTTGGAAACGGTATTTCGATGATCATCATGATTGGTATCATCGCACGTTTGCCGTTTGCTTTATTCGCCGAATTGGTTTCTCGTATCGAGGATCTGGGCGGTGGATTGGTAATCTTTGCCGTTGAGCTCGTATTCTTGCTCCTTGTGATTTTGCTCTGTATCCTTTTGGTGCAAGGCACACGCCGTATTCCGGTGCAATACGCTAAACGTATCGTTGGAAACAAACAATATGGTGGTGTTCGTCAATATCTTCCGATGAAAGTGAATGCTGCCGGAGTTATGCCGATCATCTTCGCTCAAGCGATTATGTTCATTCCTATCACGATTGCGGGCTTTATTGCTCCCGACAGTATGGCAGGCGGATTTTGGGGCGCATTGATGGATTTCAACGGATTTTGGTATAACTTCATCTTTGCAATGGTTATCATCGCTTTCACGTATTTCTATACGGCTGTAACGATGAATTCACATCAAATTGCAGACGATTTGAAGAAAAACGGAGGATTTATTCCGGGCATCAAACCCGGTCGTCAAACCGCAGGATTTATCGACGAAGTGATTTCAAGAATCACTTTGCCCGGTTCTATTTTCCTCGCATTTGTGGC
>QMCD01001007.1_pt1 | contig 22146 bp, 21 predicted proteins | sample 1821841 | NCBI WGS metagenome assembly QMCD01 (sample SAMN01991225, study PRJNA193472) | Termite gut metagenome, whole genome shotgun sequencing project. | isolation source: worker | host: Macrotermes natalensis
ACATAGTTGCCGGAGTCGGAGCATCCCAATCGGGAACCCACTTTCCGCCATTTGCATTATAAGTAAACGTTTCCGTTCCATAGCTATCTGTCCATTTCGTTACACGTCCATCTACGAGTGTAAGTGTATCCATATTTTCATGCCAAGTTATCGGTTCTCCTTGAGAATACCAATAGCTTGTTTTTATAAACATTAAATTGCCGGAGTATGCAAACTCACTTTTATTATATATGGTGTCCCAAGACTCAAATTCCAATATTCCTGACAATGTATTATCAGAATTATACGAATATTCGTCGTATGATCCATCATCATAAATACGTTTAGTTAGACGGTTTTGTCCGTCATACTCAAAAGTCTCAAACCACACATAGGATTCCGGATCATCTGAATACGTTTCAGTGTAAGTCATTTTCGACGGCAATTTGTTTCCCCCGTCTTTGTCTTTGTCTTTTTTGCAGCCTGCGAACAAAACGCTAACCGCTGCAAGATAAAAAAATAATTTTTTCATAGTTTTACTGGTTTAATTTATATGTTTTTTGGTTTATTTTTTACAAAGAAAAAGAAACTACAAAGTTACGAAAAAAAAACGATTTTTGCAAGCAAAAAATCGTTTTTTTTTTTGAAAATCAGAGAGTTGCAAAATCAGTGGTTAAAGGCTAATGATTAATGGTTAATATTTTTTGTTTGTCCCATTAACCGTTAACCTTTTACCATTAACCCTTTTCCACCATCGTTCCAACTCTTTCGCCATTCACAACTTTCGGCAAATTTCCTTTCGTATTCATATCAAACACATAAATCGGCATATCGTTCTCTTTGCAAAGGGTGAATGCGGTTAAATCCATAATGGACAGGCCTTTCTGATAGGCTTCGTCGAAGGTCAGAGATTGAAATTTGACGGCTTTCGGGTCTTTTTCCGGATCGGCAGTATAAACGCCGTCCACACGCGTACCTTTAAGCAAAATATCCGCTTCGATTTCAATGGCACGCAACGCAGCCCCCGTGTCCGTAGTGAAAAACGGATTGCCTGTACCGGCAGCCATAATTACCACTTTGCCGTTTTGCAAATATTTTTTAGCACGAGTGCGGCACATTTTTTTAGCAATAGGCTCCACTGCAAGTCCCGACAACAGTTGCGTGGGCACGCCTTGTTTTTCCAACTCCGCCTGCAAAGCCATACTGTTGATCAACGTCGCCATCATGCCCATATAATCGCCTTGCACACGATCCATGCCTTTCGCCGCACCTTGCAATCCACGGAAAATATTGCCGCCGCCAATCACAACGCCAACTTGACAACCGATGCTGTGAATGGTTTTGATTTCCGCCGCATATTGCGTCAACATTTTAGGGTCAAGGCCGTAGTCCAATTCGCCCATAAGCGACTCGCCACTGAGTTTTAGGAGGATTTTTTTGTATTTCATATATCATCAATTTTTGCAAAGATACAAAAAAATTACGAATTAGGAATTAGGGATTACGAATTATGTGCTATGTATTACGTTTTTTATCTTTCCGTTTGCCTGTTAGTTTTTTTTGTTCGCTCTGTAATCTTCGTTCTACTTTTTTCACATCTTCGGCAGGATGCAAGTCTTCGGGAACAATACCTCGTTCTTTCAGTATTTTTCTAACTGCCAAATTATTATCAATATGTTCGGTTTCAATATGGGTTTGACCTGTTAGATTTTTACTCTGCACATTGAAACCGGTCATGTCCGTAGCTAATTTTTTTGCGCTGATGCTTATGGTTGGAAGAAAATCCGCAACAGGCCGATTTTCGGGAACACCCATTTTTCGTTTGAGCATTTGCGTATTTAAATTGAAAAGCGCTTGATCGCCTTTACTTCTGATAATGGCAAAGCCTTTACTGTCAATCCCTCTTTCATACAAAATTCCCGACAAGGCATTTTCCGACTCGCTTAATTTTTCCCGCACTTTTACCCGTTCATATTCTAATAAACGTTGTTCTATAGTTTCTGCACGTCGTGTTTGCACTGCAAAATAAGTCTGTGCAAACGCGATTTGTGGCTTGCGAGGGTCGCCATTTTGAGCGATTAGATAACAAGCATAACGTGTGAGCATGATGTCATCTATGTCTTTCCTTACTCCCAAGCCTGTTTCTACTATTTTCCTGACGTCAGGAAAATGGTTCAGAATGCTTATATTGGCGTTTTTGCATGATTCTTTCGCTTTTTCAATGACTTTTGAGAAATTTTCCCATTTAGAATAATCTAAAAGTTTTTGCAATTCTCGTGCGCTCCAGCACTCTACGCCTTCATAATCACAGGCAATAGCCTCAAACTGTTCTAATAATTGCTTAATTTCATTTTCTTTCATAGTTTTATTTTTTTGTAAAACTCCTTCTTTTTAATATCGAATACGCATTCGGCAAATGCTTAATCCTCGGCGTTCCGTTTTCCATGACGACGGAAACAATGTCAAACCGCGCATCTTTCGGCGATCTGCTTTTGAGCATATAAGCGTTTGCAGCACGAATGATTTTTTGCTGTTTTTCGTGCGTAACAAAGACTTCGGGCTCGCCAAAAACTACATGCGTGCGGGTTTTGACTTCCACAAAAACCATGTAAATATCATTGCAAACAATCAAATCGACTTCATGATGGTGCCAACGCCAATTCTCTTCCACCAATGTATAGCCGTTTGCCAGCAAGTAGTTTTTAGCGAACTCTTCGCCTTGCTTTCCTAAGTCTAAATTATGCGACATAGCATAGTGGTAGGGGCGAGGCATGCCTCGCCCCTACACAATTCTCCATTAAAACGGAAGATCATCCGCCGGCGGATCAAACGCCGGTTGTAAATCCGTTGAATCGGGCGCCGGTTGCGGAACTGCCGCTGCTTGCGGAGCCTCGCCTTCGGCTTTTTTGCCGCCGAGCATGGTCATCGTGCTGCCCTCAATTTCGGTTACATAAACTTTACGACCTTCGCTGTTGTCATAAGAACGTGTGCGAATGCTGCCTTCCAAATAAATGGTTTGGCCTTTTTTCAAATACTGCGCCGCAACATCAGCTAATCCTCGATAAAGCACAATGTTGTGCCATTCCGTGCGATCAACACGTGCGCCTTCTTTGTTTTTGAACGACTCAGTGGTCGCCAACGAAAACGACACTTTTTTGTTGCCGTTCTCAAATGTGAAAACTTCCGGATCCTTGCCCAAGTTTCCAACTAAAATGACTTTGTTAATTCCTGCCATGATAAATTTGTTTTTTTGTTTGTAATTTGTTTTTTGGCGTTCACTATATATAACGCTAAAAAGTCGATTTTCGTATATTTTTTTTGTTAAAGTTTTTTAACATTTGGCACTTTTTTATCAACAGGTTTTGCAATAAGTTGATTATTAGTTGCGAAATTGTGAATAGGTTTTGGCGTTGCAAACTCGAAAAAACGGGACAACGGCACTTTTTGAGCTTCCGATTTTAAATTTTCGGGTAATTTTTTGATTTTCCAAAATGAAATGGATAATTTTTGGTGGGATAATTGATGTTCGCACGACCAAATTGGTTGGAACGCATGCAATACATCCTTACGGAATGTTTCGTCGGCTTCCGGAAAATCATACAATCCTTGCCAAATATCGCGATGTGTGCGTTTTTTTATCCAAATATAATTGGTTTCGATACAAACCAAATAATCCAAACGACGTGGTTTTACAGCCGTTTTGTTCTTTTTAACCGGAAGCGTTTCTATAACATCATGGCGATACGCATAACAATTCTTCTGAAACGGACAGGTTTCACACAGCGGTTGACGCGGCTTGCAATGAATAGCGCCAAACTCCATAATGGCCTGATTAAATTCGGCAGGATTTTTTTTATCTATTTGTTTATTCAGAATTTTCATCAACTCGGCTTTCCCTGCAAGCGTATCAATCGGCAAAACAACGCCAAACATTCGAGAAATCACGCGCGCTACGTTTCCGTCCAAAACCGGATAACATAAATCAAACGCAAACGAAGCAATCGCAGCCGCCGTATAATCACCAATACCGGGCAATGCACGGATTTCTTCATAATTGTTCGGGAAAATTCCCTTGTAATCTTTTGCAATGATTTTTGCCGTTTTGTGTAAATTCCGTGCACGGGAATAATAGCCTAACCCTTGCCACAATTTCAAAACCTCATCTTCGGGAGCCTTCGCCAAATTTTTAATTGACGGATATTTTGAACTAAAATTAAGATAATATGAAAGCCCCTGAACCACTTGCGTTTGCTGTAAAATAATTTCTGAAAGCCAAATCAGATATGGATTTTTCGTGTGTCGCCAAGGCAAATCACGTTTATTTTGGGAAAACCAATCAAAAAGGGAGTTTTTCATACGTTTGAAGTCGTTTTTGAAAAAAATTTATCAAAAAGTTTTGCAAAGTTAAAAAAAAAATGTAACTTTGCAGTCATTTTCTAAAAAAATGAACGTAACATATTAAAAATTAAATACTATGACAAAAGCAGAAATTGTATCGGAAATTGCAAACCGTACCGGTGTTGAAAAAGTAACTGTGTTGAACACTATTGAAACATTCATGGAAGTAATGAAAGACACCATGAGCAAAGGCGAAAATGTTTATCTTCGTGGTTTCGGAAGTTTCATCTTGAAACGTCGTGCTGAAAAAATCGGACGTAATATCACAAAAAATACGTCGATTAAAATCCCTGCACACTATATTCCGGCGTTCAAACCGGCTAAACCATTTGCAACAGAAGTAAAAAATAACGTAAAAGCCTAACATTATGCCGAGCGGAAAAAAACGTAAACGTCACAAAATGGCTACACACAAACGTAAAAAACGTTTGCGTAAGAATCGCCATAAGAAGAAGTAAGTTGGCTACGCCAACGGTAAAAGGTAAACGATGAAAGGTAAAGGGTGCTACGCCCAATCGTAAAGTATGTACGCAGAAATAAGGCGAAGCACCTTTTACCCTTAACCTTTTACCGGCAAGGCGCAGCCTTGCTGTTAATCTGCTTCCGTAAGGAAGCACAATGTTTCTCGAGGTGTTTTACAACGAATGTAAAACATTATAACATTGAACAAAGAATTAATCATCAATTCGTCGCCATGCGAGGTTGTTATTGCCTTATTGGAAGACAAATTGTTAGTCGAACTTCATCGCGAAAAGCACGATAGCCAACATGCTGTCGGCGATGTATATTTAGGCCGCGTCCGCAAAGTGATGCCGGGCCTGAATGCTGCTTTTATTGACGTAGGATCTGAAAAAGATGCCTTCTTACATTATTTGGACTTAGGACCGCAAATCAAATCGGTTCAAAAATTCACGGATTTGGCAGTGAACGGAAATCCGGATGCCAACGATATTTCCAAATGGACGTTGCCCGGAGATTTTAACAAGGGCGAGCGCATGGCCTCGTGTTTGAAGCAAAATCAACATGTTTTGACGCAAATTTCCAAAGAAGCCATCTCAACCAAAGGCCCTCGTGTAACCAGCGAACTTTCGTTTGCCGGCCGTTATCTGGTTTTAATCCCATTTTCAAACAAAATTTCCATTTCGTCGAAAATCAAATCGGCCGAAGAACGAAAACGCCTACAATACACGATTCAAAGCATTTTACCCAAAAATTTCGGAGTCATTATTCGAACCGTTGCCGAAGGAAAATCCGTTGTGGATTTGGATAGCGACTTGAAACATTTATTATCCAAATGGGAAAGCATCGCACCGAAGATGCCGCAAGCCAAACCTCCGAAATTGCTGTTAAGCGAACAAGGCAAAACCATGACGATTTTGCGCGATTTACTCAACAAAGATTTTAACAGTATCATCGTTAACGACGAGACCATTTATCTTGAAATCAAATCCTATTTGGAATCCATTGCCAAAGACAAGGTAGATATTGTGAAATATCACAAAGGAGGCGAGCCGATTTTTGATGTTTACGGCGTTACGAAACAAATCAAATCCGGCTTCGGACGCGTGGTTCCGATTAGACGCACCGGCGCATATCTGGTTATCGAACACACCGAAGCCTTGCACGTGATTGACGTAAACAGCGGCCATAAAATGAATGCCGAAATTTCGCAAGAACAAAACGCTTTGGCCGTAAATTTGGACGCCGCTGAAGAAGTGGTGCGACAACTGCGTTTACGCGATATTGGCGGTATTATTGTCGTTGATTTTATCGACCTGCGTGATGCAAAAAATCGTAAAATCCTTTACGAAAAAATGGTGGAATTGATGAAAAAAGATTCTGCCAAACACAATGTTTTGCCTCCAAGCAAATTTGGTCTTGTGCAAATCACACGTCAGCGTGTGCGCCCGCAAACCAGTATCCAAGTGCTTGAAAAATGCCCTGTTTGCGACGGAACCGGAATGGTAAAATCCAATTTGTTGCTGACCGATGATATCGAACAGCATGTGGATTATCTCATCAAAGAACAAAATTATAAAAAACTTACTCTCGAAGTGAATCCGTTTGTCTATGCGTTTTTGAAAAAAGGATTTTGGAATTTTTCTAAAAAATGGTGGTGGAAATACAAACGATGGGTCAAAATCCAATCTTCAACAGCGATGCACTATTTGCAATACCGGTTTTTGAATAGCGACGGAGAAGAAATCAAACTTTAATTCTAATTTTTTTCGTATCTTTGCAAAAAAGTTTCATCCATGCAAAAAGCAACTATTTTTAGAGAAGTCAAAAGTTACGTCTTTATCACGTTTTTCTTGGCGTTGTATTCGGTTTCGATTGTGGGGTTTGTGATCAATGCCGAGATTGTCAGTGGCGGCGTTAACGGCTTTGGAACGCTGATCTACTATGTTTCGGGAAAAACCATTCCCGTAGGATATTCGTCGTTTGCCATCAATGGTATTCTGCTGTTGATTGCACTGAAAATTCTGGGGAAAGGGTTTGGTGTTAAAACGATTTATGCGATTTTCATGATTTCGTTTTTCATTACAATCGCACAAAAATACATCACCATGCCGTTTTTGGACGATATTACGCTTTCGGCAGTTATCGGCGGAGCGATGATTGGATTGTGTATCGGTTCGATATTCAATTATGGCGGAAGTACCGGCGGAACGGACATTCTGGCGATGATTGTGAATAAATTTCGAGAGGTTAGCCCCGGTCGTGTGATCCTTTATGCCGATATTTTTATCATTGGTGCAGGCTTTATCGTGTTTTATTTTTTCTTAGATAAAACAGCGTTGGAAGCTTTTCGGATTTTGGTGTACGGATTCGTCATCATGGCGGTATCGTCGTACACTATTGACTTAATTGTATTAGGACAACAACAATCCGTGCAAATGCTTATTTTCTCGAAAAAACACGATGAAATTGCGAGTCAAATCAGCACAAACCTGCGTCGTGGTGTAACTATGATTCACGGAAAAGGCTGGTACACAAAGGAAGAAACCGAGATATTAATGGTTGTTACACGAAAAAACGAAATGCAAGATGTTTTACGAATCGTTAAAAGCATCGACCCGCAAGCATTTACAAGCATCGGCGCAGTAACCGGAGTTTACGGACAGGGCTTTTCTCAAATTAAAAACTAATGTCGAAAAAATTTCTCAAAGATTACGCTTTCATCATTCTCGGATCCTTTATCGTGGCTTCGGGATATGTGTTTTTTATCACGCCGTATAAGATCATTCCGGGTGGTGTGTATGGTATTGCCATTGTCTTACACTATCTCACAGAAGGCATGTTTGCAGGACTTCCCGAAGGATTGCCGATTGGTATGACAGCCCTGTGTTTCAATATTCCGCTTGTGTTTGCGGCCTATAAACTATTGGGCGCAGGTTCTATTCCGAAAACCATTGCAACCTTTGTGGCAACGGCGGTTTTCGTGGATTTCCTCACCTTGTTGCAAGGTCAAAACCAATTAGTTGCCGGCGATTCATTATTGGCCTCGATTTACGGCGGTGTGATGATTGGTATTGGTGTTGCCCTGATTTTTCGGGCAAAAGCGACGAGTGCGGGAACAGATGTGCTATCAAAAATTCTCACCAAATATTTCCGAATTCCTATCGGATTCAGCATCATTATTGTAGATTCGATGGTTGTGTTACTTGGCTTGATTGCGTTCGGCGATTGGGCGGTTCCGCTGTATTCGTGGATTACGATTTTTGTGTATGGAAAAGTGGTGGACATTATGCAGACCGGGCTTTCCACCGATCGTGCCGTGTTTATCATCACGCAAAAAAGTGAAGATGTCGGACAGATGATTATTAACAAATTGAAACGCGGCGGCACCTATTTCCACGGCAAAGGCATATACAACGGCGAAGAGCGGGAAATCGTTTACACCGTTGTAAATTCCCGTCAAATCCCGAAGTTAAGAGAACATATTCACGAAATAGACCCCATGGCTTTTATCACGATATTGCCTGCAAATGAAACGCTGGGAAAAGGGTTTAAATCGTTAGATGAAAAACTTGAGGAATAATTTACTATTTTTTTATTTACTATTTACTATTTTAATAACACAAATGATAACCTTATTCACACAATCGTAAATCGTAAATTGTCAAATCGTCATTCATAATGAAGCACCTCCCCAATACCATCACCCTCGCCAACCTGCTTTGCGGCTGTTTGTCCATTGTTGCTGTGTTCAGCGGACAATTAGTTACAGCCGGATTTTTGATTTTTCTATCGGCAATTTTTGATTTCCTTGATGGCTTTGCTGCACGACTGCTCAAAGCGTATTCCAACATCGGAAAAGAATTGGATTCCTTGGCGGATATGGTGAGTTTTGGCGTTGCTCCGGCCATGATTGCGTTTCAAATCATATTGGCGCAACCCTCGAAAATGTGGTTTCCTCAAATGCCGTACATCGCTTTCGCAATGGTTCTATTTTCCGCATTGCGCTTGGCGAAATTCAATATTGACACTCGTCAAACCGAGCATTTTATCGGCATGCCGACACCCGCCAATGCGATGTTTTGGGCATCATTGCCATTAGTCGTAAATGATTTGTACACAAAATTTTCTCCGGAAACTGTGAAAATGGTGTTTCATCCGGCTATCGTTGCGGTTTTATGCGTGATCTTTGCTGCGTTGTTAGTACTTCCCATCCCCATGTTGTCGTTCAAATTCAAAACCACGGCTTTTAAGCCGAATTGGCAACGGTTTGTGCTGATTTGGCTCGTTTTGGGATTATATTTTGTTATTGGGATAAGCGCCATTCCGGTTGGAATCTTGGTTTATCCGTTGTTATCATTGACACTCCGTAAGAATGACACAGATTGATTTAGAAACAAAACCTGTTGGAAAATTACTCCTGCATTACTCCATTCCGGCGATTATCGGAACGATTTCCACCTCGCTATATAACCTCATCGACCGTGCGTTCATCGGACAAGGCGTGGGACCTTACGCCATTTCGGGATTGGCACTGACCCTACCGATTCTGATTTTGATACAAGCCTTCGGGACCTTAGTCGGAGTGGGCGCAGCAGCACGGATTTCCATCGTTTTGGGAATGAAAGATACACCTTGGGCGGAACGGATTTTGGCAAACAGTTTGTTTCTTACGCTTACATTTTGGGTGCTCACAACCTTTTTCGGACTGACGTTTTTAGATGAATTGCTGATGATTTTCGGAGGCAGCGAACAAACCATTCCGTATGCCCGCGAATTTATGCAAATCATGATTCCGGCAAGCATTCTAAGCAATTTCGCGTATGGCTACAGCAGCATGATGCGTGCTTCGGGTTATCCTAAAAAGTCCATGTACGCTTCGCTCATTGGCGTGATTTTGAATTTGATTTTAGCACCGATTTTTATCTTTGTGTTGAAGTTAGGAATTCAAGGAGCGGCTATAGCCACAACGATTTCAATGTTTGTGAGTGCGGTTTATGTGATTCATCATTTTATGAATAAAAACAGCCGGGTTCAATTTCGGCGTTGCGCATTCAAACTGAAATGGTATATCGTCAGAAACGTTACAGCCATAGGACTTTCACCGTTTTTGATGAACATAGCGGCATCGGCTGTGGTCATGATAGCCAATTTGACTTTGCGTAAATATGGCGGCGATTTGGCTATCGGTGCTTACGCAATTATCAGCGGCTACACAATGGTCTTCGTGATGATTACACTCGGCGTATGCCAAGGCATGCAGCCCATCGTAGGTTACAACTACGGCGCACGAAAACTCAAACGCATGAAAGACACGTTGCTGTTGGCGGTTAAGGTCGGAATAATCATCAATTCCGCAGGTCTGATTTGTGCTTTGTTGATTCCTACACCCATGGCACGACTGTTCACAACAGATGCGGAACTCATCAAACTTATCTCGCACGGCTTGATTTTTGCGTTTATCATGGCGCCATTCATCGGATTTCAAATCGTTACATCAAACTTTTACCAATCCATTGATAAGCCGTTCTTGTCAATTATGATGAGCCTCTGCCGGCAAATTCTGTTTTTTGTGCCTCTCCTGCTGATTTTTTCTCGATTTTGGGGATTAGACGGCGTTTGGTACGCAATCACAGCCTCCGATTTTTTATCGGTAGTCGTGGCCTTCATCGTTCTGTTATGGCAACGGCGAGTGTTTTATCCACGAGTGGTGCATCATCATCGGGTGTAGATAATACAACCTCAGAATAGTTTTTATAATCTCAAAACAAAAAAGGCGACCACATCGTGGCCGCCTTTTTTACTTCATTCATTAAGGATTATTTCGCCACACGCTCAATCCATCTCACCATGCCGAGCATGACAAACATAGAGATTGCGCAGAATACGGCAAACATCGTCCAACAAATCCAAATAGGATATTTGTTATAGATAAGCGGTCCTATCCACAACAAGCCATTACCTACGGCTGTTGCGGTGAGCCACAAACCTTGACAAAGTCCAAGCATGTGTTTCGGAGCCACTTTTGATACGAACGACAAGCCCAGCGGCGAGATAAACAGCTCTGCCACCGTGAGGAAGAAATACGTTACGATCAACACCCACGGGCCTTCTTTCATGCTTTCGCTAACAGACGCGCTCAATCCTTTAAACACTTCTGCCGAAGGATAGTTGTTGAATTTGGAAACCAGCGCCAAAAATACGAACGCCAAGCCTGCGATACCCATACCAATCACAATTTTCATTGGTGTGGAAGGCTCTTTTCCTTTGCGTTGCATGCGTGAGAAAATCCAAATAATCAGCGGAGTCAACGTGATCACGAAGAACGGATTGATGGCTTGCATAATTTCGGGTGCAACACGGCTCGTATCCATGAAATCTCTTGCGAACAAGGTCAGCGAAGTTGCATTTTGGTGGAACGAGAACCAGAAGAATACGGCAACACCTAAAACGGCAAACAAGGCGAGAATCCGTTGTCTGATTTCCGTCGCCATCGCATGTTTTTCCTCTGCTGTATAATTAACAGTTTCTGCTTTAACTTTTACCGGATTCGGGAATATTTTCTTATAACCCAAGAAAATCACCAACGAGATCAACATCGCCACAACCGACGAGATGAACGAGTAGTGAACACCTGTGTTGAACACATCCAAATATTGCGTGCAGAACGCTGTCAAATCTGCTGTAACTGTTCCGCCAACTTGCGTAATCAAGGTTTGCAGATTTTCCATTTGACCAACAGCCATAGATGCACCTTCAGCCAAATATTGGTGGCACAGTGCGGGCAACGCTGCATTGTAAGTCAAATCATTTACACCTAACCACCAGCCTCTCAACAGCGGCGCTACGAACGGTGCAATCAAACCTCCCACGTTGATAAATACGTAGAAAATTTGGAAACCCGGGTCACGTTTGGATTTTGCGAGTTTTAACGCTTCTTCGCCTTGTTTAGCGGCTTCGTGCTCAAAGTTATCGTACATCTGACCGACAATGGCTTGCAAGTTACCTTTGAACAAACCGTTTCCGAAAGCAATCAGAAACAACGCCACGCAGGTGAACGGCAACAGCCACACTTGATTTTGCGCCGTAGCCAAAATCGGAATTGCCAACAGAACATAACCGGAGGCCATGACCATCAAACCGGTTTGGATGGTGCCTTTGTAGTTTTGCGTACGGTCGGCAATGATACCTCCAACTAAACTCAGCACGTAGATTCCGGCATAAAAAATGGAATAAATCATGGTTCCGTATTCTTCTTTCAATCCGAATTTTGAAATCAAGAAGAGAACCAATACTGCGTTCATGATGTAATATCCGAAACGCTCGCCCATGTTGGCCAAAGCCGCAGGCAATAATCCTTTTGGATGATTTTTAAACATAAATTTAATTTTTTTAGTTAGTATTTTTTGTGTTTTTGGTTTATTTGCCTAACGCATTTTCCAGCAGGTCGTCCAATTCTTTGGGATCGCCACCGATAACCGTACCCACGATTTTGCCTTGCGGATCAATCAGGATTTTAGTTGGAAATGCCTTGATATTATAAAGTTTGGCAACATCTTCGCCCTTATATTTATCAAACAAATTGCAATGAATAAAATTCAATTTATCAACTTCAATGGCTTCTTTCCATTTGTCTTTATTTCTATCGCTGGCGAAACCCACGGCTTGAAAGTTTTTGCCTTGGTATTTGTTGATCATTTCCATCAAATGCGCATGCGAACGGCGACACGGTCCGCACCACGAGCCCCAAAAGCACAACAACACGTATTTGCCTTTGAATTGCTTGAGCGTAACGGTTTTGCCGTTAATATCCTTTTGTGTAAAAGCAGGAGCCACTGCGCCGGGAGCCACTTTTTTCGCAGTTTCCATGTAGGCGAAAATTTGTTTTCCGAAAGGCGAATTTTTTACTTCGTCCGTCAAACTGTTGTAATGCTGTTCAACTTCTGCGGCAGATTTCCCCAATAAATTCGTCGAATATAAATATGCGGCATACACTGAATTTTTATTGGTATTCATGAAATTTTCCTCAATTTCGTTAGATCGTCCTATGGAATCACGTTTGGCTTCTAATTTTTTAATAATATCTTCGCCAAATAAGTCCTTGTGTTCGCTCATAATAACCTTATTCAATGCGATGATATAGCCTATATTCGCCTTAGTTCTTTCACGAAGGCTGCTCACTTCATCGAATAATGGACTGCCGTGGGCTTTTAGAAAATAAATGTTACGAACATCACCCTCTAACACAATTGGAGCACCATTCTTGATAAAAAAACCGGTACCTAATATATCACTGTCTTCCAACTCATCGCTGAGACAGAGCAAATCTGCCCAAACCAATTCCGGTAATTTAATATCTTTTCTAAACGAAACAACATCGTTTTTAACAACAATGGTATCTCTAAACCTATTGCCATCAAAACGATAAGACATCAGCAAATAGCCATTGCCAAAACCTTTAATTTTTCCGGATATTTCAATCGTTTCCTGTGCAAATAAACTGCCGAACAAAACAGTGAATGCAAAAATAAATGCGAATTTTTTCATTAGAATTAGTTTTACAATTTTGGGCAAAGATACGAAAAAATTTTGAAATAATGCCGATATATTAATATAAAATTTAATTTTGCATCCTATTTTGCAGCCATTTTTTATAATCAGTAAAATAATTATACTTGTCAATGCCCTATTTGCGCCGTTCAAAAATTTTATGTAATTTTGTAGAAAATTTTTCATAATGAACTTTATCCAAGAATTGAAATGGCGCGGCATGATTCAAGACATGATGCCCGGAACGGAAGAACAAACTTTGAAAGAAATGACCACCGCATACGTAGGCATTGACCCTACGGCGGATTCCTTGCACATTGGGCATTTGGTAGGCGTGATGATGCTGAAACATTTTCAAAATTGCGGTCATAAACCGCTGGCGTTAGTGGGCGGTGCAACAGGCATGATTGGCGACCCTTCCGGGAAATCCACCGAGCGAAATTTGCTCGATGAAGCCACTTTGCGCCACAATCAAGACTGTATCAAAAATCAACTGCGCAGATTTTTGGACTTCGACAGCAATGCACCGAACAACGCCGAAATGGTGAACAACTACGATTGGATGAAAGATTACACGTTTTTGCATTTTATCCGCGACATCGGCAAACACATCACGGTGAATTACATGATGGCCAAAGACAGCGTGAAAAAGCGCTTTTCCGGCGAAGGCGAAGGTATGTCGTTTACCGAATTTACTTATCAATTGGTGCAAGGCTACGACTTCCTGCATTTGTATCAAACCAAGAATTGCAAACTGCAAATGGGCGGTTCCGACCAATGGGGCAATATCACGACAGGCACGGAACTCATTCGCCGGAAATGCGGTGGCGAGGCGTTTGCACTTACGTGTCCGCTGATTACGAAAGCCGATGGCGGAAAATTCGGGAAAACAGAAAGCGGCAATGTTTGGCTTGATGCGGAAAAAACATCGCCATACCATTTCTATCAATTTTGGCTTAATTGTTCGGATGCCGACTCGGAAAAATACATCAAAATTTTCACCATGTTTTCCAAAGAAGAAGTTGAAACTATGATTTCCGAACATGTGCAAGCGCCGCATTTACGCACGTTACAGAAAACGTTGGCCAAAGATTTAACCATTCGCGTACATGGCGAAGAGGCCTTTCAAAAAGCCGTTGAAGCCACCGAAATTTTGTTTGGAAAAGCCACGAAGGAAGCGCTTGCAAACCTTGATGAACGCACGTTTTTAGACATTTTTTCAGGCGTCGAAACCTTTGAAATTTCCAAAGCCGATATAGCCTCTATCAACATCGTGGATTTATTGGCCGAAAAAACGCAAGTCTATGCCGGCAAAGGCGAAGCACGACGTGCATTGAAAGAAAACGGCGTTTCAATCAATAAAGAAAAAGTGAACGAGCAAACCGTTATCACACCGGAATATTGTTTGAATGATAAATATATTCTCGTTCAAAAAGGCAAGAAGAATTATTATTTGATTATTGTTCGAGCGTAATTTCCAAACTAAATTTTGTTCATAATATTTGGTAATTTGAAATTTATTTTGTATTTTTGCAAAATCGAATCTAAAGTAATTATACACCGATGTTCAAAAGCAAATTAAATAAATGGTTCTGTTACGTGCGATATTGGATATTTGTGCTGATAATCGCATTCGCCTTTCAAAGTAAAATTGAGGCTCAAAATGAGGCTCAGGTTGCGCCTGTCTTTATGCTCGAAAGTAAATACAACGAAGCGCTAAGAAAAATGGATTTGCAGGTGGGTGGTACGATAATTGGCATTAATAAAGGTACAACTATATACGAAACGGATAATCCCGACAGAATTACAACGAAAATAAATGCAGAATTTCCGGAAGGAAAAGAGGCTCGTGAAAAATTTATGGAAGAACACGTGGTTTATCCGCAAAAAATCGAACATCTCGGCTTATTGGGCATTGTGGACGTGAAGTTCTTTGTTGAAGCAAACGGAACATTGTCCGAACCTAACATTGCAAGCACGTTGATTGTTGTTCCTGACGATAAAAAAACTTTTGAAAGTTATCCGGGCGAAGATCCTGCAACTAATTTTCAAGAAGCGGCGTTGAACGTTGTGAAACAAATGCCGAACTGGACGCCTGCCAAATTACAGAATGACAAAACCGTCCGTTCTGAGATTCGATTGCAGATGAAATTTGTTCCGAAAACATCAGGGCAATAACAAACAACTATCGCCATACGACAAAAATCGAAATTCGTGCGACAGTGCATAATCGTAAATTTTTCGCCAATCATTACCAACCAACGCTGAAATCAACAAAAGCAAGGTGCTTTTCGGCTGATGGAAATTGGTGATAATACCTGTGGCGATGCGGAATTTGTAGCCGGGGACAATCATTAATGCCGTTGAGAATTGAGAATGGAAAATTGAGAATGGAGAATAATTCTCAATTCTCAATTTTCCATTCTCAATTAAATACGGTGTCCATTGTTCTACATGATTCAACATATTGCCTTGTTCTTTCTGAACCCCAAGCCAATAAAGGGATTCCAGACTTCGCAGTGAAGTTGTTCCTACCGGAATAATCGGACGATTTTCGGCTTTGGCTTTGAGAATTTTTTGAAGACAATCTTGAGAAACGATCACTTTTTCGTCGTGCATAATATGGTCGCCGATGGTTTCGGTTGTAACCGGTTTGAATGTTCCTGCGCCTACATGCAAGGTGAGTGTGGCGGTTTCAATCCCTTTCGCTTTAAGCGATTGCAGCACGTTTTCGGAAAAGTGCAAACTTGCTGTTGGTGCGGCTACCGAACCTTTTATTTTGGCAAAAATAGTTTGATAACGTTCTTCATCACTGTCTTCCACATCACGATGAATATAAGGCGGAAGTGGGATTTTCCCTACGGAATCAAGGATTTCAGCAAATGTCAAATCCGAATCCCATTCAAAACTAATTTCCCAAGCATCATCAATTTGCCTTCCCCGTTTAATTCGTAATTCGTAATTCCTAATTCGTAATTCGTAATTCTTCCACTTCCGATTCCCTCCAACAAAACACTTCCAAACACACCGTTTTTTCTGCTGAAAAGCGAGTTGCACATCAACAGGTTCGAGTGGCTCCAAACAAAAAATTTCAATGCGTGCACCGGTTGGCGTATGCGTAACAATACGTGCATGAATCACTTTGGTATCATTAAAAACCAACAACGCTTGTTGCGGAAGTTCATCGGCAATCGTTCTAAAAACCGTTTCCGAAATTTGGCCGTGTTTATAAACTAATAATTTCGACGCATCCCGCTCCGGTAAAGGATACAGCGCAATTTTTTCTTCGGGAAGAAGATAATTATAGTCGTCAATACGAATCGTTTTTGGAGAAAACATTCTTATAAATTTTCCCGAAAATAATCGTATATTTTTTGAAACAAATGCGTACGTTGGACGCCACGTACATTGTGCTCATGATTGGGATAAACGAAGTAATCCACCTGCTTATTTTTCTTAATGGCTTCTTCGATAAATGCCAAACTGTGTTGCCAAACCACCGTGTTGTCTTGTGCGCCATGAATGATTAACAATTTGCCTTGCAGATTATCCACATAATTCAGCAAACTTGCGGTTTTATAGCCGTCGGGATTTTCTTCGGGCGTATCCATATAGCGTTCGCCATACATCACCTCATACCATTTCCAATCAATCACAGGACCACCGGCCGTTGCCACTTTGAAAACACCCGGATAGCGCAGTTTTAGAGAGATAGCCATAAATCCGCCGAAACTCCAACCGTCTATACCTATTCGTTCAGAATCCACGTAAGGCAAGGATTTCAGATAATTCACACCTTGCATTTGATCAGCGACTTCAAGAGTTCCCAATTGGCGGTGTATTGCGCTTTCAAATTCAAATCCACGATGACTTGTACCCCTATTGTCCATTGTCCAAACGATATAACCTTGTTGCGCCAAAAAGTTCATAAATAAATTACCACTGCCCAACCACGAATTAGTTACTAATTGCGAATGCGGACCTCCATAAACGTAAATAATAACCGGATATTTTTTATTCGGGTCGAAATTGTAAGGTTTAATCATACGTGCATACAAATCAGTTTGCCCGTCGGCAGCTTTTAGCGTGTCAAACGTCGTGATTCCAACCGTGTAATTGGCCAACGGATTGGGGGCTGTTATAAGCGTTTCCACAACTTTACCGCTGCTGTTGATGATTTGCGTAGTATTGGGGACTTCCAAGCTCGAATATTGATCAATAAAATGCGTGCCGTTCGGACTCATCGCAACTTGATGTGTGCCGGGTTCTTTCGTGATGCGTTCGATAGGGCCGGATTTAGTTACGGAGGTCGAATACAACTGCGTTTCGAGTGGCGAATCTTTGGTTGCAGTAAAATAGATTTTATCACCTTTTGGGGAAAATCCAACTAATTTTTTTACCACCCAAGGGCCTTGCGTGATTTGTCGAATCAATTTGCCTTCGGTATCATAAAGATAGAAATGATTGTAGCCATCACGTTGACTTTGCCAAACAAACATATTCGGATTTCCGGGAACGAAAACCATAGGATTTTGAGGCTCTACATAGCGTGGCGACGTTTCTTCAAAAAGTGTTTTCACAAATCGTCCGTTTGAAGGATCATATTGATTCAAATACATGGTTTTTTGATCACGGTTGACCAAAACAGTGTAAATGGTTTTAGAATCCGGACTCCAAGCAACATTCGTTCGATACGCTTCCCTGTCGAATGTCGATCTCAAAAAAACCGCATGATGATTATTCACGTCATAAACGCCTACGCGAACATGGTGGCTCGGCATTCCGGCCATCGGATAACGGTCGTTTTTCAACGTCGCAATGCGCGAATTGATATCAACCAACGGATAATTGGTTACCATGCTTTCGTCCATAGAATAAAACGCCAAATATTCGCCGTTTGGCGAGAAAAATGTGCCTTTGTTAATACCAAATTCATTGCGATGCACGGAAACACCGTCTTTCACGCCTTCGCGGATTTCGGGAGAGATCACGAATTTGATGTTTTTCGTAACTAACATCAACGCATGATCCGCATCCCGGGTATAGGCAATTTGTCGGGAAGGATAAGAAACATCAATGTTTTTGGCGTCCGCAGGAATGGAGTTGAGAACTTCAAGTTTAGCCGTAATGGGATCGAATTGCAAATAACGATTATCGGCAAAAAATGTCAAGAACGCATTTTTCACATTAAAAGCCGGAAGGAAATTTAGCGCTTCAATGTCCAACTCTTTTAACGCTTGGTTTAAGTCGGAAAGCGTAAACAGTGTTTTTTTCGTTTTTTTCGACACATTCAAAATTTCGATCGCATTCTGATTTTGAAAAATAACCGATTGATCATTTAGCCACATCGGTCGGTTCACAAACTCAGGCGACAAGTTTCGGTTAGTCATAAGTTGTTCTAAAACCAATGGTTGTTTTTCTTGAGCAAACGCTGAAAAACTAATTAAAACAAGTAGATAAAATAATTTTTTACGTATCATGATATATAAATTTTATTGCCGTTGTTGCCCCCCAATAATTTCCTCAAATTCGTAATCCAAAATCCGTTTGAATTCTCTTTGAACGTTGAGAGTTCGATCTCTTAATTCTATAGACATAGCGGGGGAATCCATCTTTTTATATTTCGGACTTACAATTCTGGTTTTGAATTTATCCATGGTTCCGGAAATATCAATGCCCATTTTGAACGGAACAGGAGAGGATAAAACCGTAATGTGATAATCGAAACTCATATCCAAATTTTGAATGCCGCCAACGGCCAAATCGTACCTGTCCATTGTCAGCTTGAACGGAAAAATCTCGATTTTACCGTCGTCTATAACCAAATCCACCGAAAGCGAATCAATGATGTTTCGCTCTTTGTTCTTAAACATTAAGGTTTTGGAAATTTCCGTAAATGTTTCTCCATCCAACAAAACCAAATTATCTCCACGCAAATTGCAAGTGGCTTTGGTTTGGTTCAAATCCGCATTCATGGCGGAATCAAGCATGGTTCTGGCTGTTAAACTGCAATCAACAACCCCTTCGAATGAACGGGTAATGGGCATCATCGTGTCCATTTCCGGATAGAGTTTAAGCAGTTCTTGAATGCTGGCTTTGTCGATTTGAACGTCAACCCAACATTTGGCTTCCTTCATGGTTCTTGCTTTGTAGGCCAAAGAAACGTTCATTTGTCCTGCGCCGTTGTTTATTTGGAATTTATTCAACCGTAAATGTTGACCTCTCATTTCGGCTTCGCCTCGTAATTCGGTTAAGGTGCTTTTTCCGAAAATTAACGTGTCAATCTCAGCATTCATCGTTAAATTCAAGGTTCTCGGAATCATAAACAACGAGGCTTCTTCGGTTTCTTCCAATTCGACTTCAAACATTTTATCATCTTCCGTTTCTTCGGAAACCTCAGCAACAACAGGTGGAGGCGGCGGTGGAGGTGGCGCTTCTTGCACTTGTCTTTCTGAAGATGCTCGTGAACGTTGTGCTCTTGAAGATGTCGAATCCGATAAATTCCGGCGTCTTCTTCGCCGCAAAGTATCGGTTGCAGGGTCATACGACATCGCATACATCAATTGATTACAATCGACTTTATGTGATTGCACACTGACATTTCCACGCAAGGTTCCATTATTGAATATCGCACGTTTGAAATTGTTGAGTGTTCCGGTTACAACCATATCGGTATTGCCCATTAGGATTTGAGCGTTTTTCAGAGCGATTGAGCGTGGCGAAAGTCCCACTTCCGTAGATAAAACCCTTATAGGCAAAGGAAATTCCGGCATTCGCAAGCGGAATGTATCAAATACCAACGTGCTTTCCATGGCAAAATCCGTCATGAATTTTTCGGCGATATTCGTGTCCGCACTCGTGGCATACGTCATCAAATGTTCGATAAATTGGTCGGACGACATCACTTTCATGCGGTCTAAACGTGCCTGTTTTCGGCCTTCCGCAGTATTCGTATCCGTAACCGCAGCACGATTTCGACGTCCACCGCCGCCTGTACGAGGTGTTCTTACTCTGGTTTCTTGCGGTTTCAATGCAAGATTTAATTCCGAATGATTCAGTTGAACGGCCATTCTGCCCTGACGGAAAAATAATCCATCTAAATTCACTTTCAAACTGCCAACCGGTGATGACGATTTCTCCGAATTAGGCGTTATTCGCAGGTTTACGGAGGTTCGACCGGCTCTGATGCGAGTACGGTCTTTCACAACTCTGACATTCAAATCACGGAAATTAACTCGTCCGGTTTGCGTGGTTACAGCGTCCGGAGAGGGTTTATCACATCGGTAATTGGACGAAAAACGGCCGACTTTGGCAACATACTGCCCTTTGTAATTCACGTCCATACTGTCTAAACGAACGCTTACGCGAAACATCGTGTTGGCATTTCTGCCTCGTCTTCTCGTTGTAGTTGTAGTTGCAGCAGTAGCCGTAGTTGAGGTGTCATCATCGGCTTGCGAACCGAACCTAAACCGTGCCAAATCAATGAAAGCGTTGATGGTATCTTTTGGATTGCGGATAAATACCGAGTCAATATTGATACGGCCTTCGGCATTGATTTTTTCAAACGCCATATTCATCACATCATCTAAATCGAAGCTACCTTTGAATTTGGCATCAATCGAACCTCGTGTTCGAAAGTCGCTTTCACGCAAAAACATCCGGTTTAACCGTCGCAAATTCAAATCGGCATTCAACTCTGTTTCAATATGCGGATTTTCTGTAAAGCCCGTTACAACTGCCGAAGCAAGGGCTTTGCCCAAACCGCCGGAATAGTAAAATTCATGAACCGTCAGTTTCGACGATTTCAAATCATTTATTCGCAAAGCCATGTCGGAAATGAAATTCAGCGTGTCAATCCGCATGCGAATGCCTTTCACTCGCATATTGAGATGCTGCAAACCGAGTTTCATATCCACATCAGGCATCGAATGATTGGAATAACAGCCTGAAATTGTTCCGTTGCAATAAATTTTTCCATCGTTGATGGTGGCATAATCCGCCAACATTTTTTCGTAAGGTTTCGGCAATAATTCGTGAATTTGCGAGTATTTAATTTTCTCCAAACCAAAGGCTAATTGCGGAAAATACGACGAATCTTTCATGCGAATATCGCCGGACAATTTGAACGGAATTTGATTGATTGTAAAAGCGCCTTCTTCAATAGAAATTTTTTGGTCGGTCGAAAAATATTCAGCGGTCAATGTCAATTTCATAGACGGATTGTTTAACAAAATTTCATCTTCATAATCGAAAAATATCTTGTCAATCGTAGTCTGTAAGCGGATTTTACAATCTTTGAAATTGGTGGACGTTGTCAAATTCAAATCCAATTTCGGAAAAACAACGTGCATTTGATTATCCTTAAAATCGACATCTTGCAAATCAAATTTCACATCCGAAATTAAATTTTTTTCCATCAACGAACCGCTCAACTGCGCACCGGCATTGAGAATGGCAACTTGTTGCGTATCTTGTTCGTTAAGATAATTCACACGTCCCGAATGAATGGTGATTTTTTTTATGTCAACGGCATTAAACAAGGAGTCTAACGGCGTTTCCGTTGTATCAACGGTTGCTTCGCTGCCCGACGGAAAAATATCCCAATTAAAATTTCCGGTTTTATCGAAATGCACATTGGTTACACCGCCATACAAGTCCAAATCCTCCAAAATCACATTATTGTTAAACAAAAAATCGTTAATATTCAGTTTGGCATTGGGACGGCGGATTTGCAAGTAACGTTTTTGTGAATAAAAAAGA
>QMCD01001132.1_pt1 | contig 22114 bp, 18 predicted proteins | sample 1821841 | NCBI WGS metagenome assembly QMCD01 (sample SAMN01991225, study PRJNA193472) | Termite gut metagenome, whole genome shotgun sequencing project. | isolation source: worker | host: Macrotermes natalensis
AAAATCGCAAAAGAAGATGAAAAGGTTTTTTGCGTAGTGCTGACCAAGCCCGACTGTCCTCCCTGTGCGAATATGGTTAAGAGTTTGGGCGAACGCTACGGTCATTTGGAATCAAAGGTTGTGTTTAATGTTGTAGATGTTTCTTTGCCCGAAAATCAATGGTATTCGCATTGGCTTTGCACAGGAGCGTTTCCTACAACTTGTGTGTTTTCGGCAGATGGCGAATTGCAAACTTCCATCACATGCGCAACTTCAGCCTGCCAGCAATGCATAACATCAGCTATTGAAGGAGATTTCAAATGTGCATCATTCTTCGAAAACTCACAATTCCCCGCAAAAGGGAAACAATCCATTACGATGCTCAACACTTTGCTTTCCTGCAAGCGAAACTTGGAGCAAGGCAAGGATATCAGTGCAGAAATAGAACCTTTCCTAAAACAAAACGTTTATCCCTATTCGCTTTTCCTAAAATGCCTCAACGAGGAGAAACAAGGTCGTCACGAAGAGGCAGTGTATTGGGCAAAACGAATGATGGAGATTGAAGACTCCTATTACAATTTTGTGTATGACACTTTATACAAGAAGGTAAAAACCATGATCAATCCAAACTATGCTGATGAAGCGTCTGTGCTTTCTGTGGTGGAAGAGTTGACGTTGGAGGGTTGTGAATATAAACAATCCAAACCGTTCAGTCTCACGCTCACGAACATCGGTAAATCGCCTATTGCAATTCGAGATATTGTTGTGGGTTGTTCGTGTATGAAACTATTGAGTGAGAAACCGCAATCCATACAACCAAACCAATCTATAAAAATAGATTTGGCGTTTACTCCCGATGCGAGAGGTGATGTGTTCCGAGAAGTTACGATTTTTTCGGATGCAAAGAATGCAATGCAAGATGTGAAGATATTTGCAGTGGTAAGATAAAAGAAAAAAACTTCTAATTCATAAATTATTCACTAAAAAAACAAAGCTATGAAAAAGAAATTTATTTTAGGAAACACAGCGATAACCGCTGTCCTAACAGCCTTTTTAACACTGGGCAATTGTCCCGCTGTTGATCCATTGGATTGCACTGTATTATTTCCGAGTCCTTATGATTGCGGGGATTTCTACTCGTGCAGCAATGGAGTTCCAATTCTAATGCATTGCCCGGATGGTTTGCATTTTAACGCATGTTTGGATGTTTGCGATTGGCCATCGAATGCAGGATGTATGGACGGTGGCGGAGGGCGTAATGGCAGCTTCTGTGGCGGATGTGGCGATCTAGTTATTTTGAAAGTATGGTACGACAACGTATACGTATGGAGTGATCCATTTTCAACATCGACTACCCTCAACTTGTTTGCGCCAACATCTGATAAAGACCCAAACAAGATTGGAGAATGCAATCCACTTTATAGAAAACATGCTCGTCAGCAAACACATTCATGCTATGTAACAAACAAGTAGCTAATATGAAAACTGTTAAACTTACAATTCTCGCATTGTCGGTTCTGCTTGTATCCTGCGAAACAACTCAAAATTTGGAGTTTTATGGGAAATCTATTGTCGTGGATAATCCTAAACAAACGGATGTGCTTAAAGGTCGCCCGATAATCATAGAGGGTGAATACACAGGTATGATGTATGCGTATGATGGCATGCTGGTTTTTGAATCGGATTTACATCCTGATGGAAAGCTATATCTGTACGACGTTGAAACAGGTAAACGCATCAACGCAATAGGCAAAACAGGACAAGGACCAAACGAATTCACAGGGCTTCATTTTTTTGGAGATTTTGAAAAAGATTCTAACGGGGTTTATTTGTGGGTTAACGAGGATCCGCGCCGAAACACTATCGTATTGCTCAACACACAAGGGGAGCGTGTAAAGGAAATCAGTACGATCAAATTCAAGAGTACGAATTGGTACGGCATAGGCGGTTTCCATGTTCTCAACGACAGTTTGCTTTTGGCGCACGTTTCTCCTGCGGTAATTTTTGAAAAAAAATACTCCGCTTCGGGGGAATATGTCTTCAACTACAAACTTGGAGAAACAGTGAAGCAATACCTTGCCTACAGCGAGTATGAAGAACCTGAAACCATGCTTTATCCGGACTATCTGTCTTCGTTCAGCGTGATAAAGCCGGATAAGACTAAACTTGCAACCGCAGTATTCAGTCTGAAACGACTCAATATCATGGATGTGGAATCAGGAAAGCAAGTGTCCGTAGCAACGAAAGACGCACCCGACTTGAACTACATGTTTTCAGATAAACCTGTAGAGGATTATTACAGAACTTTGAAATGCGATGAGCGTTATATCTATGTGCTTGAATATGTGGATGGCTTATCGCCAGACATTGTGAATGATTCATCTCCGGGCATCGTGAACGTTTTTGATTGGGACGGAAATTTTGTGCGCATTCTGCGTATTGATGAAGGGTATGTTGCATTTGCATTCGATCCTATTCGCAAAATTTTATACACCAAAAACGATGCAGAAAAGGTTATGGCTTACGATGTGAATTATCTATACAAATGAAAAGGCTAGTTGTTCTATTAATTCCTTTACTATTGCTGTTTTCATGTGGAAGAGAATCTGTACTCTTCCACATTGAAAACAACGATGAGTTTGGTTCTTGTATTCAAGATAACAAATTTACCATTTTTTGTTATATAGATTCCACAGATTGTGCACCCTGTTCCATGCGATGGCTAAGCCAATGGACGTATTTTGAAGAAGACTTGCAGAAACTGAATACGAACGTGGCTCTGATCTTTCAGAGAAACGATAAAGAAGCGATTTTTGAGGCACTGAAACAACAACGCTTGAGTTTTTCTGTCATCTTTGATGGTTCATGGGCTATTCGTCAAAATAATCCTGCTATATTAAGCCAATATTCCGTGTTTGTTGTCAATCGCAGAAAAGAAGTAGTTTGGAAAGGTTTGCCTATTGAGAGCGAAGATACTTGGAAATCTTTTCGCAAAACCATTCGGCAGAAATCGTTTTTGGATTGGTAAATCCCGTAGGGTTATCAACAAAAAACAAAAAGTTATTAACAAAAAAGCCCTTTTTTGTGTAAAAAATATACGAAAAAGGACTTTTTTGCGTTATATAGGTAAACGATAAATTATGTTTACTTATTTAACACTTATGCAAAAAAAAATCATTCTTATCCTCGCCCTTTGTTTCGCAGGAAAAGCATTTGCGCAAATCGCACCTGTGAGCTCACGAACAACCTTTCGTCCGCCGTATTCGGCGCAACTTTCCGAATGGTCGGAAAAAGTTTCATTGTCCCTTCTGTTGCGCGATTTAAGCGTTGCAAACGGTAGCGTTTTCGTTCGCTTACATCTCGAAAGCTCGAGAATCTCTATGGAAACCTCGCCAAGCGTTTTTTCGCGCGTTTTTCATCTCGACGGAGGTGTTCCTCTGTTGATCGACGGAGATGAACTGAGGGATTTATTTAAGCCCGAAAATCTCGTTTTTTCAGGCATCTCAGCCTCCGAATTTGTGAGGAACGGCGCACGATTGCCGGAAGGAAGCTACAAACTGTGGTTTGAAGTTTTTGAATGGGACTCCAAATTGAAAGTTTCTGCGGCAGAACATTTCGCAAACATTTATCTGTTCGACATTGAACCCCCAGCACTGAATTTGCCGACGAACAACAGTTTGATGATTGCTGAAAATCCACAGAGAATACTGTTCTCATGGACTCCTCGACATCTACACGCACAAAGCAACGGCTTTCGGGGAATCTACGATTTGGAACTTGTGGAAATTCCCGAGCACTACAGCGGAGATCCGCAAATACTGTTTGAAACCTCACAAAAAATGCTTGAAAAAAGTGTGTTTCAAACACAATTTCTGTGCAATGAATTTTCGGATGTGTTAATCCCCAATCGGCGTTATGCCTACCGAGTGCGTGTCCGAAACAGCGATGAAACCAACATGTCTTTTCAACTCAAAAACGACGGATACAGCGAAATTTTTGCGTTTCAATATGTCGAAAAATGTCAAAAGATAGAGTTTTTGCAGGCTCTTCCGGAGAGTCCATATTCGGCAAATATCACGTGGATGAATGCCGATTTCAAAAATCAGTATCTCGTTTCTTATCGCAAAAAAGGAGATGAGAAATTTTCATGGTTCACGAAAACGGTTGATCATTCAGGGCTTTTGCTGAATGAGTTCGCACCTAATCAAACGTATGAGGTTAAAGTGAAAACCCTTTGTGCATTTAATCACAGCGAAGAGAGCGAAGTTGTTTCCTTTACTACTCCTGCGCTTCCCGACAGTGCAGTGCAATGCGGTATGAAATTCATACCGTCTGATACCTGCGTGAAACCCTTGGAAAAGCTCACAGATCAAGATGTTTTTACAAGTAATGGCACTACCGTTTATTTGAGTGAAGTTAGCGGAAGTAATGGTGTTTTCTCCGGAAAAGGTTATATTACGATTCCGAGTTTTCAGTTTGTAAAGGTGGATGTGGTATTCAAAAACATTCGCATCAATGCATGTTTTGAGCATACGAATGGAGTGATCGAGGCGGTTTCCGACAAGAAGAAATCTTTATAAAAAAAACGGCTACTCGAAAGTAGCCGTTTTTAAAATGAAAAAGAAAAATCTTAGTTGAGTGCCAAATTGCGTTGTGTTTCCATCGCATTTTGGAATGCAAATAAGCCTGCTTCAGAAAGCGTTACAACTGCACCGTTGTTCATTTTCACGTGTGTGTCGTCAATGCAAACGAACAATTGTTGAACACCGTCTTTCGTTTCGATTGACCACGATCTGTCGGTTTCGTTGAAATTGAATTTCACGATTTCGTTTGTTGTCAAGTTCGTGATTTTGTGACCGGCAGGAGTGGTTTCAATCAAGAAATCTCCGTTTTCGGTGCTCACTTCTTGTGTGTTGTAAGCCAACGGATTTGAGCCTGTCCAGAACTCGATAGTGTTCAGAACTACAGTGTCAACGAACAACACAATTCCTCCAATCCATGAGCCGAGAACCCAAAAGATGAGGTTGTTGATGAACTTGTTTCCGGTAACGGATTTGTTCCATTCGAGGAATTTTTTTGTAAGTGACCATGATCCCATGCAAGATTGGAACAAAATTGATGATGCCAAAGCAATGGCGACGATTTTTGTGATGTGTTTGATTTTCATGATTTTTTTGTTTTTGTGTTAGTAATCCATACTCTGTTTGTGAGTGAGTAATGTTCCGCAAAGTTACGAATAATTTTTGACTTATACAAACCTTTTTTGCAATTATTTTGTAAAAAAACGTAAGGTGCTGAAAATTATCCTTTTTACAAGATGTCCGCAACCACAAACGTACTTCCTCCAATCCAAATGAGATCGTCTTGTTCTGCTGATTTTTCGGCGTTTTCGAGTGCTTCTCGAACGCTTGGAAATGCATCGCCTTGCAATCCGAAATGTTGGGCTTGTTCTTGCAAATCCTTTTCATTCAAGGCCCTCGGAAGGTTTGCCTTGCAGAAATAATATCTTGCATTTTTGGGGAGCATAGATAGGATTGTTGTAACATCTTTGTCGTTGACAACTCCGAAAACCGCATGTAGCCTGTGATGTGGCGTTTGTTCAATCTGTAGCAATACCTGTTTGATGCCGTCTTCATTGTGCCCTGTATCGCAGACGGTTAAAGGTTTTTCACGCAGAACCTGCCAACGTCCCATCAATCCTGTATGTTTCACAACATTTGCCAAACCCGCACCAATCGCCTCATCCGAGAGTGTAAAATGATTTCTTAATAGCTCCACAGCCGTTAAAACAGTGCGTAGATTTTTCTCTTGATAGATTCCGGAAAGGTCGCAAATGTACGATTTTGGAGGATTTCCGTGTGAATGCGCTTCGAAATAAGTATGATTATTTTCTCGTTTCACGTTTTCGAGAACAATATGTTGATCGGCAAAAATAATTTCGGAATGATTTTTTTTCGCAATATCTTCAAAAACAGGTGCTGTGAGAGGATTAGTTTCTCCAATAACGACAGGGGTTTCGGGTTTGATGATTCCCGCTTTTTCGAGAGCGATTTTTTCGAGTGTGTCGCCGAGAAATGCGGTATGATCTTTGCTGATGTTCGTAATCACAGAGAGTAGAGGCGTAATGGTGTTTGTAGAATCCAATCGTCCGCCCATACCCACTTCGATAATTGCAATATCCACCTGTTCTTCGGCAAAGTATTCAAACGCCAGACCTACCGTCATTTCAAAGAAAGAGGGCTCTATTTGCTCGAACAAAGTGCGGTTTTTTTCAACGAATTTCACTACATTTTCTTCAGGAATACAGATTCCGTTTATTTTTATCCGTTCACGAAAATCTTTCAAGTGTGGAGAAGTGTAAAGTCCGGTTTTGTAGCCTGCCGATTGAAGAATAGAGGCTAATGTGTGCGATGTGGAACCCTTTCCGTTCGTGCCTGCCACGTGAATAGACTTGAACTTTTTCTCAGGATTGTTCAACGCCTCCAAGAGTTGGAGCGTATTGTCTAAATTTGCTTTGTATGCACTTGCTCCTATGCGTTGATACATAGGGAGCTGTGAGAATAGATAGGCGGTGGTTTCCGAATAGGTCATTGGGAATTTGCTGTGGTGTTATGGCGGTTCTGTTCTTGAATAATTTTTTTTATCTTTGTAGGAATGGGCAAGTTTGAAACAACCGGTTCGCCGATCAGTTCACGAATAACAACCGATGCGCAGAAAGCCCCGAAAATAGGAGGCATATAGGAGATTGTTCCAACAACAGATTTTTTATTGACTTCATCTTCGCTGTGCAGAACAGAATTTTCGCGCGATTTCTCATCGGAGAAAACAGCGTGAAACCCGCTGTAATAGCCAAGTTTATGCAGACGTTTGCGTAGAGCATCTGCCAAGGTGCATTGATAGGTTTGTGAAATATCTGCAATTTGTACACGTGTAGGATCGGTTTTTCCGCCTGACCCCATTGAACTAATAACCCTCAATCCGAGGTTCAGACAATGCACGATTAAGTAGGTTTTTGGAGAAAATGTATCAATAGCGTCAACCACAAAATCGTAGTTGGCGAGTTTCAGAATATCGAGCATACGTTGGTCTTTCAGGTATTCCGAAAAGATATGTAGTTTTAAGTCGGGGTTGATGTCGAGCAAGCGTTTCTGCATGGCTTGTGTCTTCAAAAAACCTTGATTGGTGCAGGTTGCAAGCAGTTGTCGATTGCGATTGGTTTCTTGAATATGGTCGCCGTCAACGATGGTCAGTTCTCCGATTCCCGCTCTGCACAAGTGTTCGCAGGCAGCAGAACCCACTCCGCCAAGTCCCATAACCAATACGTGAGAAGAATGCAGTTTTTCTATATTCCTCTCGCCTAAAAGTAGCGTTGTTCGCGCATTCCAAGACATTGCGACTAATACGAGATTTTCAGTTTTTTGAATAATTTTTCATCCTCAACCGTTTTCAATGCACGTTGATAAGCATCATCCATCGAACTGGTGATTTGATAATAACATTTCTCTCCGTAGAGGCTTGAAGCAATTTGAGCTTTCAATTGCAAGAGAATAAATTCGTCGGATTCGGCTTGTATTCTACGTTGCACAGCATCTTCCTGTTCGGCAAGTTTGAAAATATATTCTTTCATTTTTTCTTCCGACCAAAGTGCTTTTTGAGCATATTCGGAATAGGTTTGAGATTTCGACAAGGTCGTATCTTTTTTCATTTCCGCAAGCATCTTGTTCAGCAAACTTTCCGCACTTGCCATACGAACTCGATTGCGAGTAACGCCCGCCTTCTCCGCAAAAGCCTCAAACTCTTCATAGACGCTTTCTTGCACATTGAATTTTGTATTGAAATCGTTGAATGTGGGGTAGGTTTTTAGCAAATTTGTGCGTTCGCGATCGACATATTCCGATATAAAAGTTCCGAAAACATTTGCTCTCCGTAAATCTACAAAATAGTCCGAGATGCGGTTGGTATCAATAGGTGTGAAGATATCCGGAACGATACCGCCACCGCCATAAACCACACGCTGATTGTCGGTAAAGAATTTGAGCGAGTCGGGCAGTTTGATGGAATCCGGATGCAAGAGTTCTCCGTTGGTGTAGCGACTGTAGCGTTCTTCAAAATACTTTGCAAAACCGTCGTCGTAAGGTTTTTGTATGCAACGTCCGGAAGGCGTGTAGTATCTTGCGATAGTTAGCCGAACCTCTGATTTATCGGGCAGATTGAGCGGTTGTTGAACAAGTCCTTTCCCGAAAGAACGACGTCCAACGATAAGTCCTCTGTCGTGGTCTTGAATAGCACCGGAAACGATCTCGCTTGCAGAGGCAGAACGCTCATCGATAAGCACCACCAATTTGCCTTTTTCAAACAGACCGTTTGAGGTGGAAAAACTTTCTTCACGCGGTTGAGAAGCCCCCTCCATATAAACGATAAGTTGATTTTCTTTCAAAAAAACATCCGCCAATTTAACGGCTTGATCCATATAACCACCTGTATTCCCACGCAAATCGAGAATGATATTTTTCGCACCTTGCTGTATGAGGTCTTGCAAGGCAGCTTTACATTCGTTGGCGGTTTCTTTGGCAAAACGCTGTACTAAAATGTAGCCGGTGGTGGCATTTTCCATAAAATAAATCTTCACGCTAAGATCGGGAATTTTATCACGAACGATTTTGTAATCTTTCAAAACGCCGTGTCTTAAAATTCCTACTGTTACGATGGTTCCTTTCTTTCCGCGTAAATTTCTGAAAACATAATCCTCTGTTGCACTATCTCCGGTAGAATTCTTGCCGTCGATAGTAACGATTCTATCACCTGCTGTGATGCCTAACTTTTCGGAAGGTCCACCGCTGATTGCTTCCTGCACAACGATGGTATCTTTTATGATTCGAAAGGCGATACCAATGCCATCAAAATGGCTTTGCAAGGGGACGTTTGCCGCAGCAACGTCTTTGGGAGAGATGTATTGCGAGTGCGGATCAAGTTGGTGCAAGGTTTCGATGGTTGCTTTTTCTACAAGCGGAGCGAGAGGAACCTTATCCACATAGCGGTAGTGGATAGCATTCAACAGATAGTTGTATTTTTCGAGAGCCGGACGGAGGTCTTCGGCTTGCGCAAACAGTGAGAACGAGAGGAACAGCGAGAGAATCGCCAAATAAATACGTTTCATTTCAAAATGATTTTAGTTTGCAAAGATACGAAAAAAAAATGAAACTTTGTTTCATTTTTTTTCAGAAAACTCCAAATTATCCGCAACCACCAATGCCGCCATCGCTTCAACAACAGGAACGGCACGGGGAACACAACACACATCGTGTCTGCCTTGATTGACTAAACGAACGGGATTGCCCTGTTTATCTACGGTTTCCTGAGGTTTTGAAATGCTTGCAATGGGTTTGAATGCCACTCGGAAAATAATATCTTGTCCGGTGCTGATACCTCCCAAAATGCCACCACTGTGATTGCTTGCGGGTTTCACAACACCTTCATCGAATAAAAAAACATCGTTGTGTTCGCTGCCTTTCATCGTGGCAGAGGCAAAGCCTTCTCCATATTCAAACCCTTTTGCTGCGGGAATGCTCATCATCGCTTGTGCAAGTTGTGCTTGCAATTTGCCGAAAACAGGCTCTCCAACACCGATCGGACAACCTTTGATAACACATTCCACAATACCTCCAACACTATCTCCGGAGGTTTTGGTTTCCTCTATCAAACGTTCCATATCTTCCGGCGTTTGTGCCGTTCCGATTTGTTTAACGAAGGCTGTGATTTCAATATCTTTGCTTTGCAGGATGGTCTTCGCAAAAGCTCCCGCAGCAACACGTGCAGCGGTTTCTCGTGCAGACGCACGCCCTCCACTGCGATGATCGTAGTGTCCGTATTTTTTAGAGTATGTGAAATCGGCGTGTCCGGGACGATAAATTTCGCGCAGATATTCATAATCGCCGGAATTTTGATTTTCGTTGCGAATGATAAAAGCGATGGGAGTTCCAAGCGTTTTACCCTCAAAAATTCCGGATAGAATCTCCACACGATCGGATTCTTTACGTGTTGTACTTGCCTTGTTATTCGAGGGTTTCCGACGATCCAATTCCGATTGGATAAAATCCGCATCCACACTTATACCCGCAGGAAAACCTTCAATAACCCCTCCAATCGCCACCCCGTGCGATTCTCCGAAGGTTATTAGTTTGATATGTTCCCCGAAAGTATCCACTATCTCAATTTACTATTTTGTTATTTACTATTTACTATTTTAGCAATGAGGCGTAGCGTAAATTGTAAATAGTTAAATTGTACATCGTCTGCTTGTACGCCCTCAATTCCCTACTCCCTACTCACTAATCACTAATCACTAATCCCTATTTCGTGATATAAGCAACCTCCACCGCTCCGTTATGCCCGATTGAGCCTAACACCGGCGAAAGTTGTGTGATGTATTCCGCTTTTTGTCCGCAAATGCGATACATTTGTTCGGCAATTTCTTCCGCTTTCTTGAACTCGGCTTGATCGGTATAGCATACGCAATAGCGTTCAATACCAACTGTTTTGTAATCATTATCAAAAATCTGCAAACTGTGTTGCACAGATTTTTCACGTCCTTTGAAATTTCCGATTTTCTGACCGCTTCCTTCTTTATCCATTGTTATCAACGGACGAAGTTGCAACAGATTTGCAATAACACTCTTGCTTTTTGAAATACGCCCGCTACGAATGAATCCTTTGATGGATTGCGTGCTCACAAAAAGTTTGGCTTTATCTCTCCACACGTTGATTTTATCCAAAATCTCATCGTGTGAAAAGCCGGCTTCAATAGCTTCTGCAACCGAAATGGCAAGTAAACCTTGTGTTCCGGAACAAAGTTTGGTATCAATCGCCGAAATACGTTTATGACTATCCACAGCCACACGTCCGGCAGATTCTGCACTGTTTTGAAACGTTCCGCTCAATCTTGAAGATACATTCAAGCAAATGATCGAATCATACAGCGTTGACATAAAGTTATAGCGATTTTGAAAATCTTTTTTCGACGGTTGTGATGTGGATATTTTTTGTGAGTTATCGTTCCTCCGTTGCAGGCGATAGAACTGATTGGGTGTGATGGTAATTCTATCCAAGTATTGGCTTTTTCCAACGTGCAAACTCAGCGGAATCAAATGCATCTGATGCTTGAAACGCACGGTTTTCGGGAGGTCTGCACAGCTATCAATCAACAAACCGATTTTGTTTTTCGGACCTTTTGTAATCAGTTCGTGCTGAAATTCCATATCGTCCACTTTTTGGAAATCCAGATGTCCGTAGCGAGCGAGGATGGCGAACACTTTTGCGGGAGCATCGGTGTGGATATGCACACGCAGACGTGTTCGACTACCTGCAACAACAATAGAATCGCCCAAACGGGAGATTTGTTGGCGCAGATCTTTCAGATCCACATCGCTGGTAAGGGTCATCATTCCTTCTGTGCAATAGCGGAACGTGATTTCTTCGTGGTCGATATGTGCTTCATCGGTCTCAGCAACGGTTTGAGAGCGTGTTCCGGCTAAATCTTTCAGCGTTCCGTTTGTTAAAAAGTTCATCACACCTTCGATAAAAAACACGAAAGCTTGTGCACCCGAATCAACGACTCTCGCTTTCGACAGTTTCGGCAAAAGTTTTTTCGTATCACGCAAAGCTATTTCCAATGCCGGATAGACAGTGGAGAACAGTTCGATAAAATCCTTTACTTTCGCTTTGATTTCATCCATTGTTTCCGCCCATTTCCGCAAAAGCGTGATGATGGTTCCTTCCACAGGATTTGAGATAGCCTCATAAGCCGCTTTAACGCCGGATTTTATGCTTTTGATAAATTCTTCTATGGTAATGGATTCCGAATTGGGAGAATCCGAACTTGATCCGAACAGGAACTGCGCAAAGATGATCCCCGAATTTCCTCGAGCACCTACCAAAGCGGCATCAGCGATGGACATTGCGGTATCTCGATAACCGCTACAAACCATCGTATTATCGACAATGGCTTGAACGGTGGAGGCCATATTTGTACCTGTATCTCCGTCCGGAACCGGAAAAACATTGATTTTGTTCAGATATTGCTGTTCCTCCAAAATACGCTTGGCGCCTGCCAAGAATGCGTAATAAAGCTGTTTCCCGCTGATGTGTGTAATCATTCAATAATAAATTAACTGCAAAGATACGAAAAAAAAATGAAATACGTGGCATTTCAGTTTTTTGACAACTCGCAAACCAAATTTAATTTGCTTTTTCTCAAAAAAAGTTGTATCTTTGCAAGTTATTTTTACTGATAAATAAAATCCAAATTCATAACAATATGGCAAAAAACAAAAAAATGCTAACTTGTGATGGTAATCAGGCTGCGGCTCACGTGGCTTACATGTTCAGCGAAGTCGCTGCAATTTATCCCATCACACCGTCGTCGAATATGGCGGAAAACGTTGACGAATGGGCTGCCGCCGGTCGCAAAAACATCTTTGGCGACACGGTTAAGGTGGTTGAAATGCAATCGGAAGCAGGTGCTGCAGGAGCCGTTCACGGCTCGTTGCAAGCGGGGGCTCTGACCCCAACATTCACGGCTTCGCAAGGGCTGTTGTTGATGATTCCGAACATGTACAAAATCGCAGGAGAACTCCTCCCGGGCGTATTCCACGTAAGTGCTCGTACACTCGCAGGACACGCATTGTCGATTTTCGGAGATCACTCCGACATCTATTCTACTCGTCAAACAGGTTTCGCTTTCTTAGCCGCAGGTTCGGTTCAAGAAGTGATGGATTTGGCAGGCGTTGCACACCTTACAGCGATTAAATCGCGTGTTCCATTCTTGCATTTCTTCGATGGTTTCCGTACCTCGCACGAAATTCAAAAAATTGAAGCACTGAGCGAAGAAGACCTTTTGCCATTGTTGGATCAAAAAGCCTTGCAAGAATTCCGCGACCGTGCGTTGAACCCTGAACACCCCGTAACACGCGGAACTGCGCAAAATCCGGACGTGTTCTTCCAAGCAAAAGAAGCACAAAATAACTTCTTCGATGTTGTTCCTGATATGGTGAACGACTGCATGGCGCAAATCTCGAAAATCACCGGACGTGAATACAAACCATTCACGTATTATGGTGCGAAAGATGCAGAAAACATTGTGATTGCAATGGGTTCGATTACCGAAACCTTGAAAGAAACAATCGACTATTTGAATGCGAAAGGCGAAAAACTCGGCTTGCTTACGGTTCACTTGTATCGTCCGTTCTCTGTGAAATATATGATGAACGTGATGCCTGCATCCGTGAAACGCATCTGTGTTTTAGACCGCACGAAAGAAATCGGATCGAACGGAGATCCTTTGTATTTGGACGTTGTTGAAGCTTTCGCAAATAGCGACAAAAAACCGATGATTGTTGGCGGTCGCTACGGTTTGTCTTCGAAAGATACTACGCCTGCACAAATGATTGCTGTGTTTGAAAACCTGAAAGCAGCACAACCTAAAAATCAATTCACAGTAGGTATTGTGGACGATGTAACCCATCGTTCATTGCCGCTGTTGCCCGAAATTAGTGTGGTTCCCGCAGGTACGTTTGAAGGCAAATTCTACGGTTTGGGTGCCGACGGTACGGTTGGTGCAAATAAAAACTCCATTAAAATCATTGGAGATAATACGGATAAATACTGCCAAGCATATTTCGCCTACGACAGTAAGAAATCCGGTGGTTTCACCTGTTCGCACTTGCGTTTCGGCGACCAACCGATCCGCTCACCGTATTTGGTTGGAACGCCCGATTTCGTAGCGTGTCACGTAACGAACTACATCTACAAGTATCCTGTTTTGCGTGGTTTGAAAAAAGGCGGTTCGTTCCTTTTGAACTCCATTTGGAGCGTGGAAGAAACGAAAAATAATCTGCCCGATTCGATGAAAAAATATCTGGCGGAAAACAATATCTCAATGTATATCATGAACGCAACGAAAATTGCGGAAGAAATCGGTTTGGGCAATCGCACCAACACGATTTTGCAATCGGCATTTTTCAAGATTACAGGCGTTATTCCTTACGAAACCGCTGTTGCGCAAATGAAATATATGATTGATAAATCATACGGCAAAAAAGGCGAGAACATCGTGAAGATGAACTACGCTGCTGTTGACCGTGGTTCGGACTTCCAAAAAGTGGATATTCCTGCGGAATGGGCGAAATTAGAAGGCAAGGATAATGTTGTTGTAGATACGAAAGTTCCTGAATTTATCCGTAACGTAGTGATGCCGATCAACGACCAAAAAGGCGATGACCTTCCGGTTAGTGCGTTCAAAGGTCGTGAAGACGGTACGTTCCCTTGCGGCACATCGAAATATGAAAAACGTGGTATCGCCACAAATATTCCGGAGTGGCAATCTGCCAACTGTATTCAATGTAATCAATGTTCATACGTTTGTCCTCACGCTGCTATTCGTCCGTTCTTGATGACCGATGCAGAAGTGAAAGGCTGTCCTGCGGGAACAGATACCGTGAAAGCGATTGGAAAAGAATTTGAAGGTCATCAATTCCGTATGCAGGTTAGTCCGTTAGACTGTACCGGTTGCGGAAACTGTGCAGATGTATGTCCGTCGAAAACCAAGGCTTTGGTGATGAAACCGCTCGAATCGCAAGAGGCTGAAATCAACCGTTGGAACTATATCGAAGAAAACATTTCGTATAAATCCGAATTGACGGACGTTACGAAAGGTGTGAAGAACAGTCAGTTTGCACAACCTTTGTTCGAGTTCTCCGGTGCGTGTGCAGGTTGCGGAGAAACGCCGTATATCAAACTCATCACACAATTGTTTGGCGAACGTATGATGGTGGCTAACGCTACAGGTTGTTCGTCAATCTACGGAGGTTCTTGTCCTTCGATGCCTTATACAGCCAACTACAAATCGGGCAACGGTCCGGCTTGGGCGAACTCTTTGTTTGAAGACAACGCTGAATTTGGCTTGGGAATGGCTACGGCTACACGCAATATGCGTGATCGTATCGAACGTATCATGAAAGAAGCGATCGAAAAATGCGACAAATGTTCGGCTGAACTGAAAGGTTTGTTTGGAGAATGGATCGCCAATAAGAACAATGGTGAAAAATCTGTTGAACTTTCCGCTAAAATCAAACCGCTTGTTGCGAAATGCGACTGTGAATACTGCAAAGAAATTCACAAGTTGAACCAATATCTCGTGAAAAAATCGCAATGGATTTTTGGTGGCGACGGTTGGGCTTACGACATTGGTTTTGGTGGTTTGGATCACGTGTTGGCATCGGGCGAAAACGTGAACGTTTTGGTGATGGATACGGAAGTGTATTCAAACACCGGCGGTCAAGCCTCGAAATCCACGCCTGTTGCGGCAATTGCGAAGTTCGCAGCAGCCGGAAAACGCATTCGCAAGAAAGATTTGGGTGCTATCGCAATGACTTACGGCTACGTTTACGTTGCACAAGTGGCGATGGGTGCAAATCAAGCGCAATACTTCAAAGTGTTGAAAGAGGCAGAAGCGTTCGACGGACCTTCGTTGATTATCGCTTATGCACCTTGTATCAACCACGGTTTGAAAGCCGGTATGGGCAAGACCCAAGAAGAGAGCAAACGTGCTGTTGAATGCGGTTATTGGCACTTGTGGAGATATAATCCCGAACTTGCGGAAAAAGGCGAAAATCCATTCGCTTTGGAAAGCAAAGATCCGGATTGGAGCAAGTTCCAAGAGTTTATCGACAGCGAAGTGCGCTACAATTCGCTCAAGAAGATGTTCCCTGCCGAAGCCGGCGAACTCTTCAAAGCCGCCGAAGAAAACGCCAAATGGCGCTACAATCAGTACAAACGGATGGCTGATATGAATTGGACAAAATAATGTTTGTTCAAAGTCAATAAAAAAATCCCCGCTTTTGCGGGGATTTTTTTTTATGTTTTTTAGTAATTATTTGCAGATTTCAAAAACATCCCCAAAACCCGCTCCTCATCAGACAAACGAACTTTGAACGTCAAGCGTGCGGGATTGTCAAAATCCTGCGAAACGATTTGCAAATTGAAGTCTTTCACTATTTTCATTACCGTGTTAATCTGCTCGTAAGGAAACGTGATTTGATGTTCTTTCATTACAATTTTTTCAACGATTTTCGCATTTTCCAAAGCATCGAACGCAGCGGATTTGTAAGCCTCAATAAGACCACTCACACCCAATTTCGTGCCTCCGAAATAACGAACAACAACAACTAAAACGTTTGTTACTTGCTTGGAACGGAGTTGTCCGCAGATAGGCTTTCCTGCTGTTCCCGAAGGTTCGCCATCGTCGTTTTCTCGGTATTTCTCGCTGTTATAGCCCAAAATATACGCATAACAATGATGTCGCGCATCGTAGTACTCTTTCTTCAAATTCGCAACAATAGCTTTCACTTCATCCTCCGTTTCAACAGGAAAAGCGAAAGACAGAAATTTGCTGCCTTTCGCTTTGTAACTCCCCTTGGAAGGGATTGCTATGGTGTTGTATATATCCATTTTGTTAGTGAATAGTGATTAGTGATTAGTTAATAGAACATAATGTGATTACTCGCAAACGATGTACGATTTAACGATTTACTATTCACTATTCACTATTCACTAATCACTAATCACTATTAGCTACCTAAAGTTGCAACCATAACCGCCTTAATGGTATGCAAACGGTTTTCAGCCTCGTCAAACACAATAGACATCGGAGATTCGAAAACATCCTCTGTTACTTCCATCGCTTCGAGTTTGAATTTTTTGTAAATATCGCGTCCTACTTCAGTTTCGAGGTTGTGGAAAGCAGGCAAACAGTGCATAAATTTCACTTTCGGATTGCCGGTGGCTTTCACAACTCGTGAGTTCACTTGATACGGCTTGAGCAATTTGATGCGTTCTGCCCAAATCGCCCATCGATACCCATACGTCGGTATAGAGGAAATCCACATCTTTCACACCCACTTCAACCTTTTCCGTTAGCGTGATTTTTGCACCCGTTTCTTTGGCGATTTCCTTACATCTTTTCACTAACCACTCTTCGGGCCAACATTTTTTCGGTGCAACGGCACGGAAATCCATACCCATCTTAGCAGCACCAACCATCAAAGAGTTGCCCATATTGTTGCGTGCATCGCCCAAATAAGCGAATTTTACTTGGCTGAGCGGTTTGTCGGTATGTTCGCTCATCGTCAGGAAGTCCGCCAAAATCTGCGTAGGATGGAACTCGGTTGTTAAACCGTTCCACACCGGAACTCCCGCATATTCAGCCAAGGTTTCTACCACATCTTGCGCATAGCCTCGATATTCGATGCCGTCGTACATCCGACCGAGCACACGAGCCGTGTCTTTCATCGATTCTTTCTTGCCCATCTGAGAGCCGGAAGGTCCCAAATACGTAACGTGTGCGCCTTGATCCAAGGCTGCAACTTCGAACGCACAACGTGTGCGTGTGGAATCTTTTTCGAACAAAAGTACGATGTTTTTCCCTTTGAGGCGTTGTTGTTCGGTTCCGGTGTACTTCGCTTCTTTCAAATCTGCAGAAAGCTTGAGCAAATACTTGATTTCTTGGGGCGTAAAATCCAACAGTTTGAGGAAATTACGATTTCTTAAATTGAATGCCATACGTGAACTGTTTTTTTTGATTAAAAGTCTTTTCGACTGTATTAAAAATTTTACAAAGATACGAAAAAAAAATGAAACACAATGCAACAACTAAACAAATCAACAAATCAACAAATCAACAAAAAAATGAAACAAAGTTTCATTTTTTTTCGTATCTTTGCAAGTTATGCATATTCTATCTATCAATCATTCGTCTTGTACTCGCTGTTATGCGTGCTTGCGTGCTTGCCCGGTAAGAGCCATCGACTACAACAAGAAAACCGATGAAATGGAAATCATCCCCGAACGCTGTATCGCTTGCGGTGCGTGCCTGACAGGATGCCAACAAGCCGCCATTTCATACCACGATTCCATCGAAAAAGTGAAACGACTTTTGGATGGGGAAAAGCCTGTATTCTTGATTTGCGATACGGATATTTCGGCGGAATTTACGGATATTTCCGACTATCGAAAGTTCGTTTCTATGCTGCGTGCCTTAGGATTCAAAAAAGTTTTTTCTTCGGCTTTGGCAGTGGATTTGGTTGCAAAAGAATACAAAAAACTATTGGACGAAGGGTTCAAAGGAAAATACTACCTTTCTGCGAATTGCCCGGTAGTCGTGAATTTGGTGGAAAAATACTATCCCCATTTGATTGGAAATTTAGCACCCATTTTGTCGCCGGATATGTTGGCTGCAAAGATGATCCGTGAGCAATTCAAAAAAGTGGACATCGCATTGGTGTATCTTTCGCCGTGCTTGGCACAAAAGCAAGATTCCGCAAGGGATAACGAAAAAACCAAGTATGATGCGGTTTTGCTGTTTCCAGAAGTGCGGAAATTGTTGGCAGAAAAAAACATTCAGGAACGTCAGGTGGAGTTCTCCGACTTCGATGGATTGGAAGGAGGAAAAGGTTTGCTTTATCCGATCAGCAACGGAATCCTGCAAGCAGGAGATATTAGCGATAGCCTTTTGAACAGCAATATCCGCAATACCAACGGTATGCAAAACGTGATGAAAGCCATAGCATCGTTCGATATGGAGAATGAAATTCTGCATTCGCACTTGAATCTGTTTTTCTGCGAAGGTTGTGTGATGGGACCCGGAACGATGCACGACTCTACAAATAAATTTGTGCGTTCCGCAAATGTTGTGGATTATGCACGGAAACGCCTTGCAAACTTCGATGAGAACGAATGGAAATCCGACCTCGAAGAATGGAGCAATTTGAACAAACAAGCCGTGTTTTCATCGAAACCCGCACCTGCAATCGATGAACAAAAATACAAAATTCTGACGAAAAAAGCCGACGAGAAAAATAAATTTATGGTCGAAAATCAAACTCAAATCGACGAGGCGGAATATGAGATTTTACAGACCAAACAATCGCTCAATGTCTTGATCAATCAACTGAGTGCAGGCATCGTTATTGTGGATCAGGATTTGAAAATCAAGGATGCCAACAACTCACTCATCACAACGATGGGAGAAGATGCTGCTGCAATTTCGGAGGTCATTCCGGGACTGGTCGGAGCTCAATTAGACAGCGTTTTAGACAAACAGATTGTGCATTTTTTCGACTACGTGCTTCGACACAATGAAGATGTGGAACGCAAAGAGGTTAACATCAACGGAACTCCACTGTTTTTAACGGTTTTTAACATTCAAGAGAACAAATTGGCAGGCGGTATTTTTCGACAAATGCGCACACAAAAATTGGATACGGATGAGTTGGTTTTGGCGATACAAAAAACCATCGACAAAAACCTTACGATGGTTCAGGAAATAGGCTTTGTTCTTGGCGAAGGAGCATCCAAAACCGAAAAAGATTTGAACCAAATTATTAAAACCTTGAAAGAGGAGGAATAGAACGTGTCGGAACAATACTATATAGAAGTAGGTGTTAATCAGCGCAATCACGACAAGGAGCGGATTTGTGGGGATATGTTTTTGTCGGAAAAACTGAAAGATGAACGTCGTGTGATTTCTGTTCTCACGGACGGTATGGGACACGGCGTGAAAGCCAATGTTCTTGCGACTTTGACAGCAACAATGGCGATGAATTTCACAAAAGATAAAAAAGAATTTTATCGCATTGCGGAAGTCATTCTCAACACACTTCCGGTGTGTAGCGAACGTAAAATCAGTTATGCCACATTTACCATTGTGGATATTCAAATCGGAGGAAACACGCGGATTTTGGAGTATGGAAACCCTCAAACAATCGTGGTGCGTAAAGGGAAAATTTTGGAATTGGAATGGCATACGGTCGTAACTTCATCGGAAAAAGTACGTAGTGATGAATTGGCAATGTGTGAATTTACACAACAAAAAGGCGATCGGATTTTGATGTTTAGTGATGGTGTAACGCAATCGGGATTAGGCAATAACAAATATCTGTTGGGATACGGACACGAAAATTTAGAGAAATTTATTTTAGAGTTGTTGCAAAATGATCGGGAAATTTCTGCTCAAAATTTAGCACGAAAAGTCGTGAATATCGCCCATCTCAACGATAATTACAAAGCGAAAGACGATACCAGCTGTGCAAGCATTTACCTGCGAACACCACGTAAACTAATGTTGTTCACAGGACCTCCTTTTGATCGTTCCAAAGATGCAACCGTTGCAAAAATGGTTAAAGAGTTCGACGGAAAAAAAATTGTTAGTGGCGCAACAACAGCAGATCTTTTGTCACGCGAGTGGATAGAACCGATTATCAACGAACACACCTACTACAACGGATTTCCACCAACATCGCAAATGCAAGGTGTGGACTTGATTACGGAAGGTGTAATCACGTTGAGTGCTGTTGCAGAGGTTTTGAACAGTTATACGTCAACATACATTTTAGGAAATAATCCTGCGGATCGCATCATCAAACTGTTCTTGGAATCCGATGAAATCACGGTTTTAGTAGGAACAAAGTTGAACAAATCGCATTTTGATCCGGCTCTCCCACGTGAAATAGAATTGCGTAGAACCGTTGTCAAACGCATCATAGGGCTGTTGGAAACCAAATTTTTAAAAGATGTTAATGTGGTTTATGTTTAGAATATGAAAACAATCAAACATTCCGGAATTATCAAAGCAATCGGAAACACAGGTGTTTCCGTGGAAATTGTTTCTCTTTCTGCGTGTGCGTCCTGTGCATCGAAAACGATGTGTCAGATGTCGGAGCAGAAAGAAAAAACAATCAATGTTGACGTTGCGAACCCCAATGCCTACACAATTGGGCAAAGCGTGAATATCGTGATGCAAGAACAATTGGGACTGAAAGCCGTATTTTGGGCGTATATGATGCCGTTTATCGTGTGTATTATCGCACTGTTCGGACTTTCCACACGGTTTGACGATGAATGGATTTACGGGGGAGGAGCAGTGTTGGCGGCAGCATTGTATTTTTTCGTACTGAAACTGTTCTCAAAAAAACTGTCCCGTGCATTTTTTTGGTATCTTGCTGATGTATAAAATTGCACATTTCATTTTTTTTTTGTATCTTTGTTCCTTATTTCTGACAATATGGCAACACAAGAAGAAAAATATCAGAAACGACGTCTGCGGAAATCCTACGTTACGGCAGTTATAAGCATCACGCTTGTGCTGTTTTTATTGGGTATCCAAGGGCTGATACTGATTCACGCACAGAAATTATCTCGCCACGTTCGTGAAAATATAGGAGTGAATATCGTTCTGAAAGACAGCGCAAAAAAGGCGGATATCGCACGTTTGCAAAAACAATTGGACTTTTCTCCCGCAATCAAAAGCACGAAATTCAAGTCGAAAGATGAGGCTGCACAAGAACTTGCGGAAGATCTCGGAGAAGATTTTGTAGGTTTCATTGGATACAACCCCTTGTCGGCATCCTTAGAACTGCGCTTGAATGCGGAATATACCAACACCGATAGCCTCGCCGTTTTGGAAAATCAGCTCTTGAAAATCAACGATGTGAAAGAGGTGTACTATCAAAAAGATATGGTGCAAAAAATCAACGATAATGTTCGGAGTATCAGTCTTGTACTTCTAAGTATGAGCGCACTCGTATTGTTGATTACTATTGCACTGATCCACAATACGATTCGCTTGTCTGTTTACTCCAAACGGTTGCTTATCAAGAGTATGCAACTCGTTGGTGCAACACGAGGATTTATCAGTAAACCCTTTGTTCAACGCGGTATTTTGCAAGGCATCATCGGAGCTTTACTTTCATCGGTAATGATTGGTTTCGGGCTGTATTACCTGCAAAAATACGTTCCGGATGTGGTTAGCATCGCAGATATTGACTGGTTCTTGCTCCTGTTTGCAAGTCTGTTCGGAATTGCTATTCTGTTCGCAGGACTCTCGTCGTTCTTCGCCGTGCGACGCTTTCTGAAAATGAGCAACGATTTGATACACTATTGAGAATAATTAACAATTAACAATTAATAATTAATAATTAATAATTAATAATTAATAATTAAGAATTAAGAGAACATATTCACTAATCGCTAATCACTAATCACTACTTTACAAACCTTACAAACTAAAAAATATGGCAAAAGTCAT
>QMCD01001741.1_pt1 | contig 22095 bp, 17 predicted proteins | sample 1821841 | NCBI WGS metagenome assembly QMCD01 (sample SAMN01991225, study PRJNA193472) | Termite gut metagenome, whole genome shotgun sequencing project. | isolation source: worker | host: Macrotermes natalensis
GAAAAAATGGAACACAAACCATAGGAACGGACGGAGTGAGATTTAAGATTTGAGATTTAGATGCAAAAATAAACAAAAAAAGCGCCTGTTGATATTTCCGATACTATTTAACAGAATAAATTTATCTATACTATTTTATCTGGTGTTAAAATGCTTATTTATAAAAGGATTAAAAAGTGACAAAAAATATGTTTTGTAATTTTTTCTTTATTTGTTTTGAAATATAAAAAAATGTCATACCTTTGCACCGCTATACGCAAAAAACGGGATGTAGCGCAGTCCGGTTAGCGCACCTGCTTTGGGAGCAGGGGGTCCCAGGTTCGAATCCTGGTATCCCGACAAGATAAGCTAGTAATCATTGATTATTAGCTTATTTTTTTATGCATATATATAATTTGTATAGCATATTCTTTTTTAGACGAATCATTCCTAGGTATTACCTTGCTTTTTATTATCTGTTATTCTCATTTTATTAAGCTTATTTGTTTGTTGAAGGAATAATCCGGCTCTTGGATTCTTATAAGCCGGATTGTTTCCTATAACATATAATATTTGCTCTACTGTACAGCATAAAATTACACTCTGAATTTTTTTTTAACTCCAAACTAGAGGATAATATCAATTGTACAGTAAGTATATTCATTGTCATTACTTTCAGTTAATACTATAGGTTCTATTTTTATAAATTTTGCGCGAACAGCTGTTGGAAACGAAACTTCCTGCGTCATCGGATTGTTCTTAATATTATTAAATATACCGTTGGAAATAACAGTTTTCCATTCCATCCCGTTAAAACTATAGTAACAATTATACCTTTGAATTGTACCTTTTTCTCCGGATATATCCGGAGTAAACTTAAATCCTCGGATTAAGCTCTCTCTATCCATTTCGATAATAATGGGCTTTTCCTTCTTTTCTGTATAAAGAATTGTCCCGTCTTTTTTCTTTGTAGTAATGATGTCCTTCGATGGCTTGATGACAGATTTTACATCTTTTCTATTAATTTGTCTTTCTCCTTCGGTTATAGATGAGACGATTTCAGGAGCGTTATACACCTCCAGATTATTAAGTAATGGTTCGGCCAGAGATTTGGTAATGCCGATCTTTATCTTTGAAGTCGAAACCTGAGGTGTGCATAAGATTCTTTTATATCCTATTGTTGTGGCACTGGCTAAATCACTCCATATTTGCTCTTTATCGTTCCAGTATTTTACGTCAAATTCAGCTATTCTTTGCCCGAGGACAATATGTTCTTGCAGTAATATTCTATTAAACATAACTGTTTTTCCGAAGTCAACTTCTATCGAGGCTGTTTTTATACCATCATCAGTAGCCCAATATGTACTTTTGTCTCCATCGAACAGGTTTGAAGCTGAATACTTATCTGAATTTCCACGGGTATTACTTACTGTGGTTTTCACGTCTTTAGCAAGATTTGTTTGAAGAGCCTTCTCCCGTGCTTCTTTAAATTCCATGAGGCGAATCGAATCGTTTGGATGTATTTGCCCTCTTCTGTCAGGTGGAACATTAAGGAGCAGGTTGCCGTTTCTTCCTACCGATGAGTAATATATATCCATCAGGTGAGATACAGATTTTACCTTGTCGTCTGTAGCCGGGCTGTAGAACCATCCGGGGCGGATAGATACATCTACTTCGGCTGGGATCCATTCTTTACCATCAGGTAATCCTTCGTTCAGTGTTTTTATATCCGGAGCATTTGCTCCGGGAGTGTATCCCTCTGCATTTATCATCGACCAGTTTGTTTCACCGGCATATCCTCTTTCATTTCCTACCCAGCGGCATCCGGGGCCCACATCACTGAATATTATGGCATGCGGATGCTTTTCGAAAACTGTCTTGTGGAACAAGTCCCAATCATATACCTGTCTGGATGTTCCATCATTTGCTCCATCAAACCATTGTTCGAATATATCACCATAATTGGAGTGTACTTCGTTGAGGGTATTTGCAAATATCTGGTTGTACTCAGGTGTATTGTAAGCCGGATGGTTCTGATCCCATGGAGAAAGATAAACACCTAAAAGTAATCCGTATTTTTCGCACGATTCGGCCAAATCCTTTAATATGTCTCCTTTTCCGTCTTTCCATTTGCTTTCACGCACAGTATGCGTACTGTATTCGCTTGGCCACAAGCAAAAACCGTCATGGTGTTTGGCTGTTATTATGATTGCCTTCATTCCTGCCGCTTTAGCTGTAGCAGCCCATTGGTCTGTATTTAGGTCGGTAGGATTAAATATTTTAGGATCTTCTTTCCCATCTCCCCATTCTACATCAGTAAAGGTATTAGGTACCAAGTGGATAAACATATAATATTCCAGCTCTTGCCATTTTATCTGTTGTTCGGTAGGTAATGCCCCATAAGCAGTTGGCTCTTTTACTTCCGTTTTACACGAAAATAAAGTAATCAATACAAGCATGATACTTATTAATCCGGTCTTCTTTTTCATTTTCTGTGTGTCTTTAATGGTTATGAATTAAGTTTATAATAATATCGTTTTTTAAGGTTGTTTAAATTAAGAACTTTGGGTCTTATATTTTCCCCAAAGTAACAAAAGGAACACTTTTACAGTAAGCAGAAAATGGCTTACATCTCCTTTACTTGTAGCAGCACTTAAACAAAGGTAACATTTTAAGTGAACAGTTAGCTGTCATCTGTCAATAGTATTCTTTCCCGTGGATGCCAAGGCTTAAAAAAAAGTAACAAAAGTAACAGATATTTCTGCTTTTAGCTGATAGCTATTAGCCGTTAGCTTTGGCTATCGCATAAGTGGCTTTACAGCGAACAGTCATCAGTTAACAACTTGTATCTCGTGTCTTGCCTACTCGTATCTCATATAACTTTCAACTTAGTACTTAAAACTTACTACTTGTTAAAAAGTAACAAAGGTAACACTTGTTTCAGTGAACAGTTAGCAGTCATCAGTTAACAATGTTGCGCTTGGTTATACTGAAGTGAATTTCATAGCTCATTACCTTATTTATATTTATTAACTATATTTAGTTAAAACCTGACACATCTGACAGTTTTTCACTACTTTTATCTTATCGTTTTTACATTCGTTAACCATAAGTAGTTAAAAGATAACATAGGTAACACGGAAAACAATTAATAATTAAGAATGAAAAATTAAGAAACAACGGTCAACGGAGCTAATTAGCTTTTTACTTTCTCTGTTGCTTCCTTTTTGGGGAGGTTGGAGGGGCCATCAATATTTCAAAGAACTACAAGCTATCAGCTAACGGCTAAAAGCTTATACATATAGATAAAGTAATATAAAGAAAGTAGCACTCTTTTTTACGTGTTATTTGATTGAATTTGGTCAGGTTTTTCTTGAGCTTTATATCGCCATGATAGTGTATATACTTACTTTTATCCCTTTTGCGGGAGGTAAATCTCTTCGGGACGCGATATTTTGGCACACAATATAACAAAAAGTAAAATTAAGAAGCATACTGCTGTATTATTAGATATGCGGACGTTAAAATATGCCCTACAACATATTCATCTTTTAGTAAAGATTGTAATATATTAAATATTAGTGTTTTAAAATATTTTCTCAAAAATATGTGTGCGCACACGCATTGTGTAGTTAATAAAAATAATTACTTTTGTAGAAATGTGTGTGCGCACACAATTAAATTTTTTCTGCAAAAAATGAAAAAAGATAATAGTAATATACGAATTGTAGATATCGCTAAACTTGCAGGAGTCTCAACAGGCACTGTAGACCGTGTTCTGCATAATAGGGGACGAGTGTCGGAAGAAAAACGCATCAAAGTAGAAGCTATTCTGAAAGAAATCAATTACGAGCCTAATCTGGTAGCACGTTTCCTTGCATCGAAACGCAGTTATAAGTTCGCCGTTATCGCGCCCACCTATTCGGAAGGCGATTATTGGGAGCTTGTTTGTGACGGTATAAATCGTGCAGGAGATGAGATGAGGAAATTCAATATAAGTGTCGAATATTTCCATTTCAACCAGTACGACCGTTTTTCTTTTCTCAAAGCAGCGGACAAGTTTAAAGAAAAAGATTTTGATGGCGTACTGCTGGCCACCCTTTTCGGTGAACTGGTTGTAAACCTGTCTAAAGAACTCGACGAAAAAGACATTCCATATATATACATTGATTCGGACATTCAAAAACAAAAAGACCTCGCATACTTTGGCGGTGACTCCTTAGGTAGTGGAAATATAGCAGCAAAACTGCTCCTGAAGGAAATTGGTCTCGATGCCGATATTTTCATCGCGCATGTGCGATTCAAGTATAAAGAGATATCTGTACAAATGAAGACTCGTGAACAAGGTTTTATGAAATGCCTTTCCCAATCTGATTATAAAGGTAAAATACATCATGTGGAAATAGATCCGGACAACCATCCTGCCGGACTGGAAAAACTCGAGGATATCCTTTCTCAAAGCGATACTCTGGTAGGCGGCATAGTATTAAACTCGCGGATATACGAACTAATCGCCCTTCTGGAAAAAGCTAAACCGGCTTTACGCGAAAGAGTCCGGTTGGTGGGGCATGATGCTATAGAACGTAATATAAGGGCGCTCAAAAGCGGACAGATTTCATTCATACTTTCTCAACGCCCCGAATTGCAGGGATATGACGCTATCAAGGCACTGGCAAATTATTTTCTGTTTAAACAAGAACCGGAGAAAACCAACTTTATGCCTATAGACATACTCATAAAGGAAAATGTAGATTATTATAACAACTATAAATTATAGGAATCTAAATGTAACGTGAAAAACTAAAAATTAAAAATAACAATAAGTAATGGGTAAACTTGAAGCCTGAAAACTTGTAATCCATAACTTGTAACTCGTAACTAAAAATGAAAAACAGCTTGTTCAACATCGACGGAAAAGTAGTCCTCATCACAGGAGGATATGGTATTTTAGGTTCGCAAATGGCAGAATATCTGGCATCGGAAGGAGCTAAAGTAGTTATACTCGGACGTTCGAAAGAAAAAGGTGAGGCCTTGGCCGCTAAGATTAAAGCCAAAGGAGACGAAGCAATGTTTCTTGTATCAGATGCCATGAACGAAGAAAATCTGGTACAAAACAGGGAGGAGATACTTAAAGCATACGGTAAAATCGATGTACTTATAAATGCTGCCGGAGGAAACATGCCGGGAGCAACTATCCCGCCGGATAAAACAATATTCGATGTTAAGGTAGATGCATTCAAAGACGTAATCGATCTCAACCTCTTCGGTACGGTTATCCCTACCCTTGTATTTGCAAAAGGAATGGTAGACAATGGGAAAGGGAATATAATAAATATAGCATCCATGTCATCTTTCCGCCCGCTGACCCGTGTTATGGGTTACGGTGTGGCAAAAGCAGCCGTGGCCAATTTTACCGAATACATGGCAGGGGAATTGTCTACGAAATTCGGTGAAGGCTTCCGTGTAAACGCTTTGGCCCCGGGTTTCTTTATCACAGAGCAAAACAGGAACCTGATGCTCAATCCCGATGGTTCGTATACCGACCGTGCAAAATCGGTTATCGCACACACGCCATTCCGCCGCTTTGGTGAATCGGAAGAACTTCTGGGAGCTATACATTATCTGGTAAGCGATGCTTCCAGTTTTGTAAACGGTTCTATACTTGTAGTAGACGGGGGATTCAACACATTCTCAATTTAATCTTGAAATCCTGAAATTTTTAAATCTTGAAACTAAAGAATTTATGATACTAAGCGAACAAACATGGCGCTGGTACGGGCCAAACGACCCTGTATCATTAGCAGATATAAGACAGGCCGGAGCAACCGGAATAGTCACAGCCCTGCACCACATCAAAAATGGTGAAATATGGACTGTAGAAGAAATACAAAAGCGCAAAGACATTATTGAAAAGGCCGGACTGACCTGGTCTGTGGTAGAAAGTATTCCTGTACACGAACATATCAAGACACAGGAAGGAAACTACAAAGAATATATTGAAAATTACAAGGAAAGCATCCGTAATCTGGCAAAGTGCGGAGTGAAGATCATCACATACAACTTTATGCCGGTACTGGACTGGACACGTACCGATTTGGCTTATACCATGCCCGACGGGTCTAAGGCCCTGCGTTTCGAGCGTGCTGCGTTTATGGCATTCGAGTTATTCATTCTGAAGCGTCCGGGCGCGGAAAAAGAGTATTCAGCCGGAGATATCGCTAAAGCGAAAGCCCGCTATGAAAGCATGTCTCAGGAAGAAAAAGACCTTTTGGTACGCAATATGATAGCAGGACTGCCCGGTGCGGAAGAGAGTTTTACACTTCAGGAATTTCAGGCTCAACTCGACAGATATAACGGTATAGATGCAGAGACATTAAGGAAAAACCTGATATACTTTGTTAGTCAGATCGCACCTGTAGCCGATGAAGTGGATGCCGTTCTTGCTATTCACCCCGACGATCCGCCCTATCCGATTCTCGGTCTTCCACGTATATTAAGCACTGAATCGGATTTCAATAAACTGGTAGAGGCCGTACCCAACAAATCGAACGGGCTATGCTTCTGCACAGGCTCATTCGGTGTAAGAGCTGATAATGACCTGCCGAACATGATAAAACGTCTTGGCGACAGGATAAATTTCGTTCACCTGCGCTCCACTCAGCGCGACAGGGAAGGTAATTTTTACGAAGCAAACCATCTGGAAGGCGATGTGGATATGTACAGCGTGATGAAAGGATTTCTGGAAGTGCAGCAAAAACGCAACATTTCCATTCCTTTTCGTCCCGACCACGGACACCAGATGATCGACGACCTGAACAAAAAAACGAATCCGGGTTACTCATGCATCGGCCGTCTCAGGGGATTAGCCGAACTCAGGGGACTGGAATTGGGTATAGCAAAAACATTATATATAATATAGCTGACAGCTGTCAGCTATTAGCCGTTAGCAGACCAGATTTCTGATTAACAGCTAATAGCTAAAAGCTAAAGGCTAAAAGCTTAAAATTATGAAACAGTTTTTAGACGATAACTTCGTATTGCAAAACGAAACGGCAGAATACCTGTATCATCAGCATGCAAAACATCTGCCTATTATAGACTATCATTGTCACCTCGACCCTAAACTGATAGCAGAAGATTATCAGTTCGACAATCTGGGTGAAATATGGCTGGGCGGCGACCACTACAAATGGCGTGCAATGCGTACCAACGGTGTGGATGAACGCTACTGCACAGGAAAAGATACCACCGATTGGGAAAAGTTTGAGAAATGGGCGGAAACCGTGCCTTATACAATGCGTAATCCGCTCTACCACTGGACGCATCTGGAATTGAAAACGGCATTCGGTGTAACAAAAATATTAAAACCCGAAACAGCTAAAGAAATTTTTGACGAATGTACTGCCAAACTGCGCACTCCTCAATTCTCGGCTCGCGGGCTGATGAAGCATTACAACGTGGAAGCTGTTTGTACAACAGACGACCCTATCGATTCGCTTCAATATCATCTGGCTTTAAAGAATGAGGGATTCTCTATCAAGGTGCTTCCTACATGGCGTCCCGATAAGGCTATGGCCGTTGAGATACCCGATGCATTCAGGGGATATGTGGAGAAATTATCGGAAGTGTCGGGCGTAGCTATCAGCAACTTCAGCGATCTGATTACTGCACTGCGCAAACGTCACGACTTTTTTGCAAGTGTAGGCTGTAAACTATCAGACCACGGTATCGAAGAATTCTATGCAGAAGATTATACACAGGTGGAAATAGATGCTATTTTCAATAAAGTGTATGGAGGGAAAGAGCTTACACATGAAGAAATCATCAAATTCAAATCGGCTATGCTTGTCGAAGGGGCTATCATGGACTGGGAGAAAGGCTGGACACAGCAGTTTCACTATGGCGCTATCCGCAACAATAATACCCGTCTGTTTAAAAAATTAGGCCCGGATACAGGTTTTGATTCTATCGGAGACTTCACAATAGCAAAAGCTATGTCGAAATTTCTCAACAGGCTGGATACAGATAATAAACTAGCCAAAACGATTATTTATAACCTGAACCCGCGCGACAATGACCTGATTGCAACTATGATAGGAAACTTCCAGGATGGTTCGGTTGCCGGAAAGATTCAATTCGGTTCGGGATGGTGGTTCCTCGACCAGAAAACAGGGATGGAAGCGCAGATGAACTCATTGTCTAACTTGGGCCTGTTAAGCCGCTTTGTAGGTATGCTGACCGATTCGCGCAGCTTTCTGTCATATCCGCGTCACGAATATTTCCGCCGCATACTGTGTAATCTGATAGGAAGGGATGTGGAACAAGGTCTGCTCCCTTCATCCGAATTGGATTTTCTGGGTAAACTGGTCGAAAATGTATCATATTATAATGCGAAGGAATTTTTTAAATTTTAACATATATCAATAACCAAACATAAAGGATAAAGAAATGAAAACAGTAATTGAAGAACGTTGGGGAACACATCCCGACGACGTAAAGCATTACGACACCGCGCAATTGCGCAAAGAGTTTCTGGTAGAAGAATTATTTGAAGCCGACAGCGTTTTAATGACTTATACACACAACGACCGTCTGATCATCGGTGGAGCACTTCCTGTAAAGGAAGCTCTGAAACTGGAAACGGTAGACCTTATCCGTTCGGAATACTTTTGTGAACGCCGCGAACTGGGTATTATCTGTATCGAAGGCGAAGGTGTGGTTACAGTAGATGGAAAAGATTACAGTATGGGATTCAAGGATGCCGTATATGTAGGACGTGGCTCTAGGGAAGTTATCTTCAAAAGTAATGATGCTGCCAAACCTGCAAAATATTACTTCGCTTCTTCTCCTGCCCATAAAGAATACCCTACAGCTCAGATCACATCTGCTATGCGCCGTACAAGGGATCTCGGTGTGCCTGCCACATCTAACGAGCGCTTGCTGAACCAGATTATATTGAGCGAAATCGTGCCTTGCTGCCAGTTGCAGATGGGTATGACCGAAATTAAGGAAGGAAGCGTATGGAACACAATGCCTCCTCATACACACTCGCGCCGTATGGAAGCATACTTCTATTTCAAAGTACCTGCACAGCAGGCGGTATGCCACTTTATGGGGCAACCTCAGGAAACACGCCATATCTTTATGGGTAACGAGCAGGCTGTTATTTCCCCGTCATGGTCTATCCACTCGGCCGCGGGAACAAGCAACTATACGTTTATCTGGGCTATGTGTGGCGAAAATCTCGATTATGACGATATGGATACCTTCACTGCTGATAAACTGCGTTAAGCCATATATCATCAAAAAATAAATAATATGAAAAAAATATTTAGTTTCTTTCTTTCCGTTATATTTCTTTTCTCTTGTTCCTCAAACAAGGAAATGAATATAACAGTGGAAAATACCAGCGATTTTGACCGTGTAGCCGATATGGTCGAAATCCCGTTAGACAGCATCAAAGCAAAAGTAAAATTGACCGATAGTGCTGTTTATGTAGTAAAAAACAACGCCGGTGAAATCATCCCGTCTCAGGTAACATACGACAGAAAGCTTATTTTCCAGCCGGAACTGAAAGCCAAAGAATCGAAAAGTTTTGTTATCACTACCGATATAAATCAGGCTTATGAAGCAAAAACATACGGTCGCTTTATCACTGAACGTAAAGATGACTTTGCATGGGAAAATGACCGTGTGGCATTCCGTATCTACGGCCCTGCTCTGATAGAAATAGACGGCCCGAGCAACGGTATCGATGCATGGTATAAGCGTACAAACAACCTGATTATCGACAAATGGTATAAAGCCGACCTTGCCGGAGAAGCATCGTATCACGAAGACCACGGCGAAGGACAGGATGACTACAAAGTAGGCCGCACACTGGGCGCAGGAGCAATGGCTCCGTATGTGAATGACAAGTTATGGCTGAACGAAAATTTTGCTTCGGAAGAATTATTGGATAATGGTCCCCTTCGTACAACCTTCAAACTGACATACAAAAATCTGGATGTAGATGGAAAGTCTGTAGCTGAAAACCGGACTATCTCAATCGATGCAGGTTCCCAATTGTCTAAGATTGTGCAGGCTTATACTATAAAAGAGCCTATGCAGGTGGCAGCCGGAATAGTAAAGAGAGAGAAAAACGACTCTATTATCTCTTCGGATAAATATGTCGTGTATGCCGAACCAAAGAGCGACATGGTAGACAATGTATATCTGGCGATGGTTTTTCCTCAGGGAATAGATAAGTCAATTGTAGACACATACACCGTTGACAATCCTAAAACAAAGAAAAAAGACACATATTCACATGTACTGGCGATAACTACCCAGCAACCGAATATCCCGGTAACTTATTACAGTGGCTACGGATGGTCTAAGTTCGGGTTTGCGACAGTTGCCGATTTCGAAAACTATGTGAAAGAATTTTCAGAAGGGTTGAATAATCCGCTAGTTGTAACATATAAATAGATTAATGTCAAAACACACTATGAAGAAAGTAGTAACATTCGGGGAAATCATGTTGCGTCTTGCAACTCCCGGATATCAGAGATTTATACAATCTAATAATTTGAACGCCACATTCGGTGGAGGTGAGGCTAATGTTGCCGTATCATTGTCTAATTACGGGATTCCTACCGATTTTGTAACCCGTCTGCCTAAAAACGACATCGCGGAATGGTGTATTTCCGACCTTCGTAAATACAATGTTGGTGTAAATAATATCATCCGTGGCGGTGACCGTGTCGGTATCTATTTCCTCGAAACGGGAGCCGTAGCACGTGCATCGAAAGTAGTTTATGACAGAGCCAACTCAGCTATTGCCGACATCAAACCGGGAATGGTAGACTGGAAAGAAGTATTCAAAGATGCGCAATGGTTCCACTGGACAGGGATTACTCCGGCTATATCGCAGGGTGCGGCAGACGCATGTCTGGAAGCAATCAAGGTAGCGAACGAAATGGGAGTAACTGTTTCCACAGACCTCAACTATCGGAAAAATCTGTGGAAGTACGGCAAATCCGTATCGGAAGTTATGCCTGCCCTTGTAGAAGGCTGTGATGTGATTTTGGGTAACGAAGAGGATGCTGAAAAAGTATTCGGTATCAAACCGGAAGGCTTCGATGTGGCTCATACAGGCGGAGAAGTGGATGCTGCTGAGTTTGAGTCGGTATGTACACAAATGATGAAACGCTTCCCTCGAGCCAAGAAAGTAATTATCACACTTCGCGGTTCTATCAATGCAAATCATAATACATGGGGAGGATGCCTGTATTCAGATAAGTTATATCAATCGAAACGCTATGATATCACACATATAGTAGACCGTGTGGGTGGTGGCGACTCGTTTATGGGTGGGCTTATCTACGGGCTTATCTCTTATCCGAATGACGATCAGAAAGCACTGGAATTTGCAGTAGCTGCTTCTTGTCTGAAACATACTGTATATGGAGATTTCAACCTCGTTACTGTTCCGGAAGTAGAGAACCTGATGAAGGGTGACGGTTCGGGAAGGGTATCGAGATAATACCAATTAGCAAATTTGAAAATTAGCAGATTCGGAAATTGATTAATCAACTCATTTTTCATTTGCTAATTTTCTAATCATCGAATTTTCAAATTAATAAAAATATGCAAAATCAATTCTCATTAAACGGAAAAATAGCTTTAGTTACCGGAGCATCTTACGGTATCGGCTTTGCTATTGCTTCTGCATTGGCAAAGGCAGGCGCAACTATCGTTTTCAATGACCTGAAACAAGAATTTGTTGATAAAGGCCTGGCTTCATACAAAGAAGCAGGAATCAATGCCAAAGGTTATGTGTGTGATGTAACTAGCGAAGATCAGGTAAATGCAATGGTTGCACAGATAGAAAAAGAAGTGGGCGTAATCGACATCCTTTTCAACAATGCGGGCATTATCAAACGTATTCCGATGCATGAAATGAGCGCTGCCGAATTCCGTCAGGTAATAGATGTGGATCTCAATGCTCCTTTTATCGTGGCAAAAGCTGTTATCCCTAGCATGATAAAGAAAGGTCATGGAAAGATAATCAATATATGCTCTATGATGAGTGAGCTTGGTCGTGAAACCGTATCTGCTTATGCTGCGGCAAAGGGCGGCCTGAAAATGCTTACCCGTAATATCGCATCCGAATACGGAGAATATAACATTCAGTGCAATGGTATCGGACCGGGTTATATCGCAACACCTCAGACTGCTCCTCTACGTGAGAAACAGGCTGACGGTTCACGCCATCCGTTCGATTCATTTATCATAGCTAAAACTCCTGCTGCACGCTGGGGAACACCCGAAGACCTGGAAGGCCCGGCTGTATTCCTTGCATCACATGCTTCGGACTTCGTAAACGGACATGTATTGTATGTGGACGGAGGTATATTGGCTTATATTGGCAAGCAACCGTAAAAAACGAAAAGTGAAAAGTGAAAAACTAAAAATATGTATCAATAGTTTTTTGCTTTTCACTTCAATTTTTTAAAGATGGATAATAACGAAAATATAATAAGAAAAGAAAAATCGATACTTGTAGTAAAAAGTTATGCTTTTGCTGTCAGGATAGTCAATCTTGTTCAGTTTTTACGAAAAGAAAAATCTGAGTATGTATTATCAAAACAGGTTTTGCGTAGTGGTACAGCAATCGGAGCTTTAATAAGAGAAGCTGAATTTGCACAAAGCAAATCTGACTTTGTGCATAAATTAAGTATTGCTCTTAAAGAAGCGAATGAAACTGACTATTGGATTTGTCTTTTAAAGGATACTAATTATATATCAGTATCTGAATACGAAAGTTTAGCTTCTGATTGTTCCGAACTGATTTATATTTTGATATCATCTATTAAAACTGTAAAAAATAAAGAGAAATGAGGATTTCTTCCATTTTTCACTTTTCACTTTTAATTTTTCACTTATATGCGTTTCTCTAGAATAAAAGCCTGCCAGGTAATGGCAGAGACCGGGATGGTACCGGTATTTTACCATAGCGACCTCGAAACATCCAAGCAAGTACTGAAAGCTTGTTATGAAGGTGGAGTACGGGCTTTCGAGTTCACTAACCGTGGAGATTTTGCACACGAGATATTCGGCGAATTAAATAAATGGGCAGCAAAAGAATGTCCGGAAATGATACTCGGTATCGGCTCAATTGTTGACGCAGGTACCGCTTCTTTGTTTTTACAACTTGGAGCTAACTTTGTGGTAGGTCCGTTGCTCAATCCGGATATCTTTAAGGTATGTAACCGCCGTCAGGTAGCCTATATACCGGGCTGTGGCTCTGTATCGGAGGTAGGTTATGCTCAGGAACTGGGAGCAGAGGTTGTAAAAGTATTTCCGGGCGATGTTGTAGGACCGGGTTTTGTAAAGGGATTGAAAGCGCCTATGCCATGGTCTAACGTCATGGTCACCGGAGGTGTTACCCCCACTGAAGAAAATCTGACTAAATGGTTCAGTGCAGGCGTTACGGCCGTAGGTATGGGCTCAAACCTATTCCCTAAAGATGTAATTGCTGCAAAGGATTGGGGTAAAATAACGGAAATGTGTAAAGAAGCGCTGGCTATAATAGCTAAAATAAAGAAATAATATAACTCTTAAAACGATTCCATGAACAAACAAAAAATGACAAATTACAGGTGGACGATCTGTGCAATGCTTTTCTTCGCCACGACGGTTAACTACCTCGACAGGCAGGTATTGTCACTCACCTGGGATGAATTTATTAAACCGGAGTTCCATTGGGATGAATCTCACTATGGTACTATCACAGCAGTATTCTCCATCGTATACGCTGCCTGTATGCTATTTGCAGGGCGTTTCGTTGACTGGATGGGCAGTAAAAAAGGATTCCTTTGGGCTATCGGGATATGGTCGGTAGGGGCTTGTCTTCATGCTGTCTGCGGCGTATTTACCGAAGCCTATGTAGGAATGCACAGTGCCGCTGAACTGGCTGCTGCAACAGGAGATGTAGCAGTTGTGATCGCTACCATCAGTATGTATGCTTTCCTCTTTGCCCGTTGTGTACTGGCATTAGGCGAAGCAGGAAACTTTCCGGCTGCAATCAAGGTTACAGCAGAATATTTCCCTAAGAAAGACCGTGCTTATGCCACTTCAATATTTAATGCCGGAGCCTCAATAGGAGCCTTAATTGCACCTTTGAGTATACCTGTATTAGCTAAATTCTGGGGATGGGAAATGGCCTTTATTGTTATTGGTGCCCTCGGTTTTGTATGGATGGGATTCTGGGTATTCCTATATGATGCTCCGGCGAAAAGCAAGCATGTGAATAGTGCGGAACTTGAATATATAGAACAAGACAAGCATGAAGATGGGACTATGGATAGCGGAAAAGAGACTGAAGAAAAAAAGATTCCTTTCTGGAAATGTTTTTCTTATAAACAGACATGGTCTTTCGCTATTGGTAAATTCATGACCGATGGTGTGTGGTGGTTCTTCCTCTTCTGGACTCCATCTTACCTGAACACACAATTTGGTATCAAAACTTCGGAAGGACTCGGTATTGCATTAATTTTCACATTATATGCAATTACCATGTTATCCATTTTCGGTGGAAAATTGCCGACTATCATCATGAATAAAACGGGTATGAACCCGTATGCAGCACGTATGAGGGCGATGTTAATATTCGCATTCTTTCCGCTGGTAGTCTTATTCGCGCAACCGTTAGGTACAATTTCTCCTTGGCTGCCTGTGATAATGATTGGTATCGGAGGCGCTGCGCATCAGTCTTGGTCGGCCAACATCTTCTCTACGGTAGGCGATATGTTCCCTAAAGGAGCGATTGCATCTATTACAGGTATTGGAGGCATGGCCGGAGGTATCGGTTCTATGATATTGCAGAAATCGGCAGGTAATTTGTTTGTATATGCAGATGAAACTCAAATGACATTTATGGGATTTGAAGGAAAACCGGCAGGTTATTTTATTATTTTCTGTGTTTGTGCTATTGCTTATCTTATAGGCTGGGTAATAATGAAATCATTAGTTCCTAAGTATAAGCCAATCGACAATATTTAACCGGGTACGATAATACATAAAAGAAAAAGCAGAAGAATACGTTTGGGTTTCTTCTGCTTTTTTATTGACTAAAAAGATTAAATCTTATATCCTTACTTCTTCCACAGTTTCTCCATATCCTCCAAAGTCTTCCCCTTGGTTTCAGGCAAACGCTTCCATACGAACAATGCTGCAAGGATAGCCAGTGCACCATAAACCCAGTATGAGAATCCGTGATTGAACATACCTACCAATGTATCGTTCTTGTCCATGATAGGGAATGTCCACGAAATGAGGAAATTCGATACCCATTGTGCAGCTACGGCAATAGACATCACACTGGAACGCACCGAGTTAGGGAATATTTCTGCCAGCATTACCCAGCAAACAGGCCCCCACGACATGGCGAATCCGGCTGTATAAGTAAGCATAAACACAAGTTTAAGGCCACCCGGAAGTCCCTGAGAGAAGGATGTTCCCAAGCCCAGCATAGATGCGGCCATCACTAAAGCGCCTGTGATCAGCAACGGCTTACGTCCGAATTTATCTACTGTCAGAATCGCCAGTACGGTAAAAGACAGATTGATAATACCGACAATGATGGTTTGTAACAACGCCGAGTCTGTACCCGAGCCCATGCTCTTGAATATTTCAGGAGCGTAATATAGAACCACATTGATACCTACAAACTGTTGGAATGCAGATAGTAAAACGCCTGTCATAATAATAAGGAAGCCGTATGACTTGATAGGGACGTATAGTGCTATAAGGAAACTCACAATCATCGATATCTCCAATGCGCTTGAAACGCTTGCAAGTGAAAGGGAAATGATACCCACAACGAACAATATCAGCCATGTCATCATAAACCTGTAATATGGTTTAAGAGATACTGTCTCTTCTTTATCGAAACTATGCTTAATGTCTTCTATTTCTGTTTTAGCCATTGCACTGCCAACCAGTTTTGTCAGAATACTTTCGGCTTGTTTTATTCGTCCTTTCATTACCAGCCATCTCGGAGTTTCCGGAGCTGCAAATAATAATACAAAGAAGATTACTGACGGAATTGCCAGCGAGGCAAACATATATCTCCAGCCTGTAGTATGTAACCACTCCGTATCGCCCTGTTTAGCAATGAAGTAGTTGACAAAATATACGACAAGCATACCAAAGATGATAGCAAACTGGTTAAGACCTACCAGACTACCACGTTTATCAGGTGGGGCAATCTCGGCGATGTACATAGGTGACACCATCGATGCTATACCTACACCTATTCCTCCAAGTATGCGATATGCTACAAAATGATATACAAAAGAATGGTCACCATCGCTCGGCATATGATATCCGATTTCGGGCCATGCCGAACCGATAGCTGCCAATAAAAACAGGATAGCCGCAGCAAACAATGCTTTTCTGCGACCGAATGTCTGACTTACCCAGCCAGCCATTGCTGCACCGAAGATACATCCTATCAGTGCGCTGCTTATTACAAAACCCTCCATCGCATTTGCTTCGTTGAGAGGCAAGCCCATCGGGTCTATAAAAAAATGCCTCAACGACTCCACTGTACCCGATATAACTGCCGTATCGTATCCGAACAGCAGCCCTCCGAGTGTAGCAATGAGCGTGAGTTTTATGGTATATGATTTACTTACTTCGTTATTCATTGGTTCTTTGTTAGTTAACAAGTTGACAAGATACGAGATACAAGTCTCTTTTGTTTACTTGTATCTCGTTTACTTGTATCTGTATTTTAAATATACATGTTTACAATAGCTTCATAAAGTTCCTGCTTACCGCTTATTTGTTTTGGTTCACCAACTTTGTGAGCAATTGTGCGTAAGTCTTCAAGAGTCAGTTTACCATCTTCGAATGCTTTACCATCTCCATTATCAAAAGAAGCATAACGAGTCTGACGAAGTTTCTTATAGTCAGATTTTTCAAGGATATCAGCAGCGATCAATAGGCCACGGGCAAATACATCCATACCTGAAATGTGAGCGATGAACAAATCGTCTCTGTCTGTTGAATTACGACGGATCTTAGCATCGAAGTTTACACCGCCATTACCAAGACCTCCTGCCGGAAGCAATACCAACCAAGCCTGAGCCAGATCGTACAGGTCGATAGGGAACTGGTCTGTATCCCATCCATTCTGATAGTCGCCACGATTGGCATCGATACTACCCAAAAGCCCTGCATCAACAGCAGCCTGCAATTCGTGTTCGAATGTATGACCTGCCAGCGTAGCATGGTTAACCTCGATATTTACTTTGAAATCTTTATCCAAACCATAATTACGAAGGAATCCGATAACAGTTTCAGTATCATAATCGTACTGATGTTTAGTAGGTTCCATCGGCTTAGGCTCAATCAGGAATGTACCTGTAAAGCCTTGTTTGCGAGCATAGTCACGAGACATTGACAGGAAGCGTGCAAGGTGATCTTTTTCACGTTTCATATCTGTATTCAACAAGCTCATATAACCTTCGCGACCGCCCCAGAACACATAGTTGGAGCCACCCAAAGCGATAGTAGCGTCGATTGCATTCTTTACCTGAGTAGCTGCACATGCAACAACATCAAAGTCAGGGTTTGTAGATGCTCCGTTCATATAACGCTCGTGGCTGAATACATTAGCTGTACCCCACAGGAGTTTAATACCTGATGCAGCTTGTTTTTCTTTAGCAAAATCGACGATAGTTTGCAGATTCTTTTCATACTCAGTCCATGAATTGCCTGCATCTACCAGGTCTACATCGTGGAAGCAATAGTATGGTATTCCCATCTTAGTCATGAATTCGAAAGCTGCATCCATTTTATATTTGGCATTGCTGATAGCGTCATTACCTATATTCCAAGGATGGTGGATAGTTGCTCCGCCGAACGGATCGCCGCCATTAGCACACAATGTATGCCAATATGCCATAGCAAAGCGCATCCAGTCTTTCATGCTTTTACCCATTACCACTTTGTTTTCATCGTAGAAACGATAAGCTAACGGGTTTTTGCTTTCTTTTCCTTCAAATTTGATTTTTCCGATTCCCGGAAAAAATTCTTTTGTACCTTTTAAAATTTCCATAATTAAATTTGTTATTTAAAATGATTAGTTAGTTTATAATAATTTACTTTTTCGCTTCTAGCAGGAATGTATTGATCGACTTCATTTTCAAATCCACAGTCATCATCTGATCATTCACCTTAATCTTTAAAATCTGATTGGCATTACCTTCATTCGCAGCTATCACCACAATCGAATTGTCAGGATTGAGGAATGCAAGCATGTTATCATAACTACCTTCAGTAGAAAGACGCTTTGCCCCCGGTTTTATAAAATGGCTGAACTGTTTCATCAGATAGTATTCAGGGTTATACCTGTATGTTTTATTTTCCTGATCTACCGAAATCAATGAATTTTGCGGCCATTGCCAACGGTTGTTCGCAGGGTCTTTATCCAATGAAATATTCCAGTACATATAAGCAGATATACCATTATTGAAGTAATGCTTCATCAGGTTCCAGATATAGAAACATTGATCCCATGAATTCTTTCCGTCACCACACTCGCTTTCGGTCTGCATCAGCTTCATATCGGGATATGTTTCGTGTATCTTGGCAATGGATTCTTTTCCGGCCCACTGGAAGCCGATTTGGGAAATATATTCTCCGCTTTTATTCTGCATGATGGTATCGACCAGTAAAGCATTTCCTCTTTCCATAGTGCCAAACATTACATCTACTCCCATTTCTTTCATCTGTGGCCCCAGATAATCGCCTATAAATGTGCTAAGCCCTGCGGCTGTCCACGTGCATGACGGAAATATCTGGCATGAATTAAATTCATTCTGAGGGGCGATCATTCCGATGCTTATACCTTCATTCTTATAAGCCTCTATAAATTTCCTGAAATATAGGGCATAAGCCTTGAAATATTCAGGTTCCTGAACGAACATATTTGTTCCTTCCAGATCCTGAGTAGGGCTTCCTTTCAGATCGTTCACTTTCGGATTCGGCTTACATGCGTAATGCTTGTTATACTTCATCCACGAAGGCGGACACCAGGGTGAGGCCCATATTTTCACATCGGGGTTTATTTTTTGAGCAGCTTTTATGAAAGGTATCAGTGTTTCCTTGTCATTGTCGATAGAAAAGTTTTTCATTTCAAAATCCTTATCTGTTTCATTGTACGAAACCAGTCGCGGGAGAAGTCATTCGCACCAATAGGCATACGGTTCAGGGTGAAATTCATCCCGTCTTCGCTGAACAGGTCTTTTATAACTGCGTCACGGTCTGCATCGTTCAATGCTGACAGAGTAGTCCATCCCAATTCATTGAAACACCCGCCAAAACCATCTACGGTTTGCAGAAGTTTATCCGTCAATATTGTTACATCAACTTCAGCAGTTGCCTCTGCCATGGCTATCGAAGGGTTTTCCACAAAACAGGAATCGGGTGTTGTACTTACCCATTTTACCTGACGGGATTCAGAGCACGAACAAACTAAACTGACAAGTCCAATTATACACAATACTTTTTTCATAATTTTCGTTTCTAATTGGTTAACTGAATAATATTATTTGGTTACTAGATTCTTCCATCGTTCATAGGCTTCTCTGTATTGTGCTTTGTTTGCCGTATCCGGTTTCACAACCGATAGTTTCTCAAGCGAAGCGAAAGCTTCTTTATTCGATGCATACAGACCGATACCGATGCCCGCGCCTTTTGCGGCTCCGGCAGCACCATCTGTATTATATAATTCTATTGTAGCACCGCTTACGCTGGCCAGTGTTTGAGCAAAAACCGGACTAAGGAACATATTGGCATATCCGGCTTTAATAGTGTGGATATTCATTCCCATTTCGCGCATTATCTCCATTCCGTATTCGTATGAGAATACGATACCCTCCTGAGCTGCGCGGAGTACATCCTTTTTGTCATGTATATTGAAATTAATACCGTGGATGGAACAGTTCACATCTTGATTTTCAAGAACACGCTCGGCTCCGTTACCAAACGGAATTATACTTAATCCTTTTGCTCCGATTGGAGATTGAGCAGCCAGATCGTTCATATCTGCATACGAAAGGCCTTCCAATGCCAGATTACGCTTGAGCCACGAATTGAGGATACCTGTTCCATTGATGCACAACAAAACACCAAGACGGGTCAGGTCGGTAGTATAATTCACATGTGCAAATGTATTTACACGAGACAGTTTATCGTAATTGAGCTGATCCAATACACCATATACAACTCCCGAGGTACCAGCCGTAGATGCAATTTCTCCCGGTTCGAATACGTTCAGAGACAGGGCGTTGTTAGGCTGGTCGCCTGCGCGGTACGAAACAGGAGTACCTTCCTTCAGTCCCAGTTCCTTTGCCGCCTCAGCCGACACATTTCCCTGTACGCCGAATATCGGTTTTATCTCAGGGAAAAAGCTTTTTGGTATTCCATAATAGTTGAGTACATCTTCCGACAATGCATTTGTTTTGAAATCCCAGAAAATACCTTCCGACATACCCTCGATAGTTACCACAATATCTCCTGTAAGTTTCATGCCGATATAGTCGCCGGGCAGCATCAGTTTATCTATCTTTTCAAATACTTGCGGTTCATTTCCTTTTACCCATGCCAGTTTAGATGCAGTAAAATTGCCCGGAGAATTGAGCAGATGAGAAAGACACTTTTCTTCACCAATCGCTTTAAAAGCCTTTTCGCCATATGGCACGGCACGGCTATCGCACCAGATAATGGAAGGGCGCAGCACATTCTTATCCTTATCTACCAATACCAATCCATGCATCTGCCAGGTAATACCTATAGCCTGAATATCTTCACCTTTGGCTCCTGCTTTTTGCATTACCGATTGATGAGCCAGTTTGAGGTTTGTCCACCAGTCGGCAGGGTCTTGTTCTGCCCAGCCTGATTTTACGGCTGTGATTTTCATTTCTTCTTTCGGGAAGAAGTCCGAAGCAACAATCTTACCTGTATCGGCTTTCACCAAACAGGCTTTTACAGACGAACTGCCTATGTCGTAACCTAATAAATACATGCTTTTCTATTATAAGTTATAAATTATGAATTAATGAATCACTCCTTGTTAACTGCTAACTGTTGACTGTCATATACTAGTTTTTCTTTTATTATATTCTTTCTTGTCGAACTTATAGAAGCGGGCAGCACGATGTGAAACATCTTTCTGTCTCTCCTCCAATGCCACAACATAAGGCATCGCGGCTACTTTTTTGTGAAAGTTGCGTATATCGATCGCTTTATTGTAGATAGCCTCATACAGTTTATGTAACTGGCTTATTGTAAATTTCTGAGGAAGTAATTCGAAAACAATTGCGGGATCAAATTCTATCCATTGGCGTATCTCGGTGAGGGATTCCTTTACAATCTGATTGTGGTCGAACGGCATTTGTGGCAGTTTGTTGATAGGGCACCACTCTGTCAGCTTATACTTCGATATATTGTTGAGTTTCCTATCCACCTTGCAAAGGGAGAGATAAGCAACGGTTATCAGCCTGTTTATATTGGGCTGATAGGCTACATCCAGCCATTTTACATCGTCCGGATTCTTTGTACGATCGGGTGAGGCGAAACAGCGGAACTGTTTTAATGACATGCGTTTGATCCCGGTCAATTCGAAGAGAACCCTGTGAGCGGCATCGTCTACATCTTCTTCATTATATATAAGGCTTCCGGGTAATTTCAGATCCTTCACTCCTTTTTTATCAGCACCGCGCTGAACAAGGAGAATATTTAGCTGATCGTCTTCAAAGCCAAAGACAACACAGTCTACTGATACATATGTATGGATAAAATTTGCTTTCATGGTATCTTAATCATAGAATGTGATACACGAAAGTACGAATAATATTTTCATTTCAAAGTGTTTTAAAATAAAATATTATTGTAAATAATTGTAATACTGGTATTTAAATATCGTATTCCATACAATAAGAATATCAGTCATATTGTATTAAATACATTAAGTATTCTTTTACACAAAAGGGGTTACAAGTAACAATGCTATTTGTAGATATATGTTAAAAAAAACAATAAGGTAAGTGTATTTTTTAT
>QMCD01001004.1_pt1 | contig 22089 bp, 13 predicted proteins | sample 1821841 | NCBI WGS metagenome assembly QMCD01 (sample SAMN01991225, study PRJNA193472) | Termite gut metagenome, whole genome shotgun sequencing project. | isolation source: worker | host: Macrotermes natalensis
TTGCCAATGGATACAGGGATCTTAGGTCGAAATGCGAAGTTATAGAACTCGTTAAAAATGTGTATAGAGAGTAGCCCAGGAGGAGGAGAATAGAGATAGTCTTGTTAATCACTTACTACTTACTATTAACCCCTAATCACTTACCACTTACTATTAATCACTAATCACTTACTACTTATCACTAACCCCTAACCACTAAACATCACTTACTAATCACTAAACATTAATCACTAATCACTAACCACCCCCCTTCTTCCTCCTCAAGAAATCCGTCGGACTCTCCCCAAACTGCTCCCTGTAGCATTTCGTAAAATAGGAAGGAGAAGAGAAACCAACTTCATAAGCTATTTCCGCAATCGTCATATCGGAAGAAGCAAGCAGAGAGGTCGCCTTCTTGAGGCGTGCCTGACGCAACAACTCATTCGGCGCATAGTTGGTAAGCGACTTCAGCTTACGGTAAAGTTGCACGCGACTCAGCCCCATATCCTTGCCCAAGTCCTCTACATTCAGTTCCGGATCTCTCATCTTCCCTTCCACAAGAGCCTTGAAACGGGAAACGAAATCCTTGTCCATATCACTGATACTCTCCTTTGCCAACGTCTGGTTATCGCCGAAGAACTGGCGAAGCTGGCGACGGGAATCTATCAGATTACGAATGCGCGACAGAAGCAACTGCGAATTGAAAGGCTTGGAGATATAAGAGTCCGCACCACCATTGTATCCCTGGATGCGCTGCTCGTCGAGCGAACAGGCGGTGAGAAGGATAACAGGAATATGACAGGTCTGCAATTCCGTTTTCAGACGGCGGCAACATTCCACACCGTCCATGCCGGGCATCATTACATCAGAGATAATCACATCGGGAACATACTTCATGGCGAGGCGTATGCCGGTAGACGCTTCCGGGGCATCCAGTACATGATAGTCCCCGACAAGTAACGTTCTCACATAGTGGCGGATATCGGTGTTATCGTCAATAATCAACACTGTGGGGCGGCCTATTATTCCCGGTTCTTCATCGTCCACCGATAGTTCACTATCCATTAAAGTAGAGGAAAGTTCAGCCTTTCCGGGTGGCGTTGTTCCTGCAACTTCGGCAGGCAACGCATCTACCGCAGAATGATATTGGGAGATACTCCGGACAGGAAGAAGAACGGTAAATGTCGTTCCTTTCTCAGATGTTGTTCCCTTCTCAGATATCGTTCCTTTCTCAGATGTCACCACCTTTTCAGACATTCCTTTCTCAAACGTCGTCCCCTTCTCATCACTCCGCACAGTAATCTGTCCGCCATGCATCTCTACAAAGGCGCGTACAAGAGCCAGCCCGATACCTGTGCCCGCCTGATGACCATCTATCTGATAGAAACGTTCAAAGATAGCATCCACCTCTTTGGAAGAGATGTAACTACCTGAATTAAAGACGGAAAAGCGGAAGTTTGTACCGTCAGCTTCCAGCTTCACGGCTATCTTTCCATTCTCGGGAGTGTACTTCACGGCGTTGGACAAGAGGTTGAAGTAGATGCGCTCCATCTTCTCGCAGTCTGCCATTATGTGGAAATCCGTGTCGGGCGTGGCATGGAAGGAGAAAGAAATATGCTTCTTCAGCAACGCCATGCGGAAGGAATCGTTCCAACTGCTGAAGCTGCCCAACAAATCGAGAGGTGCAGGATGAAACTCCATGCGCCCGTTCTCCACTTTACGAAAATCGAGTACCTGATTGACGAGGCGAAGGAGGATATTGACGTTCTTCTTCATCAGTTGCACCAACTGGTGGGAGTGTTCTCCGAGAGATTTGTCGGCAAGAAGCTGGTTGACAGGGTCGGCAATCAGCGTGAGCGGAGTGCGGAAATCGTGAGAGACGTTGGTGAAGAATACCAGCTTGGCATGGGTGGCGGCTTCCAGCTCATGAGAAAGTTGCTCCAACTGCTCCTTCTGCCGGATGAGTAACTCCTTCTGCTGAATGAGTTGTTCCTTCTGTTGAGTGAGTAGCTGCTTCTGCGCTTCCAGCTTCTCCTTCTGGCGGGAGAGTTCGCGGTTCAGCCGGTTCTTGGTGCGCAGTGAAATGTACACGGCAACCAGCAGACCGGCAACCAGCAAGAGCACCAACAAACTGCCGAACAACACTACCTGCTGCGTGGCATAGCGGTCAAGATAATGATTCATCTTCCCGTTCAGCGTCTCTATCTTCCCGTCGAGAGTACCGATATGCGTGGTCTGCATCTGCATAATCTGGGCGTTGGTGGCATCTACGACGGAGGTTCCCAAGATGGTTTCGCGCGGAAAGTCGCGTTTGTTCAGTATGTCCATTGCCATCTGTATCACGCGGTCGCCGCCGGTGGGATAAATAAACGTGGCATCCAGTTCCCCTTTCAGCACTTGCTCCACGCCGTAACCTTTGCCGGGCAGGGCATCCGTGCCTATGAAGTGCATCTCTTCCGCTCTGCTTTTCTGCCGGGCAACGGCGTAAGCGCCTGCCGCCATCCGGTCGTTCTGGGCATACACCACGTCTATCCGGGGGAAGCGTGCGAGCAACGTATCCATCTTCTGTTCTGCTTCGGAGCGTAGCCATCCGGCGTCTTCGCTTGCCAGAAGTTTAATGTCGGGATAAGGAGAAATGGCGGAGATGAATCCTTGATGGCGGTCTATGGCTGATGTGGAACCGGTGAGACCGGATATCTCCACAACATTACCTTGTCCGTGAAGCATATTGACGACGTAGCGTCCGATTGCTTTGCCTATTTCGTAGTTGTCGGCGCCGATGTAGGCGGTGTATTTATCGGAGAGTATCTTGCGGTCGAAGACGATGACGGGAATGCCTCGGTCGTATGCTTCTTCCACTACCGGGGTGATAGGGGCGGCTTCGTTGGGGGCAACCACAAGCAGGTCTACTCCTTCACGGATGAAGTTGCGGATGTCTTCCATCTGCCGGGCGTTGTCGTCCTTCGCGGTACGTATATGCACCTCCACTCCATCGTAGAAGAGGGCTTCGCGCAGCATTTCGTTATTCATCTGGTGGCGCCACTCGTCGTCACTGCACTGGGATACCCCGATACGGAAGCGGGACTCGTGACGGGTGCACGAGGTTGCCAGCGCGAAGAGGAAAAGCAAGGCAAGCGATAGGCGGACGTTGTATCTTCTCATTATCTTTTCCGTTGTTACAAATATCTCTATGGAGGCGTCAGAAGCTCAGCCCTTTTTCACGACCGTGGTTATACACATCTTCCAGTCCGTTGCCTGCGATGGTATAGAAATCGACTCCCATCTCTTTCAATTCACAGTCAGGCTTTATAAAGCGGATGGTGGAGTTATTGATACGGGCAGGCACTTCCTCTTCCGAAAAGAGGTCAAAAGTCACTTTCTCTTTTTCCGTGCAGATGCAGATTATCTCTTTGTATCCCAGTTCGGAAAGGGGAACTACGGGGCAAATGGAAGTGTAACTGCCGTCTATATACGGCTTTTTGTTGATAAATGCGGGGATGTTCCAGGCATGGAGCATACGGGTGCTGGCATAGGCCACTTCATCCAGATTCTCTTTGGTCAGCAGTTCAGTCCGCTCATCAGGGCGGGTATCGAACATCTGCAATTCAAGATTCTTGTTTTTCCATTCCGGATTATGTCTCAGGGCGTTTATCAGCAGCATTTGTCCCAGACGCTTGGCTCCGTCCGACTGGGTAACCAGAGCGGCTTCTTCGGTTTTCACCAGACTGGTTACCACCAGGAGGCGGGCGGCTTGCGGGTTCCACAAGTTGTTTTTGATTTCTGCCGACAGTTGCCGGATGGATTGCACTTTGGTTGCCTTCGGCTCGGCTCGTTGCATATCCGTCGCTCCACAAGGAAAGGTCTACTGCGCTCACTTTATGAAATGCCGCAAAAGCAGCTATCAAAACAGAAGAAGAACAGGCGGCATACGCTTTCACTCTTATTCCTCTCTCCTCAAAAGCCCTCAGTACGCCATGCGTAAACACGTTCTTATATCCGCCCGACATACAGCAAATAGCAATATTTTCCATGATTTTCAGGTATTTAGTGACGCAAATATAAAGATTATCAGAGGATTCGTTAGCTGTTTCTTTAAAAAAGAATAGGGTAGGGAGGTTTTTATAGAACTATTCTATTCTCAATCCTTAAGTCATAACCGGTATCATTCAGAAACTTGTCCATTCTTGCTTGATAGCCCGGTCTGACTATCCGAAAATTGCTATTTGCCATATATGCTTTCTTAACGTCGTATCGTTTAGATTCCGTTGTCTTCTCAAAATGGTTGATAGTAATACGAAGCTGTTCGTCCTTGTCTGATTTCCAGTTCTTATGAGTTGCTGTAGTTAATTCTACAAAAATAATGGTAGAATCGTATTCCAAAAGCCCATCGCTACATCTATCCTCTGTTTTACCATCAGGTTTGAATAGCTTAATGCAGTGATCTAAAGCAACAAATCTAACTTCCAACTGAGCGTCATTTACCACAACTGCAATCCATTTACTTCCATCAGTTTCATCAAGATATGCAGGTTTGTGTGGAGGCGGCTCGTCATCACAAAGACCAAAAGTTCTTTTCGTGGATATGTATTGATATTCTGAATCAAAGAAACTCATATTTTCTGCTTTAGTCTTTAATGTCTTTTTTGTTTTTCCGACTTCTTCCTCTTTAGCTCGCTCTTTCTTCTCCTTTGCACTCATAGCCGTTTCTGAATATCTAATAATTTAGCAAACAGTTCATTGCCTTCATCCAGTTTCTCATTCAATTTGTTTTCATCAGAAGGCAATCCATTATAAGTTTCGAGAGAAGCGATAGTGCCATCCTCTTCATTCAATTCATAAATTGACAGATTATCTGAATTCAGAGTTGAATTTAATGAAATAATTTCTCCTAATTCTGTTCTTAGATTATCTGATTGTATTCTTGAGTTTAGCGATTCTGCTTTAACAGATAAAGTCAAGTAACTAATCAGATAAGGGCTATGGGTTGTCAGGATTAGCTTGTTTCCAAGATTCATGTTGTTGAATTCTAATAAACTTTGTAACATCTTCCACTGTGAAGACGGGAATAGGTTTTGCTCCGGTTCTTCGACTATATTCACAAAAGAAGATTTGTTGAATTTTGAAGATAATGCAGAAAGTGCTACGGTGCGTTGTTCGTCGGTCAGGTTTTTATTATTCCATATATCCTGCACTCCTTTTTCAAAACGAAGTTTCTCTTTGCTACTCATCGTTTCTTTGCTTTCGCTTGTCTTTACCGACTTAGCCAAAAAACTGGAAACCAAATATAGTGGCACAAACGATTGAAAGCCACTTGCCGCCTCTGCTATTTCAAGCTTATAATCTTTTCCTCGCAAATAAAGATTATCATATTGCTTGTTATATTCAATATTGATATTATTGATTGGCAAAGAGAAGTCCTTCAAGCTGTTTTTCGCTTTTTCATATTCAGTATTGAAATCTCGCAAGGCGCCTGATAAGCGTAGCTCTCCGGCATCTTTAATATACGTTAGAAAATTCCTTTCGGCAGGCACATACATGATTTGAGGTAACGAGTAAGCTACATTCGAGATTTCTGTGATTACCATCGTTCCTTTTTCGTATTTTATGTGATAGGCGTCGCCTTGATATTCAACTATGGAATTTGGCTTAAGATATATGTCAGGTTTCTTTGTATCTGCAAATCCAAGCCTGTGATAGGGCAAAAATTGGCTTTTGAAGCGATTTGTACTTTTGCTTTCAAACCATTCTTTGTCATAATCACCACGGATTAACGCCTTCTCTATCCAAATAAAGGTAGAAATAAGTTTGGCTATCGTACTTTTCCCTGATCCTTGATTACCGACAAAAACTGTAACTTTGTTCACATCAAGCCATCCGTCATTCTCTTGATAACCGTCTTTGATAGGTCCAAAATTCTTAATCCTTATTTTACTCATATTCTTTATTCATTAAGACTGAAAATTCACAAGTATTATTCAATAAAATCTCTATTCTTTATTTGCCGGCAATAGTATATTGATTCTCCGGTATTTAGTGACGCAAATATAAAGATTATCAAAGGAATCGTTAGCTGTTTCTTTGAAAAAGAATAGGGTAGGAAGTTTTTTTAAGGTTCGGCGGATGGGGTAAATGCAGGTTGCACTATAATAATTGCTTTAGCTGTTCCGCATCGGGCAAGCCAATTGTCTTTGCAATACAATGATTTAAAACTCTCTGTTAATAATGCGAATCAGTAGTTAAAGGAGTCATCTCCGTACCAAGGCCGTGTCAAGTCCGTACCAACTCCGTACCTTCTCCGTATAAAGGTACCCTTAACCGAATTTGGTACGGACTTGGTACGGACTTGATACGGAGATGATAGTGTGTGATACAGCCTGCGTTATTCACAGTGCAGGAATTAGAGGAGTTTTAACTCCTGATTCGCATTATTAATAAATCATTGGAGCGTTTTTAAAGAATATGGCCCACGTTTTTTAAAAACGTGGGTAACGTTTATTAACAGCGTAAAAGAGGCTTCGCAATTCGTAATCTCACTCCTATACTTAGGGTATCTCACTATACGACTGAGGGTACCTCTGTATACGACCGAGATACCCTAAGTCGTATACTGAGATACCCCCCTTTCAGAATATGCCCTGAGAAGGTTTTTGAGTATTTTGGATGAGTTTTCAGCAAGCCCGGAGCCAAGTAAATTATCTTAATAAGTAACTCCAGCTTATTTCTGCCGTATCCTCTCCCTCAGCCCCTGCGGCAACTCCGGCATAGCCCCGCTCTGCGTACACACATACGCCGAAACCTCCACCGCCAGCCTGTGCGCCTCGGCAACCGGCATCCCGCTAAGTATGGCAGACGTGAAAGCCGCAGTAAACGAATCGCCCGCACCAACCGTATCGGCAACCGGAACCCGCGGCGTCTCCCGGAAAGACACAGTGCCCGGCGTAAACACATAACTCCCGTTTGTCCCGCAGGTCAGAATCAGCATCTTCAGGTTATACTCTGCCAGCAGCGTACGGCATTTATCCTGCAAGTCAGTACCCGGATAGCCGAAGATGCGGCTCACGGTGACCAACTCCTCGTCGTTGATTTTCAGAACGTTGCATCGGTGCATCGACTCGCACAGCACCTCCTTCGTATAGAATTCCTGGCGGAGATTGATATCGAATATCTTCAGTTGCCCCTCCACGTCGGGCATCGTGTCCAGAAAACGCCGGATGGTGGCACAGCTCACCGGACTGCGCTGCGCCAGCGAACCGAAACAAACGGCACGTGTGGAAAGCGCCAGACGCTTCAGCTCGTCCGTAAAGGGAATGTTATCCCAAGCCACGCCCTCCTTTATCTCATAACAGGGAACGCCCACGGCGTCAAGCGTAACCTGCACCGTACCCGTGGGATAATCCACCTGTTCTATCAGGCAAGCCAGCTTCTTGCCGGCAAACACATCCAGTATCTCCTGCCCGTCGGCATCACGCCCTACTGCGCTCACCACGCGGCTATCAAAGCCGAACTGTGAAACATGGTACGCAAAATTGGCAGGCGCACCGCCTATTTTCTTTCCTTCGGGCAGCACATCCCAGAGTGCCTCGCCCATTCCTACAATGATTTTGTTCATGATATTTACGATTTATTCAAGCTCCGCAAGTTATCTGTATATTAACTCAAATTCCGCATGTCATCTGTATGTTCAGAAGTATCTCTATTAGCTTCGCTGACAGATTATCTGATTTCTTTCACTAAGGTACGTTCTCCTCCTCCCAGGAGGAGGAGAATAGAGATAGTTTTGACTTTCAACACAGCTTCATACCCGGTACACTTTTGATTATCATTCATATAAGAAACTTGCGAAACATCAGTTTATGAATTAACGGAAACCCTGTTCTTGATTCTCAACGTATAGTACAACAGATAGAGCACGCCAACCGTCATAACAGCCACCGCACCGCTCTGTCCCACTGCATCGCTCGCCAGTCCCATTGCCAACGGGAACACCGTTCCGCCGAAAAGCCCCATAATCATCAGCCCGGAGACTTCGTTCTTCTTGCCCGGCATATACAGCAACGCCTGCGAGAAGACAATCGGGAAGATATTAGAGTTACCGAAGCCTATCAGCGCAATGCAAATGTAAATCGCCGTCTGTGAATGGAAAGCGAAAAGCCCCACCATCGCAATCAGCATCAGGCAGCTACTGATGGCAAAGAACGACCGTGCATTCATCTTCCGCAGAATAAAAGACCCCGTGAAGCAGCCCGCCGTACGGAAAATAAAGTAGAGACTTGTGGAGAACGCAGCCTCGTCCAGTCCCATGCCCAGACGTTCCATCAGAATCTTGGGAGCCGTAGTGTTGGTGCCCACGTCAATTCCTACGTGGCACATGATGCCGATGAAGGAAAGCAAAACGAACGGTTTGCCCAGCAACGCCAGGCACTGGCCGAATGTAGAGGGCTGTCCTTCTTCTTTTTCTTCCTCGATATGCGTCCGTCCCAACCACAGAACGGCAATCACAGCCACTACCATATATATAGGGAACAGCACCCGCCAGCCCAGGTCGAAGGATGGGATAGCCTGCGTAGCTCCCCACATGGCGATGTAAGGTGCAAGGAACGAGGCGATAGCCTTCACAAACTGTCCGAAGGTGAGGCTGCTTGCCAGCCGGTCGCCTCTGACGATATTGGAGAGCAACGGGTTCAGTGAAGTCTGCATCAGTGCGTTGCCAATGCCCAGCAGTGAGAAGGAGAGCAGCATCAACGTATATCCATCGCCGAAAACAGGCAATAGCAGCGAGGCGAACGTCACCGCCAGACTAAGGAGTACTGTCTTTCTCTGTCCGATGCGGTTCATCAACATGCCGGTTGGCACGGAGAAGATGAGGAACCAGAAGAAGACCAGCGAGGGGAAGATGTTAGCCTGCGAGTCTGTCAGACCCAGGTCGGCTTTCACGTAATTGGAGGCGATGCCTACCAAATCTACAAATCCCATGGCGAAGAAACAGAGCATCACTGGGATGAGCTTGGATAATGAGGTATTAGAATTCATTGTTTTATGATATTAGTTTGTTTGAATGGTTATTAAATGGTGTGGTCTAAACACAGAGGCACTTCTTTTCCGCATCGGGCACATATTCTCTTCCTGATTGGGGATAACATAGCGCAGCATTAAAATCCGCGTCATCCGCGTTATCCGCGTCTAAGAAATCGCTTACATTGCGCAGCTACCTGAGTCGATAAACTTCGAAGTCACTTACCGCATAACTCCCACCTTTAGCATAGAAGCTGATACGGTTATAAGCCTCCGAAGGAAATACGAGGTTCGTCATTGCCACGCGCCCGTCATCACCGAATATCTCGATACCGGACTTATCTACGAAAATACGCAGCCTCATCTCAGTATTACCCTCCACCGGAGCAAACGTCACCGCCGGGAAGTCCGGACTGAACGATACAATCCCGCTCTTAGTACGGTCCATAGCCAACCTCTTCTCCACCAGATTATAATAGATATCCACTTTCTCTCCTTTAGAATTGAACAGTTGGAAACCAATCACCTCCGCATTCCTGTTCCTGATAGTCATTTCCATTTCATACGTACCGGTATTGCCGGCCAGAAGCTTGTCTATATTATATGCACGGTCTACTTTGAAAGAACGCTTCTTCTCCGCCTTTCCGCGCAGTGTCAGGAGTTCACGCGAAGGAGAAGATTTCAGATACACCTCCCCATCCGATACGTAAAGACTCAAGTCGCGTGGAACGGAATTGCCGCTACGATACTGCATGGTAGGCACATTGTTGGCATACTGCCAGTTGCTCATCCACGCCAGGGCAATGTGCCGTCCTTCGGGAGCATTGCTCCAGGTTACGGTGGCATAATGGTCTTTTCCCCAGTCCATCCACTTCGTGGTTTGCGGAGATTCGTTGACGAAAGTCTTTCCGTCGAATGTTCCTACAAAGTACTGGGTGGCGCTACCGCCCGAAGGTCCTCCGGGATTGATGTTGCATATCAATACCCACTTCTTCAGTTCAGTGCCTTCAACAGGTAGTTCCACCAAGTCGGGACACTCCCACACACCGCCATGAGCGCCCTGACCTTCGCCGAAGCTGCTTTCATACGTCCAGTCCTTCAGGTTGGCGGAAGAGTAGAACTGCATTTCCTGTCCCACGGCAAGCACCATAATCCACTTGCCGGTGGCCTCGTGACGGAATACCTTCGGGTCGCGGAAGTCTCGTTGGGTAGAAGTCAGTATCGGATTGCGTGCATACTTCCTGAACGTTTTCCCGTTGTCCAGACTGTAAGCCATGCTCTGCACCTGGCGGTCGCTTGCCGAAGTATAGAAAGCGATGATGGCTCCGGCGCCAAACCCTGCCGTGTTATCCTCATCCACCACGCATGAACCGCTGAATATAGTACCCAGCGCATCCGGCGCAATGGCTACCGGTTGGTGCTCCCAGGAAACGAGGTCGGCGCTGGTGGCATGTCCCCAGTGCATGTTTCCCCACACGGAGCCGTAAGGGTTGTATTGATAAAACAGATGGTACACGCCATCCTTGTAGACCATTCCGTTCGGGTCGTTCATCCACCCGTATTGGGGAGTGAAGTGATAAAGCGGACGGAACTCTTCACGATTGCCTGCGTCGAAGCTATCGGAAAGCTTCATCTCATTCCAGCAAACAGCCGTGTCGGGGATGGACTGGATGCTGAAGGAAAGTGATTTACCATCAAATCCGGACAGGTCTACCGGCACAAAATAATCTACCTTATTTATAGCCAGACGCACGTTCATCTCGCACACCACGCCATTGTCGACAATCATACGGAGCCTGACTTCCGGAGAAGCTTCTTCTACGGGGAGCAACAGGAATTTCTTTTGTTCCTCAATCCGGATAATACTCTGGCCTTCGCCTAAATGTTGAATCACGAAAGGGGGATTGATGGCTTGGCAGGAGAATACCATAAACATGGTTCCGCCTACAAATAAAGCAACCAATTGCTTTATTCTCCGCCACTCTTTTCTTAAATATTTCATATTCTTAATATTGTTATGTAAATCAGTAAGTACTTCGTTGCAGATATTTGATATTATAAATGAGAATTTAGTTTGAACACAGAGAGACTTTTTTTGATAGAACACAGAGGCACAGAGACACAGAGTTTTATTTTTCTTTTAAGAAGAGAACAATAAACAAGAGTACACAGAGAGGGCGACTGCGTCGCAAAGAAAAAACTCTGTGTCTCTGTGTCTCTGTGTTGATCAAAAAAAGTCTCTGTGTTAATCAAACAAAGCCTTCTCACTATGCGTCAACCCGCTTCCTTGTACGCGGACTATGCAGTTCCCTCTGACGGGAGAAGACACCGTTCCACTGGAATCCGTCAACTTGCAATGCCACAGCAACCGTCCGGAGAAATCATAAAAGGATAGCAATGCATTGGCGGGCACATTCTCATACTTCAGGTATGTACCCTGCGCCATCAGACGAACCGAATCATTGCCCGCCGGCCTGTTAATGCCACTCACCATTCCTCCTTCCGGATTCAGTTTCCATGCCTCCACCAGTTCAAAGTCCGTCGCATCAGCCTCACTGTACAGTTCCAGTCCGGCAGCACCGGCATCCGAAGGGAACAACCGGACGGAAGACGCCCACTTATCATTCACAAATATATCGAGGATTGAATGGTCGAAATAAAGATGCAACTTCATGCTACTGCCCTGTGCCGGTCTCTCCGGCAGTTCGGCAACGTACAGTCCGTCAAAGACGCCTTCATCGTTCTTCATACGTTCCACGGAACGGGCATCCACCACCACCCGGTTAAGGGGAGCGTCATAATATACCTTTACCGCCGCCCCGCTGATTCCCTTCAACAGATTAAAACCAACCCGTGCCGTCGCCTTTACCTTAAACCGTGCCTGAGCTTCCAGACATCTGCCGTTTACCCGGGAAAGTTCCTCTGTACCGTTCAACGTAAAGTTGCTTCTACTGTATGCCTCCTCCGTACGCATGTCAACCAGACCCGCATAAGGCTTCTGAACTAACCTGTTGTCAGTATCCAAAGATATCTCGCGAGGCAAACTGAACGTATGCGCCCAACCCAAAGAGTAATTAACCGCCGAACGCAGTTTATCAGGCACAATGCCGATGGCTACATATTTCCCGTCGCCTATGCCATGCAATGATGGAGACAACAAGCCATATCCTTCACCATTCATCCCTGTGAGTTCCAAGTCATTGGGTTCATTCACGAAAGCGGGTAGCGGTGCAAATGTTCCGTCACCGGAGATTGTGCCTACCCGGTACACAGCCTTCACACCCCGGCGGATACCCAACGGAGTTGCCATGAACAGCCATTTGCCGTCATTCATCGGAACAATTACGGGCATTTCCCAGAACGTTCCGTCAACAGCAGCGCTGCGCCCTTTGAAGAAGATGCTTCCGTCATTGCTCCACGCACCCGTATCCCGGTTATAGCGATGCAGCGTTGCCGCCCCGATGCCATCCTTGCTTGTACCCACAATCATATAATACTGCCCGTTGCAGGCAAACATATACGGGTCACGGAAGTCATCACTCAATCCTGCGGGTCTGCCCGGAACAATGGGATTGCGCACGTCTTTAGTCCACTGCAACAGAGCGTCATCCGCCGGGGAAGCCTGCGCTATAGTGGCCTTGGCATTATCTACAGCCGTATAGAACAACGCAGGTTTTCCATCCGTCAGCACCGCGTCACTGAACACACAGCCCGACCAGCAGCCTTTCCAGTCGTAACTTTCCGAAGGAGCCAGCGCAATCACCTCTTCCTGCCAGTTGTACAGGTTCTCGCTGGTGATATGCCCCCAGTGCAAACGTCCCCAGTAAGGGCCATTCGCATTTTTCTGGAAGAACAGATGATACTTGCCGCCGTGGTAGATTAATCCGTGAGGTTCGTTCGTCCAGTTTGCCGCCGGCATGCCGTGATAAACCGGGCGATAGATATCGTCTGCAAAACGTGTCTTGGGAATGGACAAGTCGGCGCTGTTGGCAGGCTCTTTATATCCCAGTTCCGCTCCTGCCAGCGCATTGGCATAAATCCGGATATCGTCAATCAGTCCATTGAATGTATTCAGATTGAAAGGCCCGCTCTTCTCATCCTTCATGGATTTGCCTATCATGAAGAGGCTTTCGCCTACGTTGATATCTCCGGTCATATTCAGGTTCATAGAGCCTACTAACTCGGCATTCCTGTATAGCCGCACTTCTTTGGAAGCAACGTCAATTACGCCTGCCAGGTGATTCCAGACGTATTTCTCCAGCTTCACGCCCGCCTTGCAGGATACTTTCCAGCCATTCAGATAAAAATCAAAGGAATAATCGCCTTGTGAACTCAGCAGGAAGGCGAAACCGCTTTTCCTGTCCTCGTCCATATTTCCCGCCAGACAGGTGGAGGTGTTGACGGCTTCATCGTTGTTCATCATCGGATAGGTTTCCGCGCTGCACCACAGGGTGAAGGTCAACGCCTGTTTATTCAGGTTCTCGGGTTGAATACCTGCGGCGATACAGGTGGAGTACCCGTCCAGGCGCAAAGACTGCCCTTCTGCCCCCGGGATAGACTCCGGTGCAAAGTTGCTAATGACATCATAAGATGCGCCGCTCTTAATCTCTGTGACCCGGCCGTCCTTTACCTCCATTGGGAAATGGGTTACTAACTGGGCATAGGCAGTGTGCCCTCCTGTTGCGGCAAGGAAGAGAAGCAATGATACTCTTTTCAATAGCGATTGACCACATTCCATATTATATTGATTTTAAATGAGTGATATATTGATTGAACTTGCCTGATAGTAAGCCTCATCATGAAGCAGTCTTATAGCGGGGGAGGAATCAGTGGGTATGATTGGTACAATCAATGGGTATGATTGATACAATCAGTGCGTATGATTGTACCCTAAGGTCTATACCCATTCCGGTTCCGTCCGTACATCATGCAGGTTCATTCTATCGGTTAATGACGCTAATTTAGCAAATAAGTCAATATGTTCTGACTCATCAGCTCAATATTAGACTGATAGGGGTTAACTCCGCTATTCTGGTTCCATTCATAAGCCGCCAATCCGATAGCGATACACCGCCCCTTATATTCGGCAGTAGGACTGAATTCTACCATGCCGGCACAGCAGTAATCAGTAACATGTCCCCAGGTGGCGAGCACCACAGCGTTGTTTTCCGCCTCGAATGCCTTCACTACATTCTCCGCATCCGGATAGAGCGCCGGGAAACCATAAGCATTCAAATCCCACATGCAGTTGTGGTCTTCGCGCATACCGGGGCCAATCAACGGGAATGTATCAAAGCCAAATGGTGTAGCCTTAGACAGCCCGTTAAAGGCAGGGTGCGACTGATGGTCGTACTGCAAACCGATATTGGCATTAATCACCCAGATGTCATCGCCCGAACCACCGTCGCCATCGCCGTATATACCCGGGTTGCGATCTGCCGCGATGCGTTGCAGCGGCACCGTCAGTTGTGTGGCATGATTGCTCAGGAACAGGTTGCCGCCTTCCTTATAATAAGACCTGAGAGCAGCCAGGGCTTCATCGGAGATAAGCGGAGCGGGCAATCTGTCCCATCCGAATCCGATACCTATCCTGTCCAGATGTATCCAGATAACTGCAAATTCAGTCAAATCAATGGAGGCCAACATGTCCGGCGTTATAATTTCGCCATCCGGGTATTCTCTCTGGAACCAGCGGGCAGAAGCCTGCTCGTCGTCATCCTCAATAGAAGCCGCATCGTTATAGGCTATCAGATAGCCGACTTTACCCGTCGCAACTCCCTCTACCTTCACCCTGACGGTTTCTCCTGCGGACACACGGCCGTTTGCATACACCACCTTCACGGTATATGCCAGCTCCTTATTCAGCGCCACCCGCTCAAACGTATAAGAGGTAGCATTGCCTTCCACCGTAACGGGCGCATCATTGTTGCACTGCAACCTGACTCCCGAAACATCCGAACCGCCCGGAAGAGTCCACGACAGGCTGACATCCCGTCCATCTACATTATAAGCCAGATTACTTATTCTGTTTACATCCGGCACAGAATCATACTCCACATCGCTACAAGCTGCCAGTCCCGACAGCAGAAACATTATAATAGCATACAAATATGTTTTCATGACATTTACTCCATTAAAATTATTAATACCTTAATCATACAATCCACCCGAATTCTCTACCTCATCCTTCGGAACGGGCAGATAAATCTCGTTCTCACTGATAGTCCCATCCTGATAATAGGGTCGCAGTGTTTCTTCTTCGCGCATGTATTTATTGACAACCTGCACGGCTTCGCCCCAACGTACCAGGTCGAACCAGCGGTGACCTTCCAACGCAAGTTCCAACCGGCGCTCCATGCGCAAGGCTTTGCGGGCATACTCCTGAGTCCACCCCGTGGCAGGATAAGTCTCTATTTTATAGCTCACCCGTACCGGGTCTACATCAACCGGGGCATAACCGGCATCCACACTGCGCTTGGCTTTGGCACGGATATCATTGATAATAGTGCGCGCCCCGTCCGGGTTCTGGTTTGATTCAATCAAGGCTTCGGCTTTCCACAACAGAACGTCGGCATAGCGGATGATACTGTAATTCAGGCTTGAAGCTCCCCAGGGGAAGCCCTGTACCATATCCGCAGAAGCAGGGTCAATCATACCTTTCTTTCCGGAGTATTCACCATAGATATCGTAGGCGCGACACCACCTTTCATTGTACGTATGCCCACGGAACGGGATACCGATACGTCCGACCGTGAAGTCCAGTCGGGGGTCAACATTGCCTGTGTACGAAGCAGTCACGTTCACTTCATTGAAATTATCCGGATAAGGCAACCCGTTTTCATCGGTACGGAATGCATTTACCAGATTCTGGCTACCCAGGAAGAAATCGTCGCCACTGCCAAACAGGTTACCGTCCGAATAAGTGGTATTCAGCAGGTTGCCCCAGTTGATATGCGCATTATTGTTTGCCGTAGAAAACTGTATGGCCATAACCGACTCCTTCTGATTATTGAATTCTATCTTCGACATATCCAGATAGTTATCGTAAAGGGCATACTTGCTGCTGCCGATAACGTAATCGGCAAACTCTACCGTCTTCGCCCAGTCCCTGGTCTCCAAAGCAACCTTTGCCATATAAGCGGCAGCCACGTATTTATTGAAACGTCCTACCGACGGCTGATTCTCGGGAAGATTATCCCATGCAAACTGCAAGTCGTCTTTCAGTTTATCGAATATCTGTTCGCGGGTGAACTCTTTGTTGGTGACGGTAGAAGGGTCACTGTCTTCGGTGAGATAAGGAATGCGCTCGAAGATACGGATAAGGTCGAAGTAGAAGTGTGCGCGCAGCAACCGCAGTTCTGCCATCAGTTCATCTTTCTTCGCGATATTGGCATCTCTCACTGCATTCATAGCCTTGTGGATACGTGAGATGGCAAAATAATTGTTCTTCCACTTGTTCACCGCCGTCGGGTTGTCGCTTGTCAGGTTGGATATTTCGAGCTGATGTATGGAGGCTTCCATACTCACGCCTCCGCCGCCTTTATAGGCATCGTCCGAACGGACATCGAACACCCAGTTGGTAGCGGGCGCGGTGAAGGATTCGTTGTTACCGAAGAAGTGAGCTTCCAGTCCTGCGTAGGCAGCCGCCATGAGTCCTTCGATGGAGGCATCGTCTATTTGTCCGGAAGTGAATTGTCCGTAAGGTTTCTCGTCCAGAAGGTTGGTGCAGGAAGAAAAGGACATTGACACTCCACAGGTCAATATTAAAATTGCTATTTTATAATTGGGTTTCATGATATACTATGTTTTTGATTGTACTTATCAGAACTTTAGATTTAATCCCATAGAGAATGTACGGGCTATCGGGTAAGGAGCCGTATCAACACGGGCGCCATAGCCTCCCAACGGCAGTTCGGGGTCGAGTCCGGAATATCCGGTGATGGTAAACAGGTTCTCTACCTGTCCATAGATGCTTAATGCCGATGCGCCGAGCTTCTTTATCCACTTGCCGGGCAGGTCGTATTTCAGTTTCACGTATTTCAGTTTCAGGTACGAACCGTCTTCTACGTAGTAAGTGGACATGCGCCCTTCGTTATTGTTATCGACAACAGTGAGCGCCGGAACGGAGGCATGAGTATGGGTGGGCGTCCAGGCATCCAGTACGGATGTGCCGCGGTTGGTGCTTGTGCCGCCATAGGTCATAAAGTCGAGTTGACGCTTGGTGGTATTGTAGATGTCGAAGCCGAAATCTCCGGTAAAGAAGGCGCTCAGCGAGAAGCGTTTGTAGTTGAAGTCCAAGCTCAGACCCATTGAGAAGTCAGGGTTCGGGTCGCCTATCACGCATTGGTCTTCTTCGTTCACAATTCCGTTGCCGTCCATATCGCGGTACTTCAGCCGACCTACTCCTTTGCCTTGCTGGTCGGCGTAGTTTCTTACTTCGTCATCATTCTGGAAAATACCGTCGACTACATAGCCGTAATATACGCCCATCGGTTCACCTTCTATCAAGCGGTAGTCTCCGCCTATGAAGTTCACGAAGTTATTCAGTTTCTCCACTTTATTCTTATAGCGGGAGAGATTCAACATGCCGCCCCACGAGAAATCACCGTATTCGGGGCTGCGGTAATCGACCGTCACCTCAAAACCGTGGTTCTTCATCGAACCGGTATTCATCCACATCGCAGCATTCTCTCCAGCAACGGACAGGGTGGGCGGAATGGTCAGCATGTCTTTGGTGTTCTTGATGTAATAATCCAGGCTCACGTTCAATGAATTGCTCAGGAAGCCCAGGTCGATGCCGATATTGGTCTGGGTGGTGGTTTCCCACTTCAAACCGGGGTTACCGGAGGAGGATACGATGATACCTGCCAAGGTGTTATTGCCGGTACCGTTCAAATCGTAAGCGCCATTCCCTATGTCGTAACGGTAGGTGCTGTATGCGGCGTAATTGTTGTCGATGGCGGAGTTGCCCGTTTGTCCCCAGCCCAGACGTATTTTCGCATTGCTCAATATACCGGATTCGGGCATGAACGCTTCTTCGGAAAGTCTCCATGCAGCAGAGAAGGCAGGGAATATGCCCGAGTTATTGTCCTTATGCAAACGGGAAGTAGCGTCACGGCGAACCGTTGCCGACAACAGATAACGGTCTTTCCAGCTATAATCCGCCTTGGCAAACAGGGAGAACAGCGCCCATGCCGATTTCCCTCCGCCATTTGTCTGAACGCCTTCGCCGGCGTCAATCACCATGTAGTGGTCGTCTTCAAACTTATATGTATCCCTGTAAGCGGAAAGGCCTTCGTATTTATAAGATATGGCTTCCGTACCGGCTAACAGGGTTAACTTATGGTTGTTAAGCTCCAGATTATAGTTGGCGGTATTTGTCCAAGTCCACGTATTTCCCTGTCCGTAGGCGCGGGAAACGCTGTTGTTATCAGATGCCTGGATTTTACGCGCCAACGCCTGATTGAGGAACTGCACATGCTCGATACCGATATTGGTCTTGAGACTTAAGCCCTTAACCGGGAAAATCTCCAGATAGGCATTGCCGAAGATTCGCCAACTGTCCGTAGAGTTATCCCTGCCGTTGTATAGTTCGTGCACCGGGTTGGCGATGTCGGAACTTGCCAGCTCCAGCGGGTTGGTGAATCTTCCGTCACTGTCGCGCACCGGTATGGCGGGGTGTTGACGCATGGCGCCGTAGGGGATGCCGCGGTCGTCTTGCGTTGTATATCCCAGGTCGTTCCATTTGGCTATCATCAGATTCTCTCCTACGGATACGTACCTGGAAAGTTTATAAGAAGAATTCACGCGGGCGGAGAAGCGTTGGAAATAGGTATGATCCATCAAGCCATCCTGGTTTGTGTAGTTGGCAGAGAACATGACGGTTCCTTTCTCACTGCTGTTCATCACGCTGGCGGAGTAATTCTGAGTCCACGCCGAACGATAGATTGCATCCTGCCAGTCGGTGTTCGAGGCTCTGACTTTGCCGGCTCCGTCCAGATAGTCTTTCAGTACGGGAGAATCTCCATTGCCGTAGAACGGATGGCTCGGTCTTAAACCTGCATTCTTATTTGCCACCCAGTAGGCTTCTCCCCACTGCTGTGCGTTGAGCATTTCAAATTGTTTGGCAACAGTCTGGTAGCTGCCGGAGATGTCTACGTTTACCGACAGGCGGTTGCCTGCTCCCTTCTTCGTGGTGATAATGATAACACCGTTTGCGGCGCGCGAGCCATAGATGGATGCGGAAGATGCGTCCTTCAGTACCTGAATGGATTCAATGTCGCCGGCGTTCAGGGAGTTCATATTCTCTGTTGTAGGCACTCCGTCGATAATATAAAGAGGGTCGTTGCCGTTCATAGTGCTCATGCCGCGCACCCTGATTCTGGTTCCTCCGCCACCCGGTGCGGCATCCGTGCTGACTTGCACGCCGGTAACCTTTCCTTGCAGTGAATTCAACATATTGGGGTTGGATTCGCTTATCGGTTTCTTCATGTCAACCACGGAAACGGCTCCGGTAAGGTCTATCTTTCGTTGGGTTTGGTAGCCCACTACGACTACTTCTTCTATATTCTGCGTATCTTCTTCCATCAATACATTCAGGTTGGAAGCCGCATTCAGGGTTTGGGTGGTAAACCCGATGTAGGAGACGAGAATCTGTGCTTTCGCGTTGCGGACATTCAGTGTGAAACGTCCGTTGAGGTCTGTAATGACACCATTGTTTGTACCTTTCTCCATGACAGTGGCGCCAATGACCGGCTCATTGTCTGTTTTCGATACCACAGTACCTTTTACTTGAAATAGCTGAGCATAGGAAACGACGCTCACACATAGTAATAGTAGTAACATACTGCTCCTTAGAAAAATGTTCTTCGGCATATTTATCAGTTTTAAAGTTAATAATTCATTTTAATCAATCTGCGCAACGATTGTGAGCACAAAATAAGGGGATTAATTGATATACAAATAAAACATTTGTTTCTGAAACTCGCAAATTTGTTACGTGTGTAACAAAAGTAGCAGGTAATGTATCAAAAGTGTCAGCATGACAGATATTACTAAGAGTATAAGCTAATTATAATCGGTTCAGTATACGGGTGATTTATGATGAGTAAATAGGGGGAGCGTATTTGTGTGATTTTACGAATTGTGGATTGAACACAGAAACACAGGGTTTCTTTTCTTTGATTGAACACAGAGGTTTCTTATTTCTTTGCTGAACACAGAGACACGGAGACACAGAGGTTTATCTTTCTTTTAAGAAGAGAACAATAAATGAGAGTACACAGAGAGGGCGACTGCGTCGCAGAGAAAAGAAACTCTGTGTCTCTGTCCCTCTGTGTTCAATTAAAGAAAAAACTCTGTGTCTCCGTGTTCAAACATAAATCCTCATTTATAACGCATTGCCATAAAATGATTGCCATAAAGTGGCAATGCGATTACAGTCTCCCGATTAATCACCCAAAATCATACTCCGCCGCACACGCATAGCCTTCCTCGTACAAATCAGTCAGCTTGCGGATATCCCGTTCTATGCGGTCTACGACTATCGGCTTCTGCGGACGGATAACCGTAATCTCCCCTGCATCTTCCAGGCGTTCTACCAATGCCAACTGCTCGTTGTACACAAGGCTGCGACGGCTTAACGCTTCACGCAATTTCGGATACTTGCGGTAAAGAAAATAAGGGATGCGCACGTCTTTTGCCTCTTTGCGGTATCCACGGTTGCGGGTGAGTACTACCACGTTATGAGTAAAGCCCTCGCTCCGCGCACGCATCAGAGGGATGCTGTCTACGATGCCGCCATCAAGCATCGGCACTCCATCTACATAAGATATGGGGCAGACGAAAGGCAAACTGCTTGAAGCCCGTGCAATGTCAATCACACGGTTCTTGTCCCGCTTCTCCTCAAAATAATTCGCCTCACCCGTCAGGCAATTCGCAGTAACCATCTCGTAACGTTCCGGACTACCGAAGTACGCCTCATAGTTATATGGCAGAATATGTTCGGGGAACTCCCGGAATAGCAGGTCGAAATCCATAATATTACGCTTCTTCAGCAGATGCTTCAGGCCGATATACTGATATTTATCCAATAAATCAATGTTACTGTACTTGGCACGCCCCCGCTGACCGGACATATAGGACAGTCCGTTGCACGCCCCGGCGCTGACGCCAATGCTGTACGGAAAGCGGATGCCACGATCCATAAAACTGTCCAGCACACCGCAGGTAAATACTCCACGCATGCCGCCGCCTTCAAGAATCAGTCCCGTTTCGGGGGTAATATGTATCCTCTTCTTCATAATTACCTGAATTAACGGCCCAAAGATAGTTTATGTTTCTGAATTCAGCATTTCTTTACGTCAATAAATGATGAGAATCAGGAGTTAGAGGAGTTAACTCCCGATTCACATAGAATGTCGTTTTTTTACAATGATTGTATGAAGCGAAAGACGTACCTTTGCACAATTCACAATTAAAAGATTATAGATATGAAATTCAACAATGTAAGATTATTAGTCAAGGACTACAAAAAGTGCTTCAAGTTCTACACCGAGAAACTCGGATTAGAGCCTCTCTGGGGAGATGAAAACGGCTGTTACGCCTCGTTCAAAGTAGCCGATGGAATTGAAGGCTTTGCCCTGTTTGTATCCGATTATATGGCTCCCGCGGTTGGCAATGCCGATAAGGAACAGCCTGTGGGATACCGTGAAAAATCCTTGATATCCTTTGAAGTAGAGAATGTAGATAATGCTTATCAGCAGCTTCTGTCGAAAGGCATTGAATTCATCAACCAACCGACTGATATGCCCGATTGGGGAATGCGCACTGTCCACTTCCGCGACCCGGAAGACAACTTGATAGAGCTTTTTACACCGCTCCAGGTTCAGTAAAATAGAAACAGCCGTCATGCGGTGTCAAGAGTCTCGCAGGTTACTGGTAGTATCTCTATTCTCCTCCTCCTGGGAGGAGGAGTACCCGCAGGGGGAGGTGGTAGGTGAAAAAGAATTCCTTAGAGTTATGATTAATAGGTATTTATTTTACCTACCACCTCCCCCCTTTCGGGGTACTCCTCCTCCCAGGAGGAGGAGAATAGAG
>QMCD01000750.1_pt1 | contig 22086 bp, 13 predicted proteins | sample 1821841 | NCBI WGS metagenome assembly QMCD01 (sample SAMN01991225, study PRJNA193472) | Termite gut metagenome, whole genome shotgun sequencing project. | isolation source: worker | host: Macrotermes natalensis
CCGGCCGAGCCGCTTGAATATTATTTTTTTCTAACGCATCCGTTACATGTTCCTTGCTATACCATACGACACAAAGTTAAAAACATTAATAAAAAAACTTGAAGTTAATTATTTTCACGCAACCCGTTCATAATACGCCGTGATTGAGGCTTTGGCCAAAGTGTGCGGCGCGATAATTTTTTCCAGCTGCGCAGGTGCGAGGTCCGCGTCCGTATCAATTTTTTCAACATCAAGCGCATAAATAGTAAAAATATATCTGTGCCTGCCGTGTCCTATTGGCGGACACGCACCGCCGTAGCCGGGCTCATCAAAAGTTGTTTGCCCGAGCATTTCGGCAGGGATTTTTTCGCCCTTTTCAAGACGCGTCTTTCCGGCGGGAATATTTACCACAACCCAATGATACCAACCCCCGTCAACAGGCGCGTCCGGGTCGTGCATAATCAGTGCATAACTTTTTGTCCCATCAGGTGCGCCGCTCCATTGCAAGTCGGGTGAAATGTTTTCGCCTATGCAGCCAAAACCGTTCAAAATTTGTTCGTTCTCCAAAAACGAACCCTCTTTTATAGTGTTGCTTGAAAGCGTGAAAATCTTCATTGTTTAAATACTAACATGAAAAAATAATATCTCAATACGAGTGTCAGTTTACAACAAATCCATACCTTTTTTGTTAATTGTGGCACAAATCACGTTATGCTATTTTAAGGTAAAAAAGGGGGGATATATGAACAATCAAAAAACTTGCGATTGGCTCGCAAAACGCGGTATTGTGCTTGAAGAAAGTTTTACCGCGTGTTTAAGAAATCTCGCAGCGGTTTATCAAAAGGAAAACAACATATGTTGCCTTGATGATGTTTACAAACTTATCGGAATACGAAAACAACTTGTTTTATACTGGGAAACAAATCCGCACAGCACGCAGACAAAAAATTTTTAAACAGGAAATTATCTGCCGTGCCGCCAAAATATTTTGTTTATCCGAAACCGAAAAAGAAAATCTTGCCAACAAAGCAGGGTTTTATTTTTATCCCGATGAAAATTTTACGATGTATTTCAAAAATATCGTCAACAATTCACACAAATCGCACAAAGATATTTATGAAAAAGCACAGGTTAGTGAGCGAATGTTTTATCTTATTATTTCCGGCCGGACTCCGACAAAAGCAACGCTTCTTGCGCTTGCTTTATCGCTTGAAATGAATATAGCTGAAATTGAAAACATTTTGCAAAAAGCCGGATATGTCTTATCAAAATCCATAGCGTTTGATATGGTTGTAAAATGGATGGTTGAAAACGAAACAAACAAGCTTATGAATATAAATTATGTACTTGATGAACTTGAACTTCCGTTTCTTATGACTCGTGAAAAAAGTCCTAATTAATTACAGGTTTTGACGGCGCTAAACGAGATAAAGTAAGGATTGTAGAACAACATTACTGTTGTTAAAAAAAAGGAGAAAATTATTATGGCAAACACAATTGAGTACACATTATCAATCAAAACCGGCACCAAACACGGTTCAGGTACGGACAACAATGTCTATATCACGGTGTACGGTGAAGTGGACGGACAAGAAGTTTCCACAGGTGAAATCAATTTGTCCAACGCAGTAAGAGGCAACGCGTTTGAAAACAACAATCTGCACACGCTTCATTTCCAATGGCAAGACCTCGGCCGTCCGACAAGAATTTGGCTGCGTTTGAGCAACAACCTGCTTGATGACTGGTATTTTTCATGGTGCAAAATCAAGCGTAACGGCACGGAATCGGAGACTGTCGACCCTGATATCAACACAGAAGTTGAGTTTAAAGGCGATACATGGTTTTCACGCAAGGATGCGCGCATGTTCTACGCAAACCTCGGCACATTAAAAGAAGTCGTGGTAAGCACCAAAAACAGTTCACAAGACGGCGGCACCGAGTTTATAACATTACCGCCGGGCGGAGAAAGCGTAATTAGCATGGCTTTTTCCGAAACAACTTCAAATACAATAGAAAAATGTGTGGTAAACCAAAGCGGACAGGAGCATACAGTTAATGTCGGCGGTGAGTTTGGTTTTACTCCCGGTGACAAAGGCGGCTGGGGCGGTAAAGTTAATGCAAGTTACGGGTTCTCATATTCTACTCTAAAATCAGTTACCGAAACGGCTGTTAATTCAATCACAAAGAGTCACTCTACCACAGCAACGACCAGAGTTGTAAACGACGGTAATTCAGTGACGGAATATACCGATAAAGGCGGCGTGAACGAAAAAGTCATATCGGGCACCGATGCAGAAACAAGAACTTTTGCGATTGTGTATGAATCATCAATAATCGAGGTCAAGCGTAAACGTGAAGGTGCACAAAAAATTACCGAAAGAACGGATACGCTGAATTTAGGCCGCAGGGTTCGCGCGATTTTGCCGTTGACTTTGCAAGGAAATGAACAGGTCTATATTGATGCAAAAGGCACAGCGCATGCCAAAAACAAACTTTGGGAAGCATTAAATAGTTTCTGATGTTTGATAATTTCAGGCAAGAAAAGAGCCTTCGGGCTCTTTTCTTTTTTATTGACTTTATATAACCCACGGCCAGCTACTCTATAAACACTTTATAACCTTGATGTTCCAAGCTTTCAACAACTTTTTCACCGTGTTCTTTATCTGCGACCTCGCAGGCGATATGTAATATAACCTCCTGCGGGTCAAGGTCTGCGCTCATCCGGTCGTATTGCACCATAACAATGTTTGCATAATTGTCTGACATAATCCGTGCGAACTCCTCCAAAGTCCCCGGTACATCTTTCATAACCGTACGGAATTTTAGTTTGCGGTTTCTGGTCACAAGCCCCATCTCTATAATTCTGTGAATAAAGCTCACATCAATGTTCCCGCCTGAAAGCACACATACACAACGTTTATTTTTTATATTAGCTTTGTCAGCCAGAACGGCAGCCACAGACACGGCACCGGCCGGTTCTACCATCACCTTGCAGCGCTCAAGCAAATTCAAAATAGCCGCCCCAATCTCGGCATCGCTCACGGTTATTACATCATCAACATATTCATCAATGATTTTTTGGGTTATTTTTCCGGAGCGTTTTACCGCTATCCCGTCGGCGATAGTTGAAACCGATGTCAAAGTTACCTGTTTTTTTTCATCAAATGAGCGTTTTATTGCAGGCGCACCTTCGGCCTGGACACCGATAATTTTAATATCAGGGTTGATATTTTTTAAGTAAAACGCGATCCCCGCTAAAAGCCCGCCGCCGCCGGCCGGCACAAACACAACCTCAACGTTTGGCAAGCAGGCTAAAATCTCCTGTACGACAGTCACTTGCCCTGGGATAACACAACTGTCATCAAACGGGTGGATAAGCTCAGCGTCCAATTCTTTTTGGATTTCCAAGGCTTTTTGATAGGCATCATCGTAACAATTACCGTGCAGAACAACTTTTGCCCCATAACCTTCGGTGGCTTTTATTTTTGCGATGGGGGTTGTTTTAGGCATTACAATCACTGCATTCATGTCCAATTGTGACGCGGCGAATGCAACACCTTGCGCGTGGTTTCCTGCCGAGCAGGCAACAATATTTTTTGTCTTGCCGGTGTCTGCCAATTCCGCAATTTTATTATATGCCCCGCGAATCTTGAACGAGCCTGTTTTTTGCAAGTTCTCATATTTTAAATAAATCTCGTTCCCGGACATTTCAGAAAAAGTCCGCGAGTACCCCAAAGGGGTTTCGCGAAGAACTGTTTTCAAACGCAGGGAGGCTTGTTCTATATCTTGGATGTTCATTTAATAATTTTATCAAAAATAAACTAACTTGCAAATATCGTTGTTGTAGTATAATAGAATGTATGGAACAGATTTCAACAAAACAGGCACCAGCTGCGATAGGACCGTATTCACAGGCCGTTAAGTATGCGGGTATGATTTTCACCTCCGGTCAAATAGCGCTTTCGCCGGAGACAGGGCAAATGGCCGAAAATGATATCGCGGTGCAGGCTACCCAGGTGCTGGATAACCTAAAAGCGGTATTGATTGCTGCCGGCAGTGATTGTTCGCATGTGATAAAAACGACTTGTTATCTGAAAAATATGGAAGATTTTGCGGCATTCAACGAAATTTATGCAAAATATTTTATGCATAAACCCGCTCGTTCCACCGTAGAGGCGGCACGGCTGCCCAAAGATGCATTGGTGGAAGTTGAAGCAATCGCGATTGCGATTTGAAATTTAACGGCTTTTTATCATTTTTTGTATTTTGCCAGCAGGTTTGTTGACGATACCGGCACGGTTGGTTGCTCTTGATTTTGCGCTTGATTTTGCGCGGCCGCAGGTTGTGCAGGTTGCACGTTAGCGTCTACGAAAACTCTCGGGTCATCCAACTGGGACATCGCTTTCATAATACCGATTTTACCCGCTTTTTTCTGGATGTTTGTTAGCCACGCATTGAACGCGTACGGTACACCAACGATTATGCCAAGCAGTGGAATACCCGCCACAGCAGCTGTTTTAAACATAGTCGGGTAATTGTTGAAGTTGAATTTGGTTTTCTCCAACATTGCGTCCGGTATCGGAATACCTTTATCAGTAAACTGGCTCATCGCCTTTTTTGATTTTAATTTGAAACCTTCACCGACCAGATTTCTTACCCATTTTGCAAACCAGCCTTTTTTGAAATGTGGTCCAAGCCCCTTGGCCACATCACCTGTTGCGGTAATTTTAACGGCTTCTTCGCCAAGCCCGGACACGACCGGCTTCAATAAATCACTTTCTTTGATTGCGTCAAATTTTAACTTTCCAAGGTCTTTCAATGCTTGTTTCCGCAGATTTGGATTTGATTTTAAAATATTTGCACCGTCGTTGACAAGTGTGCGTATTTTTGAGCTGTTATCCAAACTCAAATTTGCAATGCCTTTGACAATTTTATCAATCGGAAGCTTACCTTTCATAAACATAACAGGCAGCATCGCAAGCGCGGCCAAAGAGCCGATGCTCCACGCGGAACTTACAACTTGTTTTGCTATTTCGGTAGCAGCCTCGGTATCTTCCGAGTATCGTTGCGACATCTCATCGACTTCATCAAACGCGAGGTATAATTTTTCTTGCGTATGTTTGGCATTTTGCATTTGCGTATCGGAGATATCAGATTTTTTCAATTCTTCCAAAACCTTTTCGTTTGTTTTGCGGGTTTCGTTGTTGTATTTTTTCCAACCTTTTTTATCGCCGAAATATGTGCCCAAGAATTTGAAATTCTCACCGAGTTTGGCAAAGAAATTTTTCTTTTGCTTTGGCGCTGTGATGTTTTGAGCTTGCGCTTTTTGTTCATCGGTAAAATGCATAAGCGCGGCAGGGTCTTTCAAAAGCTCTTGCCGTGCGTGGTATCGTCCGATGCGCGAGGCAACTTTTTGCTCTTGCGTGCCCCAAATTGCAATCGCAATCGGTGCCAAGAATCCTGTCGTGAAAGAAACAATCGGCGCTATGGCCTTTGAAACCTTGAACGCTTTCAGTAGTTTGTTTATCCCGAACGCAATCGGCACCGCCGCGACAAACGAGAAAATTTCCATTGTGTCAAAAACGTTTTCCAAATTCTCGGAGTATTCTTCGGCTCTGATATTGATATCTTTCACCGTGTCAACTATCAGCTCGCAGTCTTTTGCACCTTGCGCGAGCTGTTCGGGCGTGTAGTTTTCTTTTTTCAATTTATCAATCAATTCGGGGTCTTTTTGCGCTTGATGTTCCAGATAAGCTTTTTTGTCTTTGAATATTTGTCCGACATTTGAGAAAATAGAAAATATGTTTTCTTTCTTCTCTTTTACATCAGGGACATCTTTTGCGCGTTCTTCGGCGGCTTTGATTTGTTCCGGCGTGTACATAACAAAGTTTTTCACGTCTTTAAGTTCGTTCTCTTTTGCCTGAAACCGTCCTATGCGGGAGGCCTCTTTTTGTTTTGAGTTGCCTATAAGGATTGCCGCTATACCAATGGCGAGTGTTCCGACAGCCCCGACAATTCGAGCTATGGCTATAGCCTTTTTATTTCCGCTTTTCATCATGAGATGCGCTTGGGCCGCCGCAGAACCAAGAGAAGGGACAAGCGCTGCAAGTGCGGCTGCGATACCTGTGGCTTGCTCCATATCTTCGCAGTTGTTTTCCGAACGCTTGTCGAGCATTTCTGACGCGCGGATTACAGTTTCGGCTTTTTGTCTGGTCAGTTCAACCTCATCTTTTGGGATGTCCAAATTTTTGGCGAGATATTGCTTTTTCGCTTTTTCATCTGCCTGCGCTTGTTCCCATTGGTCGTATACGCGGTAATTCTTTTTTACCTCACTGATTGAATTGAATAATTGTCCCATAATTTTCCTTATTGATATATTAATTTAAACATTAATATGACAGAAATATTGCCGAATTATTAAGCAATTGTAACCTATTAATATACAAACCCGTCACCCATAAAACATTTATAACACCAGCCGCTCTCGCCGAAAACTGCTTTAAGGTCGCCGGGGTTTAAATACCTGACACTGTCTGCACCAATCGCGCGTGAGATTTCTTCTTCCGTGCCAAACCGGTGTGCAATCAGCTCCGATTTTGTCGGAATATCCACACCCCAGCTGCAAGTGTTCACAATCATCGGGCTTGAAAGCCGCACGTGAATTTGCCCCGCTCCGGCAGCGCGCAGCATTTTTATAATCGCAGTTGAGGTTGTTCCGCGCACAATACTGTCATCAATTAACACAACTGTCTTACCTTCAACCGCCGGCCTTACGGGGGTGAATTTTTCGCGGACTTTATTCACTCTTGCCTCCTGCGTGGGCTGGATAAAAGAGCGCCCGGCCAAGAGGTCGCACAGCAAGCCGGTTTCAAGCGGCACGCCTGATTCACGCGAGTAACCGATTGCCGCCGTAAATCCGCTTTCCATAACCGGCACAACAATATCCGGTTTTATGTTGTCGTCTTTTGCCAAAATTGTACCCAGCTCAAATCGTACCTGATAAACATTTTTGCCAAAAATAGTTGAAGCGGGCGCCGCAAAATAAATATGCTCAAAAACACATTTGCTTTCGCTGCCGCATTGTGCCCAATTTTTAGTCTCGCAACCGGTTTCCGTGATTTCAACACCCTCGCCCGGCATGATTTCAACGATTTTTATCACCTCAAGCGAGTCAAACGCGGCATCCTCAGATGCAATAAAATAGCCCTCTTTGGCCTCACAAAGCATCAAAGGTCTGTATCCGCACGGGTCGCGGTAGGCAACAACTTTATTCGGCAGGCAAAACACAAGCGAATAGGCGCCCTCGGGAAAATCTTTTTTCAGGCAACCGCCGATATCTTCAAAGCTCCATTGGTCAGGCGGTTTTTTAAGGTCGGAAATAACGCATCTTAAAAGTACCTCGCTGTCTGAGCTTGTGACAAACACCCCACCGTTTTTTTCAAACTCATCGCGTATCTCCATCGCCTTTTTGACGTTGCCGTTGTGTGCGATTGAAACACACCCTCCTGCACAATCAATCAAAAAAGGCTGCGCGTTGACAGGGTTTGAGCCGCCTTGCGTTGAATATCTAACGTGGCCGATTCCGAATTTGCCCGTCAATTTTTTCATTGCAATGTCGTCAAACACCTCCGTGACAAGCCCTTTGTTTTTGTGCAGTGTTTGTGTAAAATCACCTGTTGCAATGCCGGCGCTTTCTTGTCCGCGGTGCTGCAGTTTTAAAAGACCGTTTTTAATATGCGGCGCGATATCGCCGTTTTTTGAATATCCTGCGAAAATCCCGCATTCTTCACCAAGTTTGTCGCTAAACATTTTCAACTTCCTTTGTCATTATAGCATCAACATCCTTTTGTTATTTACGGGCTTTATATAATCTTAATTTGACTTATGGGTGTTGGTTTTACTAAAATAGAAGAAGAAAGGCAAAAAACAAATGTGCGGAATAGTAGGATATGTCGGGAAAAAATCAACGGCGGAAATACTTTTAAACGGGCTTTCAAAGCTGGAATACAGAGGCTACGATTCAGCGGGGATTGCATTGAATTTGCCGTCCGGCATGAAAGTTTTTAAGGCAAACGGCAAACTGCACAACCTCAAAAACGTTATGACAGAAAATATCGCCGCCGGCTCAGGGATAGGTCATATCAGATGGGCCACCCACGGCGGAGCTTCTGAGGTCAACGCACATCCGCACAGCTGTAATTGCGGGAGCCTTGTGCTGGTTCACAACGGTATTATTGAAAATTTTCAAGAGTTAAAAGACGAATTAACCGGCTGCGGCTGCGTTTTCAAATCCCAAACCGACACAGAGGTTATTGCCCACCTCGTTGCCCGCGAGTTTGAAAAAGTTAAAGATTTAAAAACCGCTGTTATTAACTCAATAAAATGTTTGAAAGGCGCTTTTGCGCTGTGTGTTATGCACAACGATGTTCAAGACACAATTGTCGTAGCGAAAAGAAACGCGCCGCTTGTGCTCGGTGTCGGCAACGGCGAGAACTATATCGCAAGCGATATCCCGGCGATTATTGAATACACAAAATCAGCGATTTATTTGGACGACAACCAAATCGGGGTTGTCAGCGCCGATGAGATTAAAATTTATGATGCGTCCGGCAATCTGCTTACAAGCAAAGTTGAAAACCTGCCGTTTGAGCCGCAAGCCCTTTCCAAAATGGGATACAAACATTACATGCTAAAAGAAATCCACGAGCAAAGCGATGTGATTAGAAACATATTAGCTGCAAGTCCCGAGCTTCAGCTTAAAAAGTTTGACCGGATACAAATCATTGCCTGCGGAACCTCGCTGCACGCGGCGCTTGTCGGAAAATATGTGATTGAAGATTTGGCCGGCATCCCCGTTGATGTTGAGGCGTCGAGCGAGTTTATCTACCGCAGCACGATTATTAATGAAAATACGCTTGTGATAGGTATTTCGCAAAGCGGTGAAACAGCCGATACAATAACGGCGATAAAGCAGGTTAAAGAAAAAGGCGCCAAAGTTTTGATTGTCACAAACAGACCTGATTCAACAATGGCGCGGCTTGCGGATAATCTTTTCCCGATTGAGGCGGGTATTGAGGTGTCTGTTGCGGCGACAAAATCTTATATGGCGCAGTTGATTGCCATGTATCTGCTCGGAATTTTGCTTGCTAAAGATGCGGAAAAAGCCGCCGTGATTAAGGCGGAACTTTCACAGCTGCCCGCAAAAGTTGAGATGATTTTAAATAACAGCACAGCGATTGCCGAAATCGCGCGCAAATATTCAAACTTCAAGAATTTTATTTTTATCGCGCGTGGGATTAATTATCCGTCGGCGCTTGAAGGTGCGCTCAAACTCAAAGAAATTTCATACATCAATGCAACCGGTTACAGCGCGGGCGAGTTGAAGCATGGTCCGATTGCGATGCTGGATGAGAGCATGCCCGTTCTGGCGTTTTTGAGCGAAGGCATTGTTTATGACAAGGTTTTATCAAATTGTCAGGAGGCCAAAGCGCGTCAGGCAAAACTTATCGCGGTGACAAATGTTGAAAATTCAACGCATCAGGGTTTGTTTGATGACATCATCCAAATCCCGCACGTATCGGATATGCTCTCGCCAACTTTGAACGCTGTTGTTCTGCAGCTTTTGGCGTATTACATAGCTGAATTTTTGGGTAAAGATGTTGACCAGCCAAGAAATCTGGCAAAGTCCGTGACGGTGGAGTGAGAGAAGATGACGAAATACATATTTATAACGGGCGGTGTGGTAAGTTCTTTGGGCAAAGGAATCGTAGCGGCATCGCTAGGCACCCTGCTTAAAGCGCGCGGTTACAGCGTTACAATCCAAAAATTTGACCCGTATATAAATGTTGACCCCGGCACAATGAGCCCGTTTCAGCACGGCGAGGTTTTTGTAACAGACGACGGCGCAGAAACCGACCTTGACTTGGGCCACTACGAGCGCTTTATCAACACGCCTTTGGGCAAAATAAATTCCGTGACTTCCGGGAGCGTTTATCAAACCGTCATCAACAAAGAGCGCGCGGGCGACTATCTTGGCGGCACGGTTCAGGTCATCCCGCACATCACAGACGAAATCAAAAGAAGAATGAAACAATCGGCAAAACAATTTAAACCCGATTTTTCAATCTGCGAAGTCGGCGGAACGGTCGGCGATATTGAAGGACTGCCGTTTATTGAATCAATCAGACAATTCAGAGCGGAGGCAGGCTTTGGCAACACGCTGTCCGTGCACGTGACGCTTTTGCCGTATCTGCCGACATCGGGCGAGTTGAAAACAAAACCTTCGCAGCACAGTGTGAACACTCTGAGAAGTTTCGGTATCCAGCCGGATATCCTTGTTTGCAGAACTCAAAAGCCCGTCCCAAAAAACGAGAAAGATAAACTCGCGCTGTTTTGTTCGGTTGATAAAGAGTGCGTAATTGAGTGCCGCGATATGTCCTCAATTTACGAGGTGCCGCTCGCGCTTGAAGCGCAAAACATTGCAAATGTCGTTTTGAAAAGGCTCAATATGAAAGAATCACAACCTAACTTGAAAGATTGGGAAAAACTGATAGGCAAAATCGCAAACCCGCAACGCACGGTCAAAGTGGCTATCGCAGGCAAATACACAAAATTAAACGACGCGTATATTTCGGTTGTTGAAAGCCTGAAACACGCCGGTTACGCAAATGACGCCAAAGTTGAGATAAAATGGCTCGCAAGCGATGAGTGTACGAGTTTGGATGAGGCCGCTAAAATGCTGGAAGACGTTGATGCACTGCTTGTTCCGGGCGGGTTCGGGGTGCGCGGGATTGAGGGCAAAATAAATATCATCCGATATGCGCGCGAAAACGATCTCCCGTTTTTGGGGATTTGCCTCGGGATGCAATGCGCCGTTATTGAATATGCAAGAAACATTGTCGGCTTAAAAGATGCCAACAGTGCCGAGTTTGATGAAAGCACGGGGCACAAGGTTGTGGATTTAATGCTTGAACAAAAAAATGTTGCAGGTATCGGCGGCACGATGCGGCTGGGAAAATACGATTGTAAACTCAAAACCGGCTCAGTTGCCCACAAGGCCTATGGTACGGACTTAATTGAGGAGCGCCACCGGCATCGTTACGAGGTGAACAACGAGTTCAAGGCGCAGCTTGAGAATGCGGGGCTTGTGTTCTCCGGTACGTCACCTGACGGCTTGCTTGCCGAGATAACAGAGTATCCGAAAAACAGATGGCATGTGGCATGCCAGTTCCATCCGGAGTTCAAATCCCGTCCGAGTGAGCCGCATCCGTTGTTTGCAGGGCTGATTAAAAATGCGATTAAAAACTAAAATAATCGCCAGTCCCGCCGGGTGCTATTTTTTAATTGAATCTATTCTCAAAACAGCCGAATTGTAATAATGCTTATCACCTGATTTTGAGGCCAAATCACGGGCTTTTTCATACATCTTAAGCGCGTTATCCAAATCCTTTTTCTCTTGATACACAAGCCCCATCTCATACCATGCCGGTGCAAATTCAGGGTTAATTTCTTCCGTGATTTTCTTGTAATTTTTTATTGATTCATCATAATTTTGCAGGTGATAATTTGCCGCAGCACGGTAATAATATAAATTTTGCAGGTCTTGTTTATCGGTCAAACCGAGTTTTTCTACCGTCTCAAACATCTTCAAGGTTTCGGCATAATTCTTTTCGTCATAGTTTACCAGGCCCAAATTGAAATAAGGTGTGGCATAATCCGGCATCAAAGCAATCGTCTTGGACCAATCATCTTTGGCGCCGACAAGATCGCCCGTGCGCAGTTTTGCTACCCCGCGGTCTAAATAATAATAACCGTCTTTGGGGTTAAGATTTATCGCAGTGGTGTAATCTTTTATTGCGCCGGCATCATCGCCCAATTTTCTTTTGACCTCACCGAGCCTGTAAAAAATATCAGGGTCTTGAGGATTAATTTTTGCGGCCTTGTTATAGTCCGCAAGCGCACCTTTGTAGTCTTCCAGACATTGTTTTGCAAGTGCCCTGTTGAAGAACGCGGCATAGCATTTTTTATCAATTTTAACCGCCTCGGAAAAGTCCTCTACCGCGGCCGGATAATTCTTGACTCTGAGTTTTTCACGCCCCTGTTCGTTATAAAAATCCGCGGTTTGCGCAAACGCACTCATCCCGACAAAAACCAGCACTAAAACCAAAATCTTTTTCATTCGTTAATTTTACCATGAAAATCATCTTTAAGCAATATCAACAAAGACATGTTTGTGTGTTGAGACAACGGCGCTTAAGGCTATAAATCAGCTGTTGCGGGAATATTACCCGACCCCGTGCATTCATTAATTTTGCGCTGCAGAGCCTCCGCGTAAGTTTGCAAGAGGCTGTTGTCGTGCTCCAGCGCTTTTATATTGCGCTCAATTTCCAGCCAGGCTTGTTTTTCTTCGGCTGCTTTAATCTCCGCCTCTTGTTTTTTTATCAACAAATCGTTTTTGTCAAACTCGCGCTGTGCCTGTTGCAGCGTGCAGCTTTCACATAGCTTTTGTTTGCGATTTATGGAATTTTCTAAATGTCTGTATTCAGTCTCATTTTGGCGAAGTTTTGCTTTCAGTTTGTGCGCGTAGGCACGCTTTCTGTCTTCCAGCGGGATAAACTCGTATTCTTGCTGCAAATCATCAATGTTTTTAGCCACCCCCGGCATCTTTTTTTTGTCGGCGTCTATTGTCTTGTGAGCATCTATAATCTGCTCATATTTTTCTTTTTGCTCCTTGAACCCGGTCATATCTATTTGCTTAACCTCAACTGATTCCAATTGGGCACGCTGGCTTTGCAATTGGGCAAAGACCTCTTTGTGTTTTTCAATAAGTTTTTGTCTGCCGATGTATGCCTCTTTTAGCCTTGCGGAGCGTTCCTTTTCGGATTTGACGGTGAATTTTTTGTTCTTTTTGTCACGCAACGCCGGAGTTTCTACCGGAGCGTTTTTCATAATAGCTATATAACGATTTTTGTCGTTAATCTGCCCGCTGATGGCCGACGCATCTTTGCTAAGCTGCTCAACAGATTTTTCCAAAATCATTTTTTTGCGCATCGCAGCAAACTCAGGGTCATTGTTTGCTTTTTTAAACTGTGATTGAAACTCTTTAATCTTTTGATTGTTGCCGGTGATTTCTCCGTTGACACGTTCCAATTCCATATTTGCTGCCGGCATCAAATTTTGGATTAGTTTACCGAATGAGTTGACTTTGTTTTGGGCCTCGCGCTGTCCGGTCTGCGCATCATCAATAAATTTTAGGATGTTTGACGAAACTTCCGCACTCTTGTGAGCGGGGTTCTGCATCAAATCCAGCGCGGCATACTCGTATTTTTTGGCAGGCATATAATCGCTTATTGACGGATATAACGACAAGAATGTGTAGAAATGCTCACCGTTTTTAATATGGTTGTTGCAGGTATAGCAAGTCTCAACAAGGTTCATCTCATCATCAATGTTGCCGTTGCGGGTTTTTTGGGGCAAAACGTGATCAATTGTGCGCAGCAGCGGAGACAGGTTTTTTTTCAGGCATGCCGCGGCCGCATCGTTTTTCATGCCGCAAAGGTCGGTCAAAATCTCCCGGCCGGAAAGCCGCGGGTGTTTTTGCGCCTTATCCATAAAATCTTTAAAAAACTCAATTTCTTTTGAGTTGACTTCGCGCTTTTTTTCTGCCAGCGCGGAAGTTTTTCCTTTGGATTCAAGCTTTCCGGATACGCTTATTATTTTGCCCTCTAATCTGTGAGAATTTTGTGAAAGAAGCTCCTGACATAAGCTGTCAAGTTCTTTTTGGGTGTAGAGTTTTTCCCCGCAATAGGCGCAGTGGTTTGTCGGCTCTTTGATGTCAAGTTTGTTGTTTGTGATTTTTGATGTGAAAGAAACTGTATCACAAGCCAACGGACTTGCGAGTGCCGGTCCGGTGCTATTCTGACAGGAAATATTTCTTGGTTGCCGTACATTGGTTCCAAACAATACTGGCGCTAAAATTCTCATGGCTAAATAAAAAACCGTGAAAAATATTTTTGCTAGCAAAAGTATTTGGCGAGTGTTAATTTTTGTTGCGGGGCTGTCAAAAAAAAATCTTTCCATGGTTTAATGTGAGCATGAGAATAGCGCGAATTTCATATAATTTGCCGGTACAAACCGGTTCCGCCAATTTGCAGACTTGGCACACAAAGCCCATGGGGCATGACAGTGTAAGTTTTCAAAAATCAGGTGATGCAATCCGTGAGGAATATTTCCAGTTTAAGGAAGGCAGCGGTGCAACGGCGGACATTTTTCAAAGATCAGCTGCGCAGCACATCCAAAAAGGCAACGACACACTTATCACCGCGCCGACCGGAACAGGTAAGACTGCAATTGCGCTGTATGCAATAACAAACGCGGTGGAACAACGCAAAAAGGCCTACTACACAGCGCCGTTAAAAGCGTTGAGCAACGAAAAATACCGCGATTTCCAAAAGATTTTCGGCCCTGAAAACGTCGGGCTTTTGACAGGGGATGTGAAAGAAAACACTCAGGCGCCAATTCTTTTGATGACGACTGAAATTTATCGCAACATGACCGCCAACCAAAATGTACCGCGTGATGTCGGCACGGTTGTTTTTGACGAACTGCACTACCTCGGTGATGTTGACAGAGGCGGCGTGTGGGAGCAATCAATAATGTTTACACCGCAGGATGTTCAACTGGTGTCGCTGAGCGCAACCATCGGCAACAATCAGGAAATTACCAAATGGATGAGCAAAATAAGAGGCCGCGATGTCAAACTGGTGGATGTCCCGACTGCAAACCGCCATGTGCCGCTGCATTTTAGCGATGAGCCGGTGACGCTTAACGAACAAAATAAAGTCAGCATTGAAAGCTATGTAAAACTTACAGAACAACTTAAAGAAAAAGACCAGCTGCCGGCTATTTATTTTATATTCAGCAAAAAGGGTTCTCGTCAGGTGCTGGACGGCTTAAAGACGGCAGGCCCTGTTTTGACAAGCGAAACAGAAAAAGCCCAAATCGCCGAAATCCTCAAAGAGTACGAAGATAAAGGGATATACCTTGGCGAAACTTTGAATAAGAAAGCGCTCAAAAAAGGTTACGCTATCCACAACGCAGGCATGCTTCCGGCGCAAAAGCAGCTGATAGAAACACTTTTCCAGAAAAAACTTATAAAAGTTGTTATCGCGACAGAGACTCTTTCTGCGGGGATTAACATGCCGGCGCGTACCACGGTGATTTCATCGATTGAAAAACCGGCTTCTGTGGGTGACGGTAAAGTTGAAAAACGCTGCCTTACACCAAACGAGTTCCACCAGATGGCAGGCCGTGCAGGCCGCCGCGGCATTGATAAAGAAGGGTTCTGCATAACGCTGAGTCCTGACAGGGAAACACAAAATGCGTTTGCCGATCTGAAAAATTCACCGCCAAACTGGTTGAACAGCGCATTCCGCATTGATTATGCCTTTGCTGCGGCTAACAGCACCAACGAGAATTTGGAACAGATGCTTGACAGGTCTTTCTGGGCGTTCAACAAAGGGTCCGACCAGCTGCTTGATGATTTTGATGAAAAAATAGCGTACCTTAAAGAGCACGATTATGTGAACGCCGATAATTCGCTCACCAACAAAGGCCAGCTGCTCACACGCCTGCACGGCTATCCTAACCAGATTGATATTATTGACGCTGTTTACAACAAAAAGCTGCCCGTTGATGATACCAAAAAACAGGTTGAGAAGTTCACCCAAATGGTGGCAGAGTTTGCGAACACAGAATTTTTCGTTGACGATGCCTCGTGCAATGTGGCCAATTGGGCAATGATCAATAATCAGGGAATCGACGACCCGGCTGATAATTGGAGATATTTGATTGAGCTGGCTAAGAAGAACGAAGTCTTCACCGATGAAGGCTCACTGTTTAAAGATATTATGCGCACGATTGATTTGCTAAAACAACTTCAAACAATTGCACAGACCGGTCAGGAGCTTTTCGCAAACGATTGGAGTAATGTAGGCTACTACTTCAACCTTGGCAAAATGTCAAAAGCGGCGCTTCAATTGTTGAGCCAGCCGCCTATCGTTATGTAGGGCGATGGTTTTTGCCCAAAGAAAATTTTAGAACCTGAAATTCAGCCCGGCCTGGAACCCGACACCCGTGCGGTTTCCGTTGCGCACAGTAATCTGGACATAAGAGCCGAACCGTTCTTTCCACGTTTTTGTCGCACCGATACCGTATTCTATAAACCCGCCGTTGCTCATTTTTATATTTTGAAGCCTTTCACCGTCCGCGCTGCCGCTCACACCGTCGTTTATATTAAACAGATATTGAATCGTATTATACACAGACCAGGTATCGCGCGCGTAGATAAGGTTTAGCCCCGGCACAATATTTATCCCGTTAAGCATGCCGTTTGTCATATTTATGTCGCCGAGTTTTGTGTTCCAGCTTTGTTTTCCAAAGATGTTATACGATGCCATCAAACTCGGCTGGATTATGAAATTATTTGTCGGCCGGAAATTATACGCACCTTTGATTGCGCTGCCGGCAAACCAGTTGCCGTTGCGATCGGTTTCGCCGTAAACAGACATGTCATTATTGTATCCGCCGGCGTAAGCAAGGATTGAGGAGATGAAATCACCTTTGGAGAATGTCCCCATAAAGCCGCCCTGGCCGCCGTTTTGATACGTTGTAACCGGTCCGTAGCTTTGACGCCCGCCGTTGTATGCGATAAATGCTGTCGGGATAAATTTCCAGCCGTCTTTCAGCTGAACCGCCGGCATATCAGCGCCGACGATTGTACCGTACGCCGTGTTGTTGACATCAATCCCGTGCGTCAAACCGAGCCGTTCAATCGCGGTGTATGTTTTAAACCACAGTGAACCGTCCTCTTTGCCAAACTGATACGGCGAAAGCTGCGGCACTATACCGGAGTATTTGTTTTGGCCGCCGCGCGTGACAAGCTCATTGTTGTCCAGATAAATGTGTTCAAACAATGTGTTGGTCACAAGCAGCTGGTTTTGCATAGCCGCAACCGTTGACACCTGCCCGCGGTTGTAAACAGTGTTTGCAAGATTCATATTGCCGCGAAGAAGGCTGAAATTCCCGTAGGTTTGGTTTTGCACAAACTCATAATCAAACAACGGTGTCGTGATTGTATCAATTGACTCGGAGAGCTCCGGCGCATCACCATCGTAGGTAAAGACTTGCACCGCAATCTCTTTCGCGGTAGGCATACCGCCCATAATGTTTATATCGGAGATGTTTACAGGGTTTGTGGTGTCGCCGTACGAGCCGCCTTTGAAATCAAACCTGTCAGAAATCCCCGCGCCGACCGAAATATCAATCTTAAAGTCCGCACCGCCATCGCCGAGCCCGAAGTTATCAATCGTGGTCGTTGTAATAGCATTGTTCATTGAAGAAACATTAACGTTGTCAAGATACAGGTCGTTAATCGTCATATCTTTGGTCTGGAAGAAATTCAAATCAGAGTCTGTAATTGTGTTTGTGCCGCCAAAGAACGACGACGAATAGTTGGTTAAAGTACCCGCGGTCTGCGTGTAGTTTCCGTGGAAATTCTCGTTAACAGCTGCCGGGCCAAGCACCAGAGTATTGCTGCCGTCTTTGATGATTTCGTTGCCCACACCGTTGTCTACGGCTGTTATACCGCCGCCAAGGTAGATTGTGTTATCATCGCCCGAGAGAACCAAATTGGCGCCCGCCAATCCAAAGTGGATATCGTTTGGCGTGCCGTTGAATGTGTTGCCGTCAAAGATTACGTCCCCCGGGTCAGAGTTAAATGTCAGGTCAGATGCAATATGCCAATAAATCGCACCGCCGCCCGCGCCGCCTATTAATGTATTGTTTACGAAAATTATACTGCCGTTTGGCGCGCTCAGCTGTGCACTGCCGTCACCTACAAACAAGGCACCGCCCCCGCCTTCTGTACCGTTTACTGTTGCTGTGTTGTTTGCAAAAATAATATCACCATTGGACGCAGTCAGTGATAAATCACCTACGGTAAATACAGCGCCGCCGCCAAATGACGGGTTGGCAGCGTTTAACCCTGTCGTGTTGCCGTAGAAAAGTATGTTGTCGCCGGTTAGACTTAATTCGCGGGTATTATATATTGCGCCGCCGTCAGTACCTGCTTTGTTACCGGCAAAAGAGATATCATTATGGGCGCTTAATTCTGTTTTTGCATGAGTTACCAACGCACCGCCTTGAAAACCGTTTGAATCGCCGCCATTTGTGTTATTTAAAAATCTAATAGAACCGTCAGATGAGGTTATATCAAGTGAACCGTTGGACAAAAATACCGCACCGCCTTGATTTGCCGCATGGTTGGATTCAAAAATAATATCTTTTGCGGCCTCAAGGATTGTTGTGCCGCTTAAAAAAAGTGCTCCGCCCAGCAGTCCCGAAGCGGTTGAGTCAGGATGTACACCGTTGTGTCCGAAATATATTGAGCCGTCTGTACTTTTTATATTTAAAGTATCGCCGCTGGCATATATCGCGCCGCCCGGAGAACTTCCGTTAACATGATTGTTTGTGAAAATAATATTATTTTTTGCGGTCAAATCGACACTGACATCCGGATTGCCGTAATAAATCGCACCGCCCGGTGCGCTCGTTGATGAATTGCCGTCAAAAACGATATTGCCGTTTGCGGAAGTTAGTTTTAAATCATCATAAGTAAATATCGCGCCGCCGACAAGCCCGGTGTTGCCAGAAAAAACAATGTCGTTTTGCGCGTTCAAATCAAGTGTTGAGCCGGCGCTCAAACGAATCCCACCGCCCTCGCCGTTTGTTGTGTTGTTATTAAATATTATTGAGCCGGCAGCTGCCGAGATTATACCGCCGGATGAGCCATCTGCAAAGTTTATTGCGCCGCCGCCCGCGCCGCCGGTGCCAAGGGCACTGTCTGTCACGATTGCAGTATTGTTTGTGAAAATAATATTATTTTTTGCGGTTAAATCAATGTCCCCGCCGCCTGCAAATATCGCACCGCCGCCTTTAGTAGCATTAAGAACCTGATTGTTTGCAAATATTACATCGCCTGCCAGAGTCTCAATGCTTAACGGACCGCCGGACGAAAATATCGCACCGCCTTGATCTGTGCCATGGTTGGATTCAAAAACAATGTCTTTTGCGGCTTTAATTATTGCCGGTGAACCCATGACTGCAATTGCTCCGCCAAGCACGCTCGTGCCTACAGAGTCAGGGTCTGTGCCGTTGTGCCCAAAATATATAGAGCCGTCCGTGCTTGTTATGTTTAAAGTGCTGCCGCTCACCTGCATGGCACCGCCGGGTGCGCTGCTGAGGACATGGTTGTTTGTGAAAACAATATTATTTTTTGCGGTTAAATCAATGTCCCCGCCGCCTGAAAATATCGCACCGCCCGGACCGCTTTTTGATGAATTACCGTCAAAAACGATATTGCCGTCCGCGGACGTCAAATTTAAACCATCATAAGTAAATACCGCGCCGCCTATATTAGAATGGTTGTCCGAGAAAATAATATCCTTTTGCGCGTTAATATCAAGTGTTGTCCCGCTGCCAAGACGAATAGCACCGCCTTCGGCATCTGCTGTGTTGCCATCAAATATTATTGAGCCGGCAGCAGCCGAGATTGCAGCGCCGTAAGTGTTGTTATTAAAATACAATGCACCGCCTGAGGTGCTTGAAGTGTTGTTTGCAAAAATGATATTGCCGCCCGTGGAAGTTAGTTCTGAAACCATGCCGCTTCTGTCAAACAATATCGCGCCGCCGCCTTGCCCGCCGGTTACAGTGTTGCCGTCAAAAATTATATTGCCGTCTGTATTAATCCTTGCCCCGCCGGCGGTAACATACAGCGCACCGCCGCCGCCAAAGCTGCCGCCAAGAGTCGCACTGTTGTTTGAGAACACGACATCGCCGCCGGTGTTGTTGATTGTCAGCCCGTTCCCGCCCGAGTACACCGCGCCGCCGCCAAAGCCGCCGGTTAAAGTGTTGCTGTCAAAAATCACGCTACCGCCGTCCGAGTTAATCCTTGTCCCGCCATTAGTTACATACAACGCGCCGCCGCCTGTGTCGTTGGTGTCTGTCGCATCACCGTTGTTTATTGTCGTGCTGTTGTTAAAAAATATAACATAGGAAGAATTAATTGTCAGCCCGTTGCCGGCGGAAAACACCGCACCGCCGCCTGCGCCGCTTCCGGAAGTGGTTACATCAAGATTGTTGTTGCTGAACAAAACGCCTTTTTGTGCATCCAGCGTAACCCCGCCGTTTGTTGTAAAAATCGCACCGCCGCCGGACGGTTCAGCATTAGCAGTGTTTGTCCCTGTTGTATTTCCGTAGAAAAGTATGTTGCCCTGCTCGCTGGTCAGGCTCGTTCCTTCACCGTAACTGTATAGTCCGCCGCCGTCTGTGCCTGCCGAATTGCCGACAAAAGCGATATCACCTGCGGCGTTCAACGTGGTGTTTCCATAGGTTCCCAATGCACCGCCATATTGGAATCCGACAGTGCCAACATTTGAGTTGTTTAAAAATATAATAGAGCCGCCGGAGGTCATGTCAAGCGAACCGTTGGATAAAAATACAGCCCCGCCATGGTTTGTCGCACGGTTGGATTCAAAAATAATATCTTTCGCCGCGTCAAGGATGGTTGTACCACGTAACATTAGTGCGCCGCCCATCATGTGGTCAACAGGAGATTCAGGGTCTATACCGTTGTGCCCGAAATATATTGAGCCATCGGTGCTTGTTATGTTTAAATTGCTGCTGTCCGTCTGTATCGCACCGCCGGGAGAACTGGATTGGACATGATTGTTTGTGAAAACAATGTTGTCTTTTGCGGTTAAATCAATATTTGAATCGCTTGCAAATATCGCACCGCCCGGTGCGTCCGTTGCCGTGTTGCCGTCAAACACAATGCTGCCGTCTGTGGAAGTCAGTTTTAAATCACCGTAAGCAAATATCGCGCCGCCGACAAGCGCCGTGTTGTCCGAGAAAATTATATCGTTTTGCGCGTTAATATCAATCGTCGTATTTTTGCCTGAACGTATCGCGCCGCCTTCTGTTACCGCCGTATTGTTATGAAATATACCCGAGCCGTTATCCGCCGAGATTGTGCTGGTACCTGCGCCGTCAACAAAATACAACGCACCGCCGTTCATTGCTTTGTTGTCTCCAAAAAAGATATTCCCGTCAGTTGAGCGGATATTCAGATTGCCTGATGAGTACCACGCGATAGCTCCGCCGGTTCCCCAGATATCCAGTTCTTCATCACCTGCTATGTTGTGGATGAAGGATATATCTTGTTTAGCGATGATGTTTGTGCTGCCGCCTACAGTGTGTATTGCCCCGCCGTAGCCATCTTGCCCCTTGGCTTTATTATCCTTAAATAAAATTGACCCGTTTTGGGCGGTGATACCCACATTGTTTATTGTAAAAAGCGCCCCGCCATTGACGTCTGACTCGTTGTTTTTGAATATAATGTCACCTGCTGCAGCGTTTATATCCAAATGTGTTCCGGTATAATGTATCGCACCACCCGCATTAGAGCGATTGTTGTCAAAAATTATTGAGCCGTTGTTGGATGTCAGATAAATCAGGGCACCTGAATTTATCGCACCACCACCCCCGTTTTCGGTCCAATTATTTCTGAAAACGATATCTCTTGCGGCCTCAATAGTTAAAGCTGGCCCGTATTTTGCAATTGCGCCGCCTGTCGAGTCCGCATGGTTACCCTCGAACAAAATACCGCCGTCCGTTGAGGTTATATACATTTGACCGGCCGGATCAAAAACAGCGCCGCCTTGGTTGCCGGAACTGTTATTTTTAAACTCAATATCGTTTTGTGCGGTCAGGCGGGTTGTGCCGCCGGAAACAGCCGTTACCGCCCCGCCGTACACGCCGGAGTTGTTGTTGTTAAAATACAACGAGTCGGCTTCAAGCGTAAAATTACCGCTGTATATTGAAAACGCACCGTAACTGGGTAAAGTATTACCGTCAACATTGATTCTGCCGCCGGTTATTTTTAGGTCGTTAGAAATTTCTATTGGCGCGCTCATGCCGCTCACATCATAGATGTCGTCTAAAATAGCGATGCTATCGCCTACCACAGCCGCAGCTACCGCCTCTTGAATT
>QMCD01000752.1_pt1 | contig 22051 bp, 22 predicted proteins | sample 1821841 | NCBI WGS metagenome assembly QMCD01 (sample SAMN01991225, study PRJNA193472) | Termite gut metagenome, whole genome shotgun sequencing project. | isolation source: worker | host: Macrotermes natalensis
TTTACGGGGTTGGCTATAACGATCTTTATAAACTCGACCAATCACGCTGTTGCGCACCGACCATTGACTGGCCGGGAAAAGAAATAACGCTTCAGTAAAAGGTCGTTTGGTTAAAACAATATCGTTATTTATCAGCGCTCTCTGGAAACAGAGGGCGCTTTTTCTTAATGGATCGACGAAATTTGTTTGTGTTGGCCAAAGCGTATGCCGTTTGTTTTTTTGACGCAGATATGGAAACTGAAGCGAAAACCGAACGAGAAACAGGTTATCCTTAAAAACGTTCAAAAAACCAATATTGAAAGCGATGACAGCACAGGTCGATTTTCTGTTGACACAAGGCGGGCGGGCGGCGGTTATCCGAAATGAGCGGATCGTCGCCGATTTCGGCGATTTTTCTCGCGAATGTGACACGTTCGATCAGGCGGCGTGCTTTTGCGACGCGGGAGATTACGGTTTGCTGAAAATCAGCGGCAAAGACGCCGAGTCGTTTCTGCACAACCAGCTTTCCACCAACATCAAAAAACTACCCGCCGGGCAAGCGCAGTTTTCGCTTTACCACACGCCGAAAGGGCGGGTGATCGCGAGTTTTTTCATTTGGAGAGGCGAAGAGGATGGTGTGCCGTGTTTTTATCTTTTGCTGGCGCGCGATCTTGCCGATATCGTGTACAAACGGCTGGCAATGTATGTATTGCGGGCGCAAGCAGCGATTGAAAACCTCAGCGCGGCAAACGCTTATCTCGGTTTATGCGGCGCCGAAGAGATCGGCGCGATCGGCGCGATCAATACATCATGCGATGCGCCGAAGGCAGGCGCGGTGATAACGCAACAAAACGCGACGATGATCGCGGCGGCAAATAACCTATACGTGATTGTTACGCCGCTGACGCGCTTGGCGGAAATCTGGGCGATTTTTGTTCGCCATGTGCCGCCGGCAGGGCGTTATTTATGGCGGCGCGCCTGGATTTTGGCCGGAATTCCCACGATAACGGCGGCGACCAGTGAAGAACTGCTGCCTTACGCGGCGAATGGGGATGCGCTGGGCGGGCTGGATTTTCATAAAGGTTGTTATCCCGGACAAGAAATCATCGCGCGCACCCGCTATCTCGGGCGCATTAAGGAGCGCCTTTACCTGATGCGTTGCGCGGAGAAAGAGGTGTTCGCGGCGGGCACGCCGGTGTTCGGTCCGACATTCGGCGAGCAGGCGTGCGGTATGATCGTCAATGCTGCGGCGGACCGCGCCGGGCAAATCATGCTGGTGTCGCTGCAAACCCAGGCACAAAGCGATGCGGTGCACGCAGGCCGTGTTGACGGTGAAAAATTAACCATGTTGGCCTTGCCTTATGCGTTGCCGTCAGAATAAGCGGCGGTATGGCGGCAGGGTGTGTGACGACGTATCTGCTAGAATGCCGCGCAATGGATGCGACGTTGCGCGGTTAGCGCGGTGCTGAATGTTGAAAAATATGATGACAGAGCCAATTTTTTTGGTGCCCGATGCGGGGGAAAGTGAAAGCATATTGAACGCGCGCTGGCAGGAACGCGCCCGCGCCGTCGCGTACCCGCCTTCGACGTTGCCCGTTCTCGACCAGCGGCAGCGCCCGTTGCGTGACCTCCGTATTTCGGTGACGGATCGCTGCAATTTTCGTTGCACGTATTGCATGCCCAAAAACGTTTTCGGGCGCGATCATCCGTTTTTATCGCACAGCGACATGCTGACGTTTGAGGAAATTGCGCGGCTGGTAAAAATTTTTGTCCGTCTCGGCGTGCATAAAATCAGGTTGACCGGCGGCGAGCCGCTCATGCGCAGGCATCTGGAAAATTTGATCGCGCTTTTAAGGGAGGTTGACGACCGGATCGACCTGGCGCTGACCACCAACGCGTCGATGCTGGCGAAAAAGGCAAAGGCATTGCGCGATGCCGGGTTGCGGCGCATTACCATAAGCCTGGACGCGATTGACGATGAGACGTTTCGTCGTTTCAACGATGTTGATTTTCCCCTGGCGCGGGTGCTCGAAGGTATCGACGCGGCGACTGCGGCAGGCTTTCAATCAATCAAAATCAATACCGTGGTGAAACGGGGCGTGAATGAACATACGATCCTGCCTTTGGTGAAATATTTTAAAGGCAGCGGGCACATTGTGCGCTTCATCGAATTCATGGATGTCGGCTCCACCAACGGTTGGCGTCTTGACGACGTGGTGTCCGCCGCGGAAATTGTTCGCATGATTTCCGCAGAATATCCGCTTGAGCCTATCGAAAAAAATTATCACGGCGAAGTCGCCAGCCGCTGGCGTTTCAAGGACGGCAGCGGCGAAATCGGTGTGATCGCTTCGGTGACACAGGCGTTTTGCCGGGATTGCACTCGCGCGCGTTTGGCCACCAACGGCAAGGTGTTCACGTGCCTGTTTTCCGGACAGGGCTATGATTTGCGCGCGCTTTTGCGCAACGGCGCCGATGACGAGACGCTGGCGCGCGCAATTATCGCGCTTTGGCAAACGCGCGACGATCATTATTCGGAAATTCGCACAGGGCAGACGGTATTTGACCGCCGTATGAAAAAAATCGAAATGTCGTACATCGGCGGTTGATGATGGAAATACCGCGCCACAACACCGTGAACGCCTGGAATGAGCGCGGCCAGGCCTGCGAGGTGGCGTTGGCCGATGAGCGTCCTTTGACGGTTTATGTAAACGATCAGGAGGTGGTGACGCTGATGACTTCAGGCGCTTATCCTGAAGCACTGGCCATCGGTTATTTGCGCAACCAGCGTTTGCAACGATGCCTTGACGACATGGCCGCCATAGAAAAAGAAGAAGCGGAAGAAAAAACGACGATACGGGTCATCACGCGAACCCCGCAAAAACCATTGGGCGAATTGCGCGCGCTTTGCGGTTGCGGCGTCGGCAGCACGTCTTCTTTGGCGTGTGGGAACTTGCCGCCTTTTGTCCCCGCCGAACAAAAGCGGTTTTCCCGGGACGCGCTGGCAGCGCTTCTTGCGCATATCGAAAAATACGAGGCTGACGACAGAAAAATGGGCGCGGTTCATACTTGCGCGCTTGCCGATCAGCAAAGCGGGGAAATTATTTACTTTGTTGAGGATGTCAGCCGTCACAATGCTGTGGACACTATTTCCGGCCTGATGTGGAAAGCCGGCGTTTCCGGAGAAAGCCATGTTTTTTACACGACCGGCCGACTTACTTCGGAAATCGCGCTGAAAATCGCGCGTATGGGTATTCCGGTCATCGTTTCACGTTCGATGCCGTCGAAAGCCGGTTGCATACTTGCCGAAAAATTGAACATGACGATGATCGGGCGGGCGCGCCAGCAACAATATTTGCTTTTCGGAAACTCCAGGGGTTTTAAGAACGAGCCATGACGGGGGAGCGCGAGGATTCTTATTGCCAGCATATTACCGGCGTCGTTCTGGCAGGCGGCCTTTCGCGGCGCATGGGGCAGCGCGATAAAGCGTGGATGATGTTTGAAGGCAAGCCGATGATCGAGCATGTATTGGCGCGACTAAAACCGCAAGTCGGAAGCATCATCATCAGCGCCAACAAAAATTTGGCGCGTTATCAGGCATTGAACGAAAAAATCGTTCCCGATGTTTTTGAAAACTTTTGCGGCCCGCTGGCGGGGTGGCATGCCGCGCTGATGGCGGTGGCGACGCCGTGGCTGGTGTTTGCGCCCTGCGATTCGCCGCGTATGCCGACCGACTTGGTGGCACGGCTTTACGATGCGCTTGCTGATAAAACGTTACCGTGCGCCCGATCATGCGTCGTGGTGCCAAGTACAAAAAAGGGCTTGCACCCGGTGTTTGCTTTGCTGCACCGCGATTTGTTGCCGTCCCTGACGCAATACCTTGAAAGCGGCGAGCGCAAAGCGGAAAGCTGGTGCCGCGCCCAAGAAATGATCAAGGTTTCGTTCGACGACGAGAGCGACGCGTTCTGCAATATCAATACGGAGCAGGATTTGCGCTATTTTGAACAAGGTGAGAAACATGACTACTTATGATTTGATGAAACAACTGGCCGGCGCAGAGGATTACGATCCCAACTCCATGCGCGTGGAACGCGCGCGCGAATTCATTCGCAAAACGTTAGCGCCGGTATGCGGAAACGAAATGTTGTCGCTAAAAGACGTGTTTGGCCGGGTATTGTTTGAGGATATTGTTTCTCCGCTTAACGTGCCCGGCCACGATAATTCGGCGATGGATGGCTACGCGCTGCGTTTTGCCGATATCAACAGCGGCGGCGAAACAACGTTGAAGTGTATCGGCGAATCGTTTGCCGGTCACGCGTTTCACGGAACCGTGCGCCATGGTGAATGCGTGCGCATTTTTACCGGCGCCGTGATGCCGGAGGGTGCGGATACGGTCGTGATGCAGGAACACAGCGCCAAAGGCAATGATGATACGGTGACAATGGCTGCCGATGCGGTGACGGCGGCGGGGCAGAACCGTCGCTTTGCCGGAGAGGATATTCAAAAGGGCGCAATAGTTTTCAAGCGCGGCCAAAGGATCGGCGCGCCGGAGCTTGGCGTATTGGCATCGTTGGGCGTTGCCGAAGTGGCGGTGTTCCGCCGTTTGCGAGTCGCGTTTTTTTCGACGGGCGACGAATTAACGCCGATCGGCGCGCCATTGCCCGAAGGCAAGATTTACGACAGTAACCGCTATTCGCTTTACGGCATGCTGAATCATCTGGGTATGGAGGCGATGGATCTCGGCGCAGTTCCCGATGTGCCGGAGAGAATCGAAAACACGCTGAAAACAGCCGCGCAGAATGCAGACGTGGTGATTTCCATCGGCGGCGTTTCGGTCGGTGCGGCCGACTTCATCAGATCGTTGCTGGATAAATTGGGACAGGTGTTGTTCTGGAAGTTGGCGATGAAGCCGGGCAAACCCCTGGCGTACGGCATGATTGGTGATGCGCATTTTTTCGGCTTGCCGGGAAACCCGGTAAGCGCGATGGTGACCTTTTACCAGTTTGTCCGTGAAGCGCTGCTTATATTACAAGGCCAGGCAGTGGCATCGCCGCTGCTGTTGCCTGCAGTTTTGACGGCACCCGTGAAAAAAGCGGCAGGCCGCGTTGAATTTCAACGCGGCGTTTGTGAAGCCCGTGATGATGGCTGCCTTGTGGTCACACCGGCGCCGGAACAGGGGTCGGGAATTTTATCGTCGATGGCCAAAGCCAACTGTTTTATCGTGCTGCCGCTGGAGGCAGGCAAACTGGCTGCAGGCGAAACGGTGAACGTGCAGTTATTTTCCGGGTTGGTCGGTTAAGTAAATGAAAATCAACATGGCGTTACGACCGTTTATGCATGAAACTCGGTTTAGTTATATTTTAGGCAATGATGAAAACGCAAACGAAAGTGCAGCACTGGGTCGCTTGCCGCGATTGCGATTTATTGCAAGTCGTTGAACCGCTTGCGCCCGGGGAATCCGCGCGTTGCGCGCGCTGCAACGCGCTTTTGGATGTACGCACAGGGGGCGGTATTGATTGCGCGCTGGCACTGACCGTTGCCGCGCTGATCACATTGGCCGTTGCCAACATTTATCCGATTCTCTCGATTCGCCTGCAAAGTTTTACGGGGCAAGCGACGCTGCTTGATATGGTACGTATCATGTATGCGCAAGATATGGCGTTGGTCGGCGCAGTAGTTTTGATTACGGCATTGATCGCGCCGGCGCTGATGCTCGGCGGCATGTTTTATTTGCTGTTGCCGTTGCGCTTGGGTTATATTCCTTTTGGCTTTTCGTGGTGTTATCGCATGGTGCGGCATTCGTCGCCATGGGTGATGACGGAAGTGTTGATTCTGGGCGTGGTGGTTTCTTTTGTAAAATTAAACGCCATGGTATCGGTGCAAGTCGGCATTGCCGCGTGGGCGTTCGCTGCGACGATGGTCCTGCTGGCGGCGATTGCGTCAAGCATCAATACGCAGGCTTTGTGGCACTACTACGAGAAGTATTCCGGAAAAGATAGCCGACATGGATACGTTTCCGTTTGATCCTGCCGCTTATAGCGCTGCGCAAATGGGGTATGCGCGCTGCCCGATGTGCACGTTGGTATCGCATATTGAAGACACCGATAAAAAAAATTATTGCCCGCGTTGCGGCACAACATTGCATTTGCGCAAACCCGCCAGTGTTTCAACGACCTGGGCGCTGCTCATTGCCGCGAGTATTTTTTATCTTCCCGCCAACCTTTTGCCGGTCATGGAAACTACTCATCTGGGCGCGACCAGGGACAACACGATCATGGGCGGCATCGCGTCGATGTGGACAAGCGGCTCATGGGACTTGGCGATACTGATTTTTATAGCAAGTTTTGTGATTCCACTGAGTAAACTGATCGCTTTGGCGGTATTGCTGCTCAGCGTTCAAATGCGTTCAACATGGCGACCTTTGCAGCGAACGCGCCTGTATCGTGTGGTGGAAACGATCGGCAAATGGTCAATGCTGGATATTTATGTGGTTTCTATCATGACGGCGCTGATTACATTCGGTTCGCTGATGGGCGTTCATATCGGTATGGGCGCGATTGCTTTTAGCCTGGTGGTTGTTTTGACTATGTTTGCGGCGCGGTCATTTGATCCGCGTTTGATCTGGGATGCTGCCGAAAGCCGGAAAAACCGAAAAGGAGACGATGATGAGTGAAGCGCCTATTTCCGTACCGAAGGCTGTTACGCATAAAAAAAGGCATTGGGCGCTTTCCATCGTCTGGATCATCCCATTGATTGCCGCGCTTACCGGAGGCTGGCTGGCGGCTTCGGCAATCAGAAGTCAGGGCTCGATAATTACGATTGCGTTTGATAATGCGGAAGGACTTGAAGCCAAACAGACCAGAATCAAATATAAGGATGTCGGTATCGGTACGGTGCAGGAAATTCGCTTGTCGGATAACCATGAGCAAGTGATCGTGACGGCGCAACTCGATAAAGAGGCCAATGTGTTGTTGCGTGATGACACGAAGTTCTGGATAGTGAAAGCGCGTGTCGGCGGCGGCGGTATTTCCGGGTTGAGTACGCTTTTGTCGGGCGCCTATATTGGCGTTGAGGCCGGTACCAGCGAGCGAAAGCGGACGGAGTTTGTCGGCCTTGAAGCGCCGCTCGTTTTAACCAACAACTTACCGGGGAAAACGTTCTTGTTAAAAACATACGATCTTGGCTCAATTGATTATGGATCCTCGGTCTATTTCCGAAACATCAATGTTGGCAAGGTGGTGACTTACCATCTTGACGAAGATGGCCAAAATGTTTCCGTTGAAATCTTTGTCCATGCGCCTTACGACCAGTTTGTCCTGGATGAAACACGCTTTTGGAAAACCAGCAGCTTTGATGTTTCCGTTGATACGGAAGGTCTCAAGTTATCGGCGGGGTCGTTAGCGTCTGTTGTCTTGGGCGGTATTACTTTTGCTACGCCGGGTGATTACAAGGGAAACAATCCGGCAAAAAAAGGCGACGTGTTTACGCTTCATCATTCCCGAGAAGAGGCGTTTAAAAAACGCATTGATTCAGGTACGGCATACGAAGTGATTTTCACCGGGGCTGTGCATGGGTTAAGCCCCGGCGCGCCGGTGGAATTGCTTGGCATTCCTGTGGGGGAAGTAGTTTCTGTTAACGCAGCCTTTGATGCGCAAAAAAACAATATTATGATTCCAGTGAAAATCGTGCTGTATTCGGATTGGCTGGGTCCATATGCATCCATCACCAATGACGGCAAACCGCTCAGTATCCAAGAGCGCGCAGAGATCATGAAACGGCTGGTCGAGTCCGGTTTACGCGCTCAAATACGTACCAGCAATCTCCTGACCGGCCGTCTTTACATCATGCTTGATTTTTTCCCATCCGGTAAAAAAGCAACACTGGATACCGGGAGCGCAATGCCGATATTGCCTTCTGTTCCCGGCGATTTCCAGAACGTTCAGGCGTCGCTGATCAGTATTTTGGATAAACTCGATAAGTTGCCGTACAACGACCTGGCGGATGATTTAAGGGGGACGTTAAGAGCGCTGAAAGAAACTATTGATAGCGCCCAAATAATGGTCATGCACTTTGATCGGGAAGTCGTTCCGCAAATCACGTCGGTAATGAGTGAAGCCCAAAGGACGTTGGAAAAATCAAACCGACTTTTAGCGCAGGATTCGCCGATGCAGCAGGAGCTGCATGATGCTTTAAGAGAGGTATCGCGAGCGGCGCAGTCTGTGCGCGACTTAACCGAATATTTGTCGCGGCATCCTGAGGCTTTGTTGCGTGGCAAACCCGACGAGGAGGTGCAATGATGTTTCTCAGGAATATTTGTTTTGGCTTATTGTGCATGCTTCTTTTGGCAGGATGCGCGACATCGCCCGCAACTCGGTTCTATACGCTGAGCGCGATAAAAACCGAAGAGGCAACGCAGAATTTCGTCACGCCGAAATATCGCATCGTGATTGGGCAGGCCACCATCCCCGATACGGTGAACCGCGCGGCGATCGTTACGAGACAAGGCGATAACCAGGTACAGGTACACGAAAATCATCGTTGGACGGAATCGTTGAAAACCGAAATTCCGCGCGTAATCGCACTGAATCTCTCGGCATTGCTTCCCGACGCGCAGGTGGCGGGATACCCCCAGCGGTTGGCGCTGGCTGATGCGGATTTCGATGTGGTGCTTGACGTACGGGCATTTGATGCCATGCCGGGCAAGGCAGTGGCGCTGGATGTGCAATGGCGTATTCAGAATCGCACCGATGAAAAGCGGACGCTCATACAACACGCACGGTTAACGGAAGAGGTGGACGGCGATGGAATGGCGGCGGTAGCGGCGGCATTCAGCCGAGTGCTGGCAACGCTTTCCGAGGAAATGGCGGCGGTGGTTCGATCAGAAACTCTTAAGCAATCTGATTCCTGATATTTTGCTGTTATCCGTCGGGCGAACGCTGCAATGTCGAAACATGCAAACCGAATTCTCCGCGGTTGCGGTCGAAAAAATAGCAGCGCAATGTTCTGCTGATCGTGCGAAAAGCGATATGACCCCACGGAATTTCCTGTTCGCGAAAAAGCCGTACCTGCAGGCTTTCCGCGCCCGGCGAGAACTCCGGCTTGATCAAATGGGCAAGAAACATCAGATGAACTTGCCCGATTTCAGGCACGCTTAACACGGCAAAAAGCCGCTCGATTTCAGCGTGCGCATGTGCTTCTTCCTGTGTTTCCCGTAAAGCGCCTTCATCGATGGGTTCGCCGATTTCCTGAAATCCGGCAGGCAGTGTCCAAAAACCGCGACGCGGCTCAATGGCTCTTTTGCACAGCAAAACCTGGTCTTGCCAGATCGGAATGGTGCCAACAATGACGACGGGGTTTTCATAATGAACCGCACCGCACGAAGCGCAAACATGACGCAAGCGATTGTCGCCTTCAGGAACGCGCAATTCGAGTTTGCTTGCGCATCGGTTGCAAAAATTCATTTCCATAAATGAGCAAAGCTTATAAAGGAACTTCACTCGCTCGAATGAAATGGGTCCGGTAGTATTTCAATTCTTCGATGGACTCATGAATATCGGCAAGCGCTTCGTGGCGGGTATCTTTGATAAAACCACGCGCGACATCCGGACGCCAGCGCTTGCACAACTCCTTGAGTGTGGAAACGTCGAGGTTACGGTAATGAAAAAAAGCTTCTAATTCGGGCATCCAGCGCGCCAAAAAACGGCGATCCTGGCAAATACTGTTGCCACACATCGGTGAAGTGTTTTTTTCCGCCAACGGTATTAAAAAATCAAGCGCCGCCCGTTCGACATCGGCTTCGGACAACGCCGATGTTTTCACGCGATCGATCAGCCCGGAACGTCCGTGCATACTTTGATTCCAGGCATCCATCGCGTTAAGCTGCGCATCGTCTTGATGCACCGCCCACGACGGCGATTCGGCAACAGTATTCAAATCCGGGTCGGTAACGACCAGGGCGACCTCCAGAATACGATTTTTGTCGGGATACAGTCCGGTCATTTCCAGATCAATCCAAATCAATCGTGTTGCGATATCTGCCATTTCTGTTTCCTTTTCGAACCACGGTTCGCGTACAATAATACGCCTTATTGTCGCATATCCATATTTGTCATCCGGAATGGTTTCAATGTCTTTTTCCTGGTTTACCTTACTTTTTCTGGCGGCGGTTTCATTGGCGGTTATTTTGCGTTACTGGCTGTCATTTCGGCAAACCCGGTTTGTCATGGCGCATCGCGAAGCAGTTCCTTCAGCATTTGCAGAAAGAATAACACTTGCCGCACATCAAAAAGCGGCTGACTACACTATTGCCAAGCATTCGTTGGGGCGTTTGGAAATATTCGCTGACACGGCTATTTTATTGGCTTGGACATTGGGTGGTGGGCTGGCGCTGTTGATGTTGGCCACGTCGGCCTTGCCGCCATTGTGGCAGGATGTCGCGCTGATCGTATCGGTGTCGCTTATCGGCGGATTGTTGACGTTGCCGTTTTCTTACTGGGCGACATTCGGCGTCGAAACGCGTTTTGGTTTCAACCGCACGACGCGCCGTTTATGGCTGCTTGATTTATTGAAGAGTATGTTGGTGGGCCTGGCAATCGGCATTCCGTTATTGGCGCTGCTGCTTTGGCTGATGCGCGCGGCGGGAACGTATTGGTGGCTGTGGGCGTGGCTGGTGTGGATGGCTTTTCAGTTGCTGATGCTCTTGATTTACCCGACATTGATTGCGCCGCTGTTCAATAAATTCAAACCGCTTCCTGAAGGCGAGACACGTTGCCGCATCGAAAAACTGCTGCAACGTTGCGGCTTTACGTCAAGCGGCTTGTTTGTGATGGACGGCAGTCGCCGCAGTGGGCACGGTAACGCTTATTTCACGGGCTTAGGAAACGCCAAACGCGTGGTGTTCTACGACACATTGCTCGAACGCCTGAACAATGATGAAATCGAAGCGGTGCTGGCGCATGAGTTGGGGCACTTTAAACGCCATCACATCAAGAAGCGTATTGTTTTTTCCTCGTTGTTGTCGCTGGCTGTTTTAGCACTTCTGGCGTGGCTGATGCAACAGACCTGGTTTTTTACCGGGCTGGGCATTCCGGGAGAGTCCGTTCATGAAGCGTTAGCACGTCCCGGTATTGCACTAAGCCTTTTCCTTTTGGTTCTGCCGACCTTTACTTTTCTGTTAACGCCGTTGGGCGCGGCATATTCGCGCCGCCATGAGTTTGAGGCCGACGCTTTTGCCGCGGCGCAAACGCCTGCAGAATCGCTTATCAGCGCGTTGGTGCGCATGTATGAAGACAATGCTTCGACATTAACGCCCGACCCGATCTATTCGTCGTTCTACGATTCGCATCCGCCGGCGGCAATTCGCATCGAACATTTACAACGATTGTCCGAACAAAACTGATGCGTCGTCAGTCGCCTGCCCAAAAGTATCCATCATTGAGCGGCCTGGTAATAAAAACCCGGCGCCGGAAATACTGGATAAACCCAAACGGGCAAGCCGATAATGAAACCATCGTTTGCCATCTTAAGGGCAGAACATTGCTGCCGGTGTGCGGCGATCATATTCATTTCATCCGTGATGGTGTTGAGGGCGTGATCGAATCCATTGCGCCGCGTACTAGTCTTTTTTATCGTTCGGACGTATGGAAACAAAAACTGATCGCGGCAAATGTTACCCAAGTGCTTGGCGTTATCGCGCCCGGTATCGCTCTGGACGAAATGCTGCTGAATCGCTGGATCGTTGCCGCAAAGGCCGCGGGCTGCCGCTTTATCCTGGTGGTGAATAAAAGCGATCTTCCGGAATTCAAAGAGCTCCGTTTGCGGCTTGAGGCATACGTTCATCTTGGCGTTCATATTGCCGAAACCAGCGCTGTCAAAAACGACACGCAAAATTTAGTTCCTTTTTTGGATCGCGAACGCAGCTTGCTGATCGGGCAGTCGGGAATGGGCAAATCGACATTGGTCAACGCGTTGATCCCGGAAGCGTGCGCGGCAACGAAAGAAGTTTCCGACGCGCTCGACAGCGGGCGTCACACCACAAGTGCGGCGACGCTTTATCCGTTACCGACGCCCAAGCAGGGTTGGATCATCGATTCACCCGGAATGCGCGTTTTTGGTTTGGCGCATTTATCTTTCGATGAGCTGACCAGGGCGTTTGTGGATATCGCGCCTTACGCGGCACAATGCCAATTTCACGATTGTCGGCACTTGCAAGAACCGGGTTGCGCCGTTCAGGAAGCGGTCAAAACTGGGAGGATCCACCCCAAACGGCTTCAGTTGTTCCACGAACTGATACGGGAACGAAAAGAAGCCGAATCAGAACAGCGAATGGGGAAACGATAAAATACATGTTGCAGATATCCGTGTTTTTAGCCAAGCTGCCAATCAGTTTTCGTAGGGCTGAAAACGCAAGTTGAACTGCCTCTGGAAAAGGTCTTTGCGTTCGGGGAGCGGCAATGGCGACGATTTTAAAATGGCACGATAGACGGCTTCATCGTATGCGGCGTTACCGCTTGATTTAACCAGCCGCGCATTGAGCACCTCACCGGTAGGCAATTGCGTGACTTCAAAAAGGGCGTGCGGATTGCCGGCAATATTGGGCGGTAAATTGACATTGCCGCGCACCTTGGCTTGTATCTGCGCCTGCCAGCGGACCAATGCATTTTCCCGCGCCTGATTTTCCAGATATTGCTGAAATTTCTTTTCCGCTTCCGCCGCTTTTTGGGCTTCCGCCTCCTGGCGCGCTTTCTCTTCGCGGGCCTTGCGTTCGCGCTCCTCTTTTTCCTTGCGCGCCTTTTCTTCACGCGCTTTACGTTCCCGTTCTGCGCGCTCGGCTTTCTCGCGCGCTTCCCGTTGCTCTTTTTCAATACGTTCTTTTTCGAGTTTTTCTTGCCGCGCTTTTTCCTCCGCTTTTTTCTTTTCTTCCAAAAGCGCAATGTCCGGATCAGGCAGCACTTCTTTAGGCGGTTCAACCTTCGGAGGAGTAACTTTGGGCGGCTCGGGTGCAGGCGGTATTTTTGGTGGTTCCGGCAACGGTTCGACCGCAGGCGGTGGTGGGGCGTAAATCTCCGCGGTTACCGGTGTTGCCGGCGGGTTGCGCCAGGAAACGGAAAAAACAATCAGCGCCAAAAAAACAAGATTGGCAATGAACGCGAAGCCAAACGCCAGCCAAGAATCGCCACGTTTTTTAGGGGCAACAGCATGTTGTCGATCTAAATCCGTATTCATTGCTGTTGATTCGTTTTTCCGGTTTGGCTGGGCAATACCAGCAGTCCGACTTTCTTGACCTCGTTTTGATTGAGCATGTCGAGCACGCGTACAATATTTTCATATGAAGTGTTTTTGTCGCCGGCGATCACAACGGCTTGCTCGGGGTTGGCGCTTTGTGCGCCGGTAATCTGCACGAGCAGTTCTTCATCAGAATACTGGCGTATGGGTACGCGTGGATTGGCGCGGTCACGCAACCACAGGCCGCCGTCGCTGCGCACGGTGATTTCCAGCGGCTGTTTTGGTGTGCCCGGCGCTTCGCCGACGCTCGGCAATTCAATTTCGCCGGGTGCGACAAGCGGGGCAGTGACCATGAAAATAACCAGCAAAACGAGCATTACGTCGATATAAGGCACGACGTTCATTTGGTTGATGGCTTTGCGGGGACGGCGCATGATGCTCTCCGATCAAGACTGGCGCTGCAGAATATTGGCAAACTCTTCGATGAATGTTTCGTAGCGCGTCGCCAGGCGATCAACATCGTTGGTAAAACGGTTGTAGGCAATCGCCGCCGGAATCGCCGCAAAAAGACCGATGGCGGTGGCAATCAGCGCTTCGGCAATACCGGGCGCGACTTGGGCGAGGGTGGCTTGCGCGACGCTTGCCAAGCCGCGAAATGAATTCATGATGCCCCAAACTGTGCCGAACAAACCAATATAGGGCGATACCGAGCCGATGGTCGCCAAGCCGGGTAAGCTGGCCTCCAGGCTGTCGAGTTCGCGCTGGTAAGCCACACGCATTGCGCGGCGCGTGGAATCGATCGCGATGGCAGCGGAACTGCCCTGTTTGCGGTGTTTGGTATATTCGCGAAAGCCGGAAACGAAAATATGTTTCATGCCGTCGCCAATACGGGCGTTACCCATGCTTTGGTAAATGGCGCCAAGATCGCCGCCGCGCCAGAAGTCGTCTTCAAACAAAAGGCTTTCTTTATTGGCACGACGCAGCTGTAAATATTTAAGTGCGATTTTGGTCAGGCTCCAGAACGACATAAGCAGCAGAACCGCGATGACGATTTTGACGACAAACGACGATTGCGCAACGAGCGCCAAGATGGATAAATCGGTGTGAATGTCCACGATTTCGTTCCTTATTCTGAAGCCTCTTCGGGAAGAGGGGGTAAGCGTTTTGACAACGTATCCGGGATGCGGATCGGCCGCCAGCGTTTGGCGTCGAGTGTTGCGACAGTGATTTTGCCGTCGATCATCAGCGCTTCATCGCGCCAGATGCGTTGGCGAACCGTAAAATAAACCGAACCGTATTTAACCGGCTCGACAGTGACCGTCAAGCGATCGCCAAGACGCGCTGCGTTTTTATAATCGGCTTCGACGCGCGTGACCACGAAAACAATATGATCCGTTTTTTCCAGATCGACCAATTCGATACCTATCGAAGTCAACCATTCGGTGCGTGCTCGTTCCATAAAACGAAAATAGTTGGCGTAATAAACAACGCCAGCCGCGTCAGTGTCTTCGTAATAGACGCGCGTGGGGAAAGTGTAAATGGAAGGGGCCTGCGTCATTTATGCGTTAAATATTTTTGAGCAGATCATCGCCGTTGGAAGCGGGAGGCGTCAATTTGAAATGCTGATACGACTGCAATGTCGCCATACGCCCGCGCGATGTGCGCTGCATAAACCCTTGCTGAATCAAATATGGTTCCAGCACATCTTCAATCGTATCGCGCGCTTCGCCGATGGCCGCCGCAAGATTATCGACGCCGACCGGGCCGCCGTTGAATTTTTCCAGAATCGCGGTTAATAGCTTGCGATCCATGACATCCAGGCCTTGGTGGTCAACATCGAGCATCGACAGTGCCTGGTCGGCAACTTTTTCGGTGATATGCCCTTCGGCGCGCACCTGGGCAAAATCGCGTACGCGACGCAACAGGCGGTTGGCAACGCGCGGCGTGCCGCGGGAACGGCGCGCGATTTCATGCGCGCCCGAATCGTCGATTTTGATATCAAGCAGACGGGCGGAGCGGGTAACGATCTTGCCTAGTTCAGCGACAGTGTAAAACTCAAGACGAGCAACGATTCCGAAGCGATCGCGCAGCGGATTGGTGAGCATGCCGGCGCGGGTGGTCGCGCCGATTAAGGTGAACGGCGGCAGATCAATCTTGACGCTGCGTGCTGCGGGGCCTTCGCCGATCATAATGTCGATCTGGAAATCTTCCAGCGCCGGGTAAAGGATTTCCTCGACGACCGGCGATAAACGATGAACTTCATCGATGAACAGCACATCGCGCGGCTCAAGGTTGGTCAGCAATGCGGCCAGATCGCCGGGACGCTCCAACACGGGGCCGGATGTTTGCCGCAGATTGACGCCCAGCTCATGGGCAATGATATGCGATAATGTTGTTTTCCCCAGCCCGGGCGGACCGAACAGCAATACATGGTCAAGCGCTTCGCCGCGTTTTTTTGCCGCTTCGATGAAGATGGACAGCTGTTCGCGGATTTTTTCCTGCCCGACATATTCATCCAGCCCACGCGGACGCAGAGCACGCTCGAACGCTTCTTCCTGAGCATTGGCAGGCGCAGCGCGGATAACCCGGTGCATGCTGTCGTTTTCGATCATATTTTAGGCTTTCGACAAATTTTTCAACGCCTGACGGATACCGGCAGCGACGTCGATATCCGCGGGAAGAGGGCGCACCGCAGCATTCGCTTCACGGTCATTGTAGCCAAGTGCGAGCAGGGCATTGATGATATCACCGGTCTCGCTGCGCGCTTTGCCCGAAGCGTTCGCCGATAACGGCGCGGTCGCGTCGAGTTTACCTTTCATTTCCAGCAAGATACGTTCAGCCGTTTTTTTACCGATGCCGGGAACTCGCGTCAAATATCCGACATCTTGCGCCACAATCGCCTGTGCCAGCTCTTCGGTGGATAAACCGGAAAGCACCGCCAATGCCGTGCGTGCGCCAATGCCGGAAACTTTATTCAGCATACGGAATGCTTGCCGTTCCGCTTCGCCGGCAAAACCGTATAACGTATGCGCGTCTTCGCGCACAATGAGTTGCGTCAAAAGCGTCAGCGGCGCATTTATTTCCGGCAACAAATAAAAAGTGTTCATGGAGACCAGCAACTCATAACCCACACCGTTAACATCCATAACGATCAACGGTGGATTTTTTTCAAGCAAAGTTCCGGAAAGTCGGCTGATCATGATTGTTTCTGAATTTGCGAAGTTGTCCGGATTATCGCATGTGGCGTTTGTGAAAACGAGGAAAAATTAAGATGAAATAAGAAAGCATTTCAATGTGTTATTTCCATTTATGCGCAGTTGCAGAAAAGATCTCATTTTCCTCGCTCGGCCATGAGGATCTCAATCTCGTTTTCGTTTATTCCCACCATTGCCTCGCCTAAATCTTCGGAAAGCTCTGCGATCAGCTTTGCGTTATCGAAATTAGCCACGGCCTTCACAATAGCGGCAGCACGCTTAGCCGGATCGCCGGACTTGAAAATACCCGACCCGACAAAAACGCCTTGCGCTCCCAATTTGACCATAAGTACGGCATCTGCCGGGGTTGCCACGCCTCCCGCCGAGAAATTCAGTACGGGCAGGCGGCCATTTTTATGCACATACGCAACCAGTTCGTAAGAAACCTGCAAATCCTTGGCCTTTTGAAACAATTCATCCTCCCGGGCGGATTGCAGTATTCTTATTTCACTGTTGATCATCCGCATATGCTTTACAGCTTGTACAACGTCTCCTGTGCCGGCTTCGCCTTTCGTCCGTATCATCGCAGCACCCTCTTCGATTCTGCGAAGTGCTTCGCCCAAATCCCGGGCGCCGCAAACAAAAGGCACAGAAAAGTTTCTTTTATCCACATGATGTTTATCGTCTGCCGGAGATAACACTTCGCTTTCGTCAATGCAGTCTATCTCAAGAGCCTGGAGGATTTCCGCCTCGACAAAGTGCCCGATCCGAACCTTTGCCATCACAGGTATCCCGACGCTCTTTTGTATGTCTTTAATAATTTTTGGATCGCTCATTCTCGAAACTCCGCCGGCTGCGCGGATATCGGCGGGAACGCGTTCGAGTGCCATTACCGCGCACGCACCTGCTTTTTCGGCAATTCTTGCTTGCTCAGGTGTGGTAACGTCCATGATGACACCACCTTTTAAACGCTGTAATTTTTCGACTTTAATTTTATAGTCATTATTCATTTTTCTTTCCTTTAATTTTAAAAATCACATACCCATGAAGTGCTGTTTTGTGAACGCGTACAAAGCATCAATAAGGGTTTCACCATTGTCAACAATGATGAAATCCGTAATGCTGCCGTTAAAAATTATCGATACCTGTTGCTTCAGGCAAATGTTGAGGGCAGACATATTGGGATATGAAAAAGAATTGCCATGTTGGCCGGGATTCCGAATAAATCAGCAGCAGGCTGAATGGCTGCTTTCAAAATGAAAAGTGCCAACAACCGCAGCATATAAATACAACGCTGATTCGTAGCTACCCGCGAATCTCAGGCATCCGCTGGCTCGCTGTTTTTCGCGTGCAGTTGGATATATTCGTGCTGCGGTTCGTGGCGCAATAGAATATCGTAATAAGTACGTACGTGATCAACATAGGCGACAGGCATGCCGCCGCGAGCGTAGCCGTAGCGTGCCGATTGGTAGTATTCGGCGTGCGCCAAAAGCGGCAGCGTTTTGCGCACATCTTTCCATAGATAAGGATTCAATCCTTTTTGTCGGGCCAGCCGTTGCGCGTCTTCAACATGCCCTAGGCCGATGTTGTAAGCGGCAAGCGTTAACCAGGTGCGGTCCGGTTCGGCGATTTGTTCGGGCAGGCGTTTTTTCAGCTGTTGCAGATAAAGCGCGGCGGCATGAACACTGCGGTTGGTGTCGAACCGGTCGGCAGCGTCAAGACCGAGATGCTTGGCGGTGTCAAGCGTGATCTGCATAAAGCCGCGTACACCGGTTTCGCTTTTTGCGAACGGGTCCCAGCGCGATTCCTGGTAGGCAACGGCGGCCAACAAGCGCCATTCGATATTAGTGGTTTCCTGTGCGCTGATGAAAACGTCTTTGAATTCGGATAAATCTTCGCGAATGCGTGCCTGGAAGATATTGGCTTCATTCCGGTCAACCCGACGCGGATGATGAAAATAACGCTCAACAAGGTTGGCGACCAACCCGCTCTTTTGGGCGCGCTTGATATATTCATTGAGGACGTCACGCAGATAGGCTTTGTTTGCCGGCAGCGCCCATGCCATTTCGATCTGATGCCCGGTAGCGAAAGCAGTGGCAAAATTAAAGTAAATATTGTGTGCAAGATCGGCCTGGTGTTCGCTGACCAATGCATATGAATAAACGCCGCTGTCAACCAGCTCCAAAACCGCGTCATCGGAAGGCACGGAAACCGCTTGCCAGAAAATATCCGGATATTTTTGTGCCAACTCTTCGGCCAAAGATTCCATCCCCGGATTTTTCATATAAACCACAGTATCGTTACTGATCTGTGAAAAATCGGTAGGGCGTCGGGCATCGGTGTTGTATACCAACAGTGTTTCGGCGGAATAAAAACTATCGGTCCAAACAATTTTTTTGTCGTTTTCGTCCTCGGCGGGACGATAAAGCCCGGCACCGATACTGGTTTGGGCGTTGTTTATTTTATTTAACAAGTCATCGTTATCGGCGGCAACGTTAGGGGATATGGTCATCGCCACTTCTTTACTGAACGCGTTGAGAAGATCATATTCAAAACCGGCGAAGTTATTCGACCCGGTTAAAAACCAGTTAACCGGGTCGGCGCAAAAGGCGACTGTCAACACCGAAAATGATGGAAGCGCATCGTTTCGGGTATAACTGGCGGGTATTTCCGTACGGATCGCGGTAGCGGTATTGGGTGCCAAATCGCAAGCAACAAGCGCAAAAATAGAAAGCAACAGCAGGTTGCGGCTAAAATGATGAAAAAAATTTCTACTCAAAAGTTTTCGGCTCGATAAAGATGAAAATCGATTGGGGATTAAAATGGGGCAGATTATAACGAAGTTTTGATCATATACCGATTTTATTTATGTAAAAAACTTATTTTTACACATATTATGGATTTATTCTCTCGTTGGGGCACTACAGGTTGTGGTTTTGGCGATTTCGTAAAAGGGTTTTCTTCGCTAAACTATGGTGGCAGTAAAGCGCTATTGTTATAATCCGTCCCTCGATAAATAGAATTACGGCGGGTCGCTCCGCATTGCATGCCCGCCAACCGGGTCAGGTCTGGAAAGAAGCAGCCCTAACGGGAATATGCAAGTGCCGGAGGTTCGGCTCGCCACCCTTTTTGGATTTGGTCGCTCATGAGTTATCAGGCGTTGGCGCGGCAATGGCGCCCCAAAAACTTTTCGGAGTTGGTAGGGCAAGCGCACGTTGTTACAGCTTTGCAGAACGCGTTGACTCGCGGTCGTATTCATCACGCATATCTGTTGACCGGTACGCGCGGCGTCGGCAAAACCACGCTGGCACGTATTCTGGCAAAGAGCCTCAATTGTGAACAGGGGGTAACGGCGACGCCATGCGGACAATGCGCGGCGTGCATGGCGATTGATGAAGGGCGTTTTGTCGATTTGCTTGAGCTGGATGCAGCATCGAATACCGGCATCGACAATATGCGCGAAATCCTCGATAACGCCCGCTACGCGCCGACAGTTGGGCGTTACAAGGTTTATCTGATTGACGAAGTGCATATGCTTTCCAAGGCAGCGTTTAATTCAATGTTGAAAACGCTGGAAGAGCCGCCGGAACACGTTAAATTTGTGCTTGCCACCACCGACCCTCAAAAAATACCGGTCACCGTATTGTCGCGCTGCCTGCAATTTTCATTAAAGCCGTTGCCTGCCGAAGAGGTGCGCGCACGGTTGGGGCACATTTTGGAGCAGGAAAAAGTCCCTTTTGAAAACAATGCGATATCGCTTATTGCGGGTTCGGCGCGTGGTTCGTTGCGTGATGCGTTATCGCTTCTTGATCAGGCAATCGCGTATGGTGCGGGCGAAATTAGGGAAACAGACGTGCGGACAATGCTCGGCGCTGTTGAGCGTGATTATATTTACCGGTTGGCCGACGCGCTGGCGGCGCGAAGCGGCGAAGCTTTATTGGCGGAGGTCGATCAGCTTATCGGGCGCGGCATGGATGCTTCGGCGGTGCTGGACGAATTGGCCGCATTTTTTCACCAGATCGCTGTGGCTCAGATAGTGCCAGATGCGGCAGGCCAGTTTGACGATGCTGAAAAATTGCGTTTTTTTTCTGCGGCATTTTCTCCGGAAGATGTTCAACTTTTTTACCAGATCGTATTGCAAGGACGCGCCGATTTGGCGCTGGCGCCGGACGAAATCATGGGACTGTCAATGACCATGTTGCGCCTTTTGGCATTTGCGCCGTCGGATAAAAGCGCTGTTCCCGTTTCAATAGCGCCCGAACAAAAACACAGACAAAGCAACCACCCTGAAAATGCTTCGGTAAAAAAAAAACTTGAACACCATGTCGTAGCTTTAGAGGCGAAAGCGCAGCCCGAGCTATCGGCAACACAGTTTCCCCGGAAAATTATCGACGACATATTTCCAGCACATGACGCCGCATCATGGACGGCGTGGCTTGCGCAATTATCATTAAAAGGCCTTGCGGCCCAAGTGGCCGCGCATACGGAATGGCGCAACATTCATGAAAATGAAATAACGTTGGCGTTGCCGGAAAAACAGCGGCAGTTCGCGGAAAACCATTATGCCGACAAATTGAAAAGCGCGTTAGAGAAAGCGACCGGGCAAAAGTTGCGCTTAAAGTTTGATCTGGTTTCTGAGGCGGAGAGTACGCTGGCAACGCAGAAACAGCGCGCGCAACAGGAGGCGCAGAAGAAGGTTGCGACAGCATTTTATGATGATCCTTTTGTCCAAGCTTTGATGGAAGAGGGAGGCAAAATTTATCAAAATTCTATTAAAAAATATATTTAAAACAAAATAGTTGTATTCTCGGAAATTTATTATCCTGACTGGAAAGTGTTCATCGACGGGCAGGAAAGCGAGATATACACCGCCAACTACGTTTTGCGCGCAGTGGTTGTGCCCGAAGGAGAACACAAAGTTGAGTTTGTCTTCAACCCCAAACTCTTCCAAACCTCGCAAAAAGTATCGCAGATTGCGTTTATGATGCTCATTGCCGTGCTCATTGCCGCAATCGGGTGGAGCATATACCGGAAAACAGCCAGCACCTCGCTTATACGCACCGATGAATGATTCAACACTGAAATACTCTATAATTGTTCCCGTCTACAATCGGTTGGAGGAAGTAAAAGAGTTGCTGGCGTCAGCCGAAAACCTCGACTACGACCGCTCCCAATTTGAATTTCTTTTCGTTGACGACGGCTCAGCCGACGGTTTTAGGGAATTTATAACCCAATACATCTCCGGAACCGACTTGCAGATTCGTACCATCTTCCAGCAGAACCAGGGGCCTGCCAAAGCACGCAACAACGGCATGGCAAACACCTCCGCCCCCTACATGCTCTTTACCGACTCCGACTGCATGCTGCCCACACAGTGGCTACGCGAAATCGACAAGGGCATTGAAACCCACGGATTCGACGCCTTTGGCGGACCCGACACATTTCACCCCTCCTTCCCGCCCCTGCTCAAGGCCGTTAACTACTCCATGACCTCCTTCTTAGGCACGGGAGGAATAAGAGGCAGCAAAAAGAGCGTCGAAAAGTTCTTACCACGCAGTTTCAACATGGGCATTTCGCGCTTCGTATACGAACGCTTCGGGAGATTCCCGGATCAGCTCTGCTTCAACTGCTTCCGCAAAGGGGTTTTCATACGTGAG
>QMCD01002721.1_pt1 | contig 22026 bp, 20 predicted proteins | sample 1821841 | NCBI WGS metagenome assembly QMCD01 (sample SAMN01991225, study PRJNA193472) | Termite gut metagenome, whole genome shotgun sequencing project. | isolation source: worker | host: Macrotermes natalensis
ATGTAGCTTGGATGTCTATCTGATTTTAAAAAAGACCAATGATCTTATTATTAGTAACTATGGCACAGGCATCAAGCATATAAAACAGCTGGTGGTATAATTGCCAAATTACAAGGTGCGGCACGATTTAAAGATTTATATTTGTTTGTGGCTGGGGATTTCCTAAGTAATCAAACATCGGTATCCATATGAAATATAAAGGGAGGGCTTATGGAAAAGGGTCATGCACTTGGTTTATTGAACCTAAAAGAAAATGAGCTATCAAGAACAGCTATTGAAGATGCACACAAACAGGCGATGCGTAGTATTTTTCTCGACCTAGCGGACGGTGGCGTTGAATTGCAAGATGAACTCAACAAAAGAAGACAAGCTATAAATCAGGCAAGAGATGCTTTGCTAAACACCATTACAGAAGATACATTAAGTTTATGCTTTGAGAATAATACTAAGGTTGATGAACTATCACTTGAAGAGGCTCAAGAAATTAGAGTTTATGCATCAGCACTTATGGGTACCGGCGAATACTACAACAGGCAAGATCTCAAGTATACGATTGATACAATTCGGAAAGCATTATTAAAAGAAACTATGCACGGGGTGCTTTCAGGGCACGTCGACTTCAAAAGAATCTCCAGTAGTTATCAAAACATATATGCTTCTCTTGATGAAAGATTTGTAGAAAACTCTGAGCTGGCTGCCCAGCTTAAGCGAGGATTAGAACTGAATAATGTTTTTCTGGAAAGAGTGGGAAGTGGCGAAATTGCGGAATACGATTTTGATGATTGCAAAAATACCTACATCTCTCACTTGAGCAACTACGATAAAGAGGCTTTTCAAAAGTATGGCGAGTGGTCGTCAAAAGAGATATGGAAACATAGGTGGGACGAATATAGCAAATATGTAGACGAGTGTGTTGCAAAAAGAGATTCAATTAATGGGAGCAATTCTACTAGAGATTTTTCAGTGGATTCTATTTGCTCTCTTCAATCATCGGGTAAAGATGAATCAAGCAAATTTCTGTCTCAACCGGATTCGGAGTCGCACAAACCTGTATTAAGCAAATGGAAAACATCGTTACTGTTTTCCATTATTGGAGTTTTTACAACATACATCGGCATCCCGGTGGTTTCGTACTTTCTAAGCGCTTTAACTTTAGCAGCTGATGGTACGCTATATGAAGGGGCTGCTTTTGCAACACTGGCTGGATTTGCACTATTTCTTATTCTGTTTTATTTGGTGCTCCCAATTGTTTACGCACAAGCATTCTATCCTACATATTTTGACTGTAAACCAAGAATAAGATCCAGTAGGTTAATCTCTTTTTCAAATTTGGCTTTTGGTGGCATCATTTTTGGCTCAATATGGAATTCAAATCTCACGAACAGAAAGCGTGGAATTTCTCATAGTGTCTTCACGTTTCTCGTCATAGTTGGACTAGTAATTGGTTTGTTTACTGCTCTCGCAAGTTGGCAAGGGCAGGTTGGCTCATCTTCAAATTCAGCGAACACATCTGGCAGAAATACACAACAAAACTATGTAGCTGCATTTAATCAGCCCGAGCAGTCGATGCCATCAAATGGAAGTACAAACTATTTCACAAGCAAAGAAGGTGTTGACACAGCTGTTTTTAGCATTCAAGTGCCGCAGGGAGAGAATTATTATTATATTCTGCTCAGAAAATTCGATGCCTATCAGACTAAGTGTGTAGCTGTTCTTATTCATCCAGGAGAGAAAGTGGACATAGATGTTCCTTTTGGAACGTACAAAATGCTGTACCAGGCAGGCAAAAAATGGTATGGAAGCGAGTACCTTTTTGGCCCGGAGGCAATTATTGTTGCAAAGGCTGACGATACTTTTACATTCAATGAGAAAGGTGGGTGGGAAGTTGAGCTGCAGGCTCAGGTTAACGGTAACCTTCCAACATCTGATGCGAAAAGTGAGGATTTTAAGTAGGTTTTCCTTGTTTCTTGTAGTAGAGCGAGGATAGTTAATCTTGTCGCTTCAACAAAAAATCGAAGATTGCTATAAACAACTTCACTAAGCGAAGGAATTGGATGTGAGCTGATTCAGAGCTCCATTGTGCTTGACACACAACCGATTTACACACTAGGGATGAAAACCTTCAACCACCTAACACACCGCACGGCTCTGCCTTACTTGCCACGGGCGTACAACAAGAGTAAGCTTAGTCCATCAACTTAGTTTGTTTGGAGGTTGCATGAAGCAGATCAACATGCATGAGGCGAAAACGCATCTTTCCGCACTTGTAGACAAGGCAGTGGCGGGCGAACCGTTCATTATTGCGAAGGCGGGAAAGCCGCAGGTCATCGTATATGCTTATCAAAACCAAGATCAGCAAACAAGGCGCACCGGCTTCATGCCGGATATCCGGATTCCCGATGACTTCGATAGCCTTTACAGCAAGGAAATACACGAGCTGTTTTACGGAGAGAGTCGATGAGACTGCTTTTGGATACCCATACTTTGTTGTGGGCAGCAAGAGGAACGTTGCCACGGGATGCGAGTAATCTCATCGAGGATATGGCGAACGAGCTATACTTTTCACCCGTTAATCTTTGGGAGATAGAGCTGAAGCGATCCAAGCTATCGGTTGATCCCCAAGAGCTTTACAGGAATTTGATAATCAACTCATATAGGGAGCTGAAAATTACAGTACATCACGTGTTACAGCTTTCCAAGCTTCCCACCATCCATACCGACCCTTTTGACCGCATGTTGCTGGCTCAGGCATCCTGTGAGCGGCTTCAACTACTCACAGCGGATGCCACCATCAGACAATATGTCGGACAGATGGATTGCATCCTCCATTATTCGTAGCCCAAGTCGTTTGTTGTTCCCGAAGGATGTTCTCGCTGTAAGTGGAAAGCAATACCTCCACTTTCGAACTATTAAACATCATTGCAGAGATAATGATGTTTGTATCTATCATTACTCGCACTAGGCTTCTTTTCTTTTGCGATATTCTTTAACCATTGCCATGATGTTTAGGCTACAAATCGGAAGTCCACTTTAGCTGCAATCCCAGTGCTTGACATTAGAGTATGCTCAAATGTCATACTGCGGTTTTGGAGGTAGAAAAATGCCGGAATATTTGATAGAGCAGGCATCCGCTTTGCTTGGGATATCAGAGAATAACGCGAAGAATAACGCGGGAGGAGTGTTATGTTTCAGCGGCACATTCCCAATTTATTCCTCATCTCGGTAACACATCTATACATAAATGCAATGAGATTATTAGAAAACAAAATAACTAAGTAGTAGATAAGAGTGGTTTTTATATAAGCTATACGTAAAATAATCAACAGTAGTTGCATGTGACGCTTAAAAAGATTGGGTGGTTGATCATGGTTACAAGAAGTAATAAAACGACAATTAGAGCAATTGCAGAGTTTTGATCGAAACATGTTGAAAAGAGTGATTTGAGTATTGATTGGGGAGATGCTGACGAGTTTTGTTGGCGATGTGGATGTAAGAGGGATTTGCAAAGATGCTCGCCTAGATCTAACACTTGAATGCGTTCGCAGATATTACGCACAGATTGAAAGTCCATTGACCGGCACTTTTGTTCGCTATAATGACTTCTTCAGATTGTTTAAAACATTTCCCGGGTTTATTGATTTCTTTTTATTTCAAGACTGGGTTGACAATAACTATTCCGCTGTAAAGATTGCACCACCTTTTGATGGTTTTATGTCTTCTCCAGTGCCAAAAACCTTGCAAGAGTATTTAGCGTATCGAGAATCTATAATGGAACTGCTGAGAAAAAGAAATCAGCGTATCGCTGAAACTTGTTCCTAGGCTAACTTAATAATATCCATAAAATGAGTTAATCAGGGGTTTGACTCTTGGTAAAACGTGTCAGACCAAGTGCGCAACTGCTCTTATTCATCTAGGAGAGAGTAGGCATAAATGTTTCTTTTTGAGCGCACAGAGTGCTGTATCAGACAGGTAAAAGTGGTAAGTACGTAAGTTTTCGTCGCCTTATAACAGGCTGCTACTGAGTAGTTCTGCAACAGCTTCTTGGAGTCGAGGCACGCTTTGAGATGCAATATCCAAAACTACATCTGGATCAACTGTTTCGTAATGGTAGTTGGTTGAATAATTTTCTCATCCATAAAGCAAAACACCTTCGTCATATCTGCGCACAAGAAAGGCACGGCCATCATCACAGTTAAAGCTGGAGGTAAGTCTAAAACCTTTAGAGTTACCGTAAAGTGATTGCTTGAGGCAAGAGTTTGGATTTCATAAACAAGCTTGTTTTAGTAATGGCTGGTTGACAGCAAGTTGGCGATATGGAGATTAGGAATCAAGTCTATTGGTGGAGTAAATTGCTCTCTGATGATACCATTCCTGAACGGAACCGCCTAAGACCTTCTGTTGTGGTAGCAACTCAGAAAGAAAACAAAGACAACAGCTAAGGGATGCATCAAAAGTCTTTTGGCGAAAGATTTCTTTATCTCTTCACATAGTGCTAACTGTTTATTATGGATTCCCGCTTTCGCGAGAATGACAATCTGAGCTATGCCTATACTTTTGATGCAGCCCCATAACAAAGAATCGATTATAGAACAGTTAACAGTTTTGATAGCTGTTCCTGTTTGCGGTGCAATACTTGCACTTCTTGCTGGCGCAGCGCCTCGAGTTGCTGTAGAGCAATGATACGATCCTCAAGTACTTGCTTTGGAGGCGTATCTTCCCAGTCAAACCAATTAATCTCGCTCTCTATTTCAGCTATGATCTTTTCGTATTCCATGTCGTCACCTTAGTTTCGCTATATTTATAGGCATTGCATGAAAAACAGCACGTTTACTTGCGCAATAAATTACTTCAATTGCCTGTCCAGTTTGATCGAATACAAAAACCATTATTGCTTCAGAATTCCTGTGACTTTTCGAGAGAAAGGGATTTGCTATGACATCCAGAATTACATCCTTTTCAACACCGTGTTAAAACGCGCTGGTGGTGAAAGAAAATGACAATCCTTCTATCATATCTTTCCTCCTTTCTGGGTTTTAAAGCTTACCACATGAATAAGGCTATATAAACTGTATCGGAGTTCACCTTTTGATATGCATGTTGTTTGTAACACAGCCAAGAGATGATCCGCATGCCGGCATGAATACTGATAAATCAAGACATAGACCTAGCGCGATTTGATGTTTTAACACAGTTTCTGTTGAGTTTAATGCGTTTCTAAAGATGCCTGACTTTCAATTAAGGCAGATTTGCCATAATTGAAAAAACTGTTCTAATCCCCAAACCGATAGCCCACGCGCCATACTGTTTGCACGTATTTTGGGTGCGAGGGGTCTTCCTCGATCTTTTCTCTTATGTGACGGATGAAAACGGCGATGCCTGATGAGTCTTCGATGTATTCTTTACCCCAGACTTCGGCAATTAGACGCTCTCGGGTAAATACCTCGCCCGGGTGTTGGGCTAGCAACAGCAGGATGTGAAACTCTTTGCCGGTAAGTTCAACCTGCTTGCCTTTTACCAGCACCTTGTGGCGCTTAACATCCAGCTCGATATCGCCATGACATACGTAATCCAGCTGCTTGCTTTCAACCCTCTTTTCGCGGCGAAACGATGCTTCAATACGCAGAGCTAACTCCTCCGGATTAAAGGGTTTAACCAGGTAGTCGTCACCACCGGCTTTAAAGCCCATGCTTTTGTCAACGATATCGCCTTTGGCTGAAAGGAAGATAATCGGCACCAAGCAACCTCGCTCACGTAGCTCGCGGCAGGTGCTGAAACCGTCAAGTTTGGGCATCATCACATCCAGCAAAATGAGGTCGGGCTTTTGCTCTTCGTAGCTTTTTAGCAGTTCAAGACCATCACTGACGTAAACAAACTCGTAGCCCGCATCAATCACAATGTCTTCGATAAGCGTTTGCATGCTTAGCTCATCATCTGCAAGCATAATTTTCACTGTAGGCTACCTTTCTGCTTTTCAATTGGCAATAATACGGTAAAGGTGCTTCCCTGTTTGCTGACGCTTTGCACGCCTATCGTGCCGCCGTGCAGCTCCACAAGTTCCTTAACAACTGCAAGCCCCAGACCGGTACCTTTGTAGCGTCTGTAGGCTGATTGACTATCTTGCTTAAACTTCTCAAATATCTGCCCGAGGTTTTCTTGGACTATACCCATGCCATCGTCACATACCTCTATGGCCACATAGTCTTTGCCGCCAACAAGCGGTTTTCCGATTATTAAGCTGTGTTGCTTAATAATGTTGATCACGGCGGTCTTGCTGTCTCGCTCGATAAAATATGCGCGAATGGAAACTATACCGCAACGGTGTGTATACTTTACCGAATTAGTTACGAGATTTTCCACAATCCTTCGAAGCTTTTCCCAGTCAGCCTTAAACACCGGCACCGAGCTTTCGACCGAGTAATTAATGTCGATACCTTTCTTTTCGGCAAGTGGGTTAACTGTTCGCTCTACCATGCCAAAGATATCTACCAAGTCTACTTGCTCAATGCTCAGCTCTGTGTTGCCGGCTTCTAAGCGTGACATCTCCAAGATGTTATTAACAATGTTGAGGAGGATCTGTCCGTTGATTTTGATCTCATTAACGGTATGTAGGTCTTTGGCGCTTTTTTCGCCGGTAGTTCTTTCCCACATCTCGGCAAAAGCAATGATGGATGTGAGTGGGGTTCTTAGCTCGTGACTCATGGTGGCCAAGTATTCGGATTTATACTCGCTGTCTTTTTGCAGCTTTTCGTTGATGATTTCCAATTGGTGCTTGCGGTAGTCCAGCTCTTTGTTTGCCTCTTCAAGTTGTAGCGTGCGCTCAGACACTTTGCTTTCCAGCTCCCCGTAAAATCCGGAAAGCTCGTTAGCCATAGTGCTGATATGCAACGAGAGATCGCTAATCTCGTCGCGGTATCCTATGCCTGAAACATCAACGTCAAAGTCGCCTTTTTCAATTTGCTGGGCGACGCTTTCTAACTTAGCTAGGGGACGGGTCACAAGTTTTGAGACTGCAATGAAAACTGCCGCTAAGCACAGTACCAACAGCAAGCCTAAGAGCAGCGCTTGTTGGGTGATGTTGTTTTGCAGGCCATTTAGATAGGTGTCCACAGGCATAACGATACTTACGGCACCGGCAACATCGCCAATCTTCATGCCTTCTTTGGGGTAGCCAAAAATATCTAGCTCGCCTACAGGGTCGCCGTGGCACTTGAGACATGAATCGGTAATGTAGAGCGATTTTACGTACCTGAACGCTTCTTCGCCTTCAAACTCCGTTAGTGCATAATGCTCTCTGACCTCCGGGTTGTTGTTAAATCTTTCCAGCGCGGTGATTTCAAACTCATCCGGAGCATCGGCCTTGCGGCGCGTTTTAAGATTGGTATATTGAATTTTGTAATCGGTCTCTGTGCTAAAGAGCATGCACACCGATTTTGCCGCTACCACACAGTAAAGCCCTTTAAAATCCTCTTCGCCGTCAGAGTCGGTGTTTATCCTAGTCTCGTTGATCTCCATAAAAGTCCAAAACGCATCCAGCTCTTGAGAAAGTATTTGTGCCTTCTCCAACATCTCCGCTTCTGCTTGTCTTAGCTGCATATTTTGTGTGGAGAAGATGTTCACTACAAGCATCACTGCCACGATGCCTATCAACAAGATGATGAACTTTAATCTCAGACCGATGCGTTTCATCAGCGTCCAATCGCCAGATACGAACACGTGGGCTTATAAGAACAGGCGAGGGGCAACGCCACAAGTGTTCATTGTGGCGTTGCCCCATCTGCTTACATTTTACTTCACTCGGCAAAGTGTGTGAGGGGCTCTTTGCCGTTTTACGTAACTTTAGCGCTAGTTAGCTGCTAGCTGGTTTTGACCTGACCGTATTTTGCGGGATTTCCCTTAATCTTAGGGTCAGCCTTGATCACAATGTTATATCCATATCCGGGTCAGAAACAAAGTCTGCTCCATCCATGGCTTTGAGCTCCTCCATATCGCCTATCTCTAAATTGGCTCCGGGGCATGCCTCTACGCAAGCTGGCTTTTCGCCGCGTAGTTGGCGGTCAACGCACATGTCACATTTGTGGGTCTTGCCTTCCTCGTCATAATAGTTTGGCGATCCGTAAGGGCATTCTCTAACACAGGTTTGACAGCCAATGCACATGTCGTGGCGCTGGCGCACGATGCCGTCTTCCAACTTTTCGTAAGCACCAACCGGACAAACAGCTAAACACACGGGATTATCGCAGTGATTGCACGACATCGACATAAAGGAGTAAGTCTTAGGGTCGTCAACTAAAATCTCTGTGACGTTTCGCAGATAAGTAACGCTGTTTCCGGGAAGTTTATCGGTAATGCAGGCTACGCTGCAAGTCATGCACCCATAACAATCTTTGTTGTTGAAGAAAAAACCTTTTGCCATGATCCTAACCCTTCTTTATCTCGGCAAGCGTCTCGTTGCAGCAGTGCTCTCCTGAGATGATGCCTACGCTGTCATTTGTCACATAACTGCTCGAGCCGCCTTGCTGCTCCCACCAGCCATTTTCTGCAACTATGACTCCCGGGATCACATTTTCTGTAACGATTGCTTTTGCCTTGTGCTCGCCGCGATCGTTGTAGACCACAACCGAGTCGCCATCTGCAATGGAGCGTGCGCTTGCATCTTTGGGATTAACCATCACACAAGCGTGGTTGCGATTGACGTTTTCCATCATCGCCAGCGCGCCAAATGTTCCGTGCACACAGCTCCTCAGTTTGCGCTGAACAACCGCAAGTGGGTATTTGGCATCAAGCCCGGACGAGCCGCCAACAGTCTCAGCACCTTTGTAGTACGACGGCACCGGTTTAACGCCCTTGCTTGCCCAGCCCGCTTGATATATCTCAGCCTTTTTGGTCTCGGTATAAAACTCACCATCTTGATAAGGGATAAAGTCCTTTGGATAAGCGTCGATGGCGTGCTCTTTTTTGAGCTGGTCGTATGTGAACTCAGTGCCCTCTAAGGCTTTGCGGATGTAGTATTCGTTGTCATGCTCAAAATCTGCACCCACACCCATCTTTTTGGCCAATTGGGTAAATATCCACAAATCATCGTGAGCCTCACCCGGAGGATCGATTGCCTTGTCAGAGAGTTGAACCAAGTGGCTGCGAGCGTTAGCCATCAGATCTTCTGTTTCAAATACAGCAGCGCAAGGCAGTACCAAGTCTGCGTACAGTGCTGTGGAGGTCATCAGCGAGTCAATCACAACCACAAACGGAATCTTCTTCAGAGCCTCTTTGAGAAGTCCGGAATTTGGCCATTGTGTCATCGGGCTTTCGCGGCTGGAGATGAATACCTTGATGGGGTTAGGCGTGTCGTTTAACACGTGATGAGCAAACTGCACGCGCGGCACTGAGGGCAGACCTTCTACCTTGGGGTTATCAAACATTGCTGTGAGCTTGAGAAAGTTGGTAACTCCACCGGCATCGTAAAGTCCGGTTCCTGCTCTACCAATTTGTCCTGTAAACAGCGCCAGATTGTTTTGCGAGGCGACCGCGTATGTGCCGTAACTGGTGCGCATAAAGCCGCCCATATTTTGGATGATCATGCCGTTTTTGGCGTTGGCATAATCGCGGGCGAGCTCTGTGACTTTTGCTGCCGGCACGCCGGTCTCAGCTTCAACTGCTTCAGGTGTCCACTGAGCGCACTCTGCCATCGTAAAGTCAAAGATGGTGGTGTAACTGGCTTCATGTTGAGTGCCTTTTACGGTGAGTAGAGGGTCAACGCCTGCGCTATCGTGTCTGACCACAGTGTTGGTTTTGGAGTCTACTACCATGTAGCTCGTCTTGTCATCGGCTTTTTCCATTACCGGGAGCCCTGATTTATCCAGTAGGCAAGGTGCGGTAGTGTGCGCTTTGATGAAGTCCTCTTTGTGCAGCTTCTCATCAACGATCACTTTGAGCATGCCCAAGGCCAGTGCTGTATCAGTGGCAGGCGTGATAGGTACCCAATCGGTTGATTTTGAGGCGGTCTCGGAGTGAACAGGGTCTATCGTTATGACTTTGCCACCCTTGTCCATCACTTTTACAAAGCGCTCAAAATAACCGTTCATAGAGACGGCGGGGTTGTTTCCCCAGACCAAAATGTAGTCAGAATCTACGATGGTGTTTCTGGTGTCGTAAAAACGACGACCGAGCATCGTGGTTGTTGCGCCGTTAGTTCCCGCGCAGCACAACGTACCTGTAAGCGACATAGCGCCGCCGATACGGGCGATGAACGCCGGGGCAACGGCTCCTGCAAGTGCGTTGAAGTTACCGGCATGAGAATCGCAGACGATACCGGCGTTACCTACGGTGTCGATTGCGTCTTGCAACTTCTCGGCAACCATTGCAATCGCTTCGTCCCAGCTGATCTCTTTCCACTTATTGTCGCCTTTTTCGCCGTCACGAAGCAGAGGTTTGGTGAGGCGTGCATCGGTGTTAAGCCACTCTACACGTGACATACCACGCAAGCAGGGGAGCGACTCATTGTTAACTCCGGCTTCAACTTTGATGATCTTGCCGTCTTTTACCAGTGCCTTTAGGTTGTGATGTTGACATTCGGGTGGACACGACGCGTAAAACTCTTGAGCGCCGGCAAAAATGTCTTCTGCGACCTCAGTGCTTTCTGCAGGCTTTGGATCAGTTTTTGGTGCACTTGTTGCGCAAGCTGTGAGCCCGCCAACAGCCGCAACAGCTCCCACCGCAGCACCAGCTTTTACGAATGTGCGCCTGCTTAGCTTCTGCTTGCTCGAGCTGCATTTATTGGGTGTCTCCATAGTTCCTCCTTCTAGATATGTCCTTAAAGCCATGTGTGACCAGGCATTTTGGATAGCCCGATCCAGGGAACTTCCCTCGCGCTTAAAGCGCGTTTTGATTGCTTTATTATCGTGTGGTGCTCTGCCCAAGTGCAATTGAGTTTAATTTAATAAACTCTTGGTTTTCGTTAAGAAATATTAATGGATGTTAATATTTTTGAGAATATGTTGGGGTAATCTAGTATAGTGTGGTTGGGTTGGAGATTAATCGGAGATAGGGGATTGCGATGGCAATGGTGTCACTTCAGTATTTAGCAAGCATTTTGATATTAGCTCTATATATTCTTGCTGTTATAACGTGTGCCGTGATACTTAAGCGACAGGGGATACGCGCTATGGTGTTTGGTAAAACACATAAGAGCGATTTTATTTTGATGCCTTTTATCCTCTTTTTGTTTTACGTGCTGCTTGCCAATACTTTTAGCTGGCCAATATTTGACGTATTGATTGCAAGGTTTTGGGCCAGCAATGCCCTTGGTTGGATAGGAATAGTTGTTAGCGCAGGTGGTTTAATCTTTTTCATCTACTCATTAGTAAGTTTTGGCACATCGTTCAGAGTAGGTATTGACAAGAAAGATCCTGCTAAACTCATAACCACCAAAGCATTCGCTATCAGCCGCAATCCCTTGTATGTCTGCTTCTTTGCTCTGTTCGGCGGTCTTTTCTTGGTGCACTGCAATGTTGTAGTAGCAATTACATTGGTTGTATTTGTCCTTGTGATTCACCGTCAAGTACTACGAGAAGAGGCATTTCTCCGCGAACATTATGGAGCAGAGTTTGAGGATTACTGTAAAAAGGTGCGCAGGTATTTATAGCACTTCTTTAAGTAGAAAAACCTCAAAAGACTTGCAAGAGTCTTGTCAAGAGGCTATTTTCTTTTTAGAAGTCTCTCCAGATACGTAGCGTCAACCAGATTTACTGTCTCTAATTGTCCTTTATAAAACACAGCCCAGTTATTAAATGCACAGGGTAGCGCCTTGGCTTTCTCTAGTGAGTTAACATGCGCAAAAGTGACCGCAACATTCGTATCCTCACAAAAGCGCCTCACTCTCTCGATATATTGAGTTATATATGGACACTGATTGCTGTAATAGATTGTCAGCTCGTCGTTTTCGATTTTCCCGAACTTGGCTTTTTGTGTGAACTTTGGAGTGGTTCCGTCAAAGGAAAGTGCTAATAATTCATATCCGCTCGCAGCATCATCGACAACCTCAAATCCATATTTTTTTGCAAAAGCCTGATTAGAGAGCCAGCTCTTTTGTTTTTTGGCACCCAGCATGCAGACACCGGATTTGCCTTGTTTGCGCGCGTCGTCCAGACAGTATTTTATAAGTGCTTTTCCATATCCGTTGCCTCTAGGTGCCCCTTCAACCCACAAACAATAGATATAGATGTAGTTGTCGCCAATAATTGGAACCCACGCCGACTCAAGAGGCGCGTATTCGATGAAAACAGTTGCTTTGGCATTAAGCTTTCTAAAGACATGACCTTCTGACAAGCGATCGATAAGCCACTTCTTCTTCGCATTGATACCCGGGTGAGGTTTGCGACTACGAATAATACAGCTTACGTGCTCATCAGCAATATTCTCAGATTAACAAATTCGTGATCCATGTAACCCCCAGTTTAAGTCAACACACTGCATCGCGCTCGGTTCTTAATTCAAGGCAGCCCCAGATAGTTTAACTATAACAAAAATGAGCTGACATAGGGGCAGACATGGACAGACTGTCCGAAAACTATGTATCTGACCCAGATTGTCATTATCGCGCAGGCGGCAGTCCATAACAAACGACAAACGCTATATTGAATAAATAGATTCCCGCCTGTGCGGTAATGACAGGGAAAGCTGCGGGAATGACAGGGAAGGCTGCGGGAATGACAGAATGAGACTTTTCGGACATTTTGTGGAGTAGTAATTGTTGTTGCAAAACAAAAAAGAAAGTATAATTTTGTTGTTGACATTAACGTAACGTCATAGTTTACACTGGCTTTTAGGAGGCCAAAATGAGTTATTCGATAAAGCAATTATCCGATATAGCCGGGATATCCAAAAGAACGCTGCGCTGGTATGAACAACAGGGTTTGCTTGAGCCTATTCGTGAGCATAACGGCTATCGCAAATACGGCTCTGATGAAGTTAAGCGGTTGCAGCAGATACTCCTATATCGGGAGTTGGGCTTTGAGCTTAAAGACATGCCTGAGCTTTTGGACAAAAACGGCATTGGATTGCTTGAGAAACTTAAATGGCAGCTAGGCGCGCTGAAAAAAAGAAAAGATCACATAGAAGCTTTGATCAAGAATGTTGAAGCAACTATCAAAGCTGAAGAGAAAGGTTTGACCATGAAAGATGAAGAACGCTTTAAAGCGTTTAAGCAAAAAACGCTGGAAGAAAACGAGCAAAAGTATGGTAAAGAAATACGTGAGAAATACGGTGAGGATCAAGTGAAAGCCTCGAACGAGAAGTTTAAAGCGCTTACAAAAGTACAGCACGAAGAGCTTGAATTGCTTAACAAAGATATCGCCACTACGCTAAAAGCGGCTGTACAAACCGGCGATGTGGAAAGCGAACTAGCCAAGCAAGTTGTAGAAATGCACAAGTCCTGGTTGATGTTTTACTGGCCATCATACTCGCCTGAACAGCACCGAGGTGTAACTCAAATGTACGTGGAAGATGAGCGGTTTAAGAAGTACTACGAAGACATTGTAGAAGGCGGTGCGCAGTTTTTGCGAGATGCTGTGTGGGCTTGGACTGCCTTGGACTGAGGGGGTCATTTCCTCTTTAATGCAGCGCCCCGGATGATGCTAATCCGGGGCGCTGTTAACAACTAACTAATGAGCAGCAGCTTCGCCCTTATCGCCATCTGCCTTTCTTGCCAAAGTCATTGCAATTGGCAAACATAGGAACGTGGTGATGAAGGCTATGCCCCAAACTGAGGGAATGGGAGCCAGCCAGCGTACAAAAAAGCTAGTACCATCAGGAAAAGTTGCAAATCCTGTCGCAAAAGCGGTCATGCCAAATGACACACAAAAAGTCATGATCGTATTGATTACTACGGATTGCAAAGCTCCATGTAAAAGATCACCGGGCTTTGAACCATAAAAGACTGCCAGCTTAGAGCCTAGGGGTGCAACCGGCAGCACCGAGCAAACAACGATGCCGATAAGAGTTGCGATACCGATATTGATGAGCAAAGGCATCGGCTCCAGAGCCATTCCTTTCATCAACATCATATAAATGCTCATGACTATACCCACGCAAACAGACATTACTGTGCTAAGCACAAGAATAAAGGCTAACGATGGCTTTTTCATTACCTATCTCCTTTGATCATCAATTGCCAATCCCCTTTACCTTGCATTGCTTCAAGCAAGGCATCTTCGTTGCCAATATGGATGCAGCGTGTGGGGCATACTACCGTACAGAGCGGACGATGATCCTTCTCCATGCAAAAGGCGCACTTATCTAGTTGCGGTGCAGCTAGATGGTAGTTTCGTATCTCGCCGTCTACCGTTTTGGGCTTTTGGCGGATCATCTCAAACCATTTTTCGCTGTAAGCAAAGCCGTTTTCTTCGCGGCAAGCCACTTGGCAGGCCATGCAGCCCAAACAAGCGTCTGTGCGAACAAGCAAGCCGGTTCTGGGTTTAGACATCGCTGTTCTCCAATCTTTTGATCTGACAAAGTGTTGAGCGCATGGGAGCAGTAGAGAAGCTCTTGTCCGTGGTTCCCGGGCCTCCGGGTAAAAGTGTATTGATGCCTACTTCATCCCAGTTGTATCCCGGCAAATTAAGCTGCTTACAGGCCTGACGCCAACCCGGACGCGGCAAAGCAATAACACCGGCACCAATTTCTTCCGACACCTGAGCTTTAGCTTTGATGGCAGCACGCGGAGAAGAAATCTCTACCCAGTCGCCCTCAAAAATGCCTTTTTCCGCAGCATCTTTAGTGTTGATAAGCACGAAAGGATATGGATAAAGTTCGCGCTGACCGGGCACATTTGTCCATGCCGAGTGGAAGAACGAATACAACCTAAAACCTGTAGTGAGCACGAATGGATAATCCTTGGCAACTTCCGGAGTAGAAACCGGGCTTTCAAGCGGCTCATGATATACCGGAAGCGGCTCGTAACCAAGCGACTCTGTTACGTGTGAGAAAAACTCTATGCGACCTGATGGAGTCATAAATCCGGGCTGTCCGTCAGGGCGAAGTTTGCCGCTTTCGTATTTCTTAAACTCGGCACCCACCTTACAGGCATCGGTTTCAAAGTAAGCACCCTCAGCATACTCATCCCAAGTTAACTCTATACCGTGCAGCAGCTTAACGCGCCAAAGTACCATCTCTTTCTCGTCAGCCCATGGCCAAAGCTCAGGATTTAAGCGGCGTCCCCACTCCAGATAAAACTTCCAGTCATCCCAACACTGCCCGGGAGGATCAACTGCGCGCGGATTAGAGATTATCAGACCCTTAAACATCTCCTCATCAATTGTGTCACGCTCGCTCCAGCTGGATGAAGGCAAAACCAGGTCTGCCATTTTGGCGGTGGGTGTTAGATAAAAATCTTTTACGGCAATGAACTCAAGGTTTGGAGAAGCCAAAGCCTCAAAGACCTTTGGAGAAGCTTCATAGCAGTTAAGAGCGTCGTTAGCCACAAAGACCATCATCTTAATCGGCCAGGGTTGCTCGGTTAGCACTGCGTCAAAGGTTGAGTAGGGTACATTCGCATTGCCAAAAGCGGCAAATGCCGGGTACTTATCGCCATCAAGCAGATTTGCTTCAGGAGCATTGAAGTTCCAGTCCGGTGGAATCAAGGTAAGTTCCGGTGAGGAAGCGGGGCCACCGCCGGGTGTATACATAAAGCCGCCGGGTACATCCACAGGTCCAAGCAACGCGGTAAGACAGGTGAGAGCTCTACCACTTTGGATGGCGTTAGTATGCATGCAGCTGGGGCCAAGCATTGGGTAGATGGTCGTGGGTTTTTCGCCGGCCATTGTGCGAGCGGCTTCTTCGATCAGTTCAGCCGGGATCCAAGTTGTCTCGGAGGTCTTTTCCGGTGTCCACTCTAAAACCATCTCCGCCAGCTCATCAAAGCCATAAGTCCAGCTATCGATGAATTCTTTGTCGTAAAGTTGTTCTTTGATGATGATATTCATCAGACCTAAGAACAAAGCTCCGTCTGTTCCCGGACGTGGACGCAGGTATAGGTCAGCATTATTTGCAAGGTCATTAAAGCGTGGGTCGATGACGATGACTTTTGCGCCTGCCTCATCTTTTTGCCTGAGTATCTCTTTGTACTCCGGTAAAAGATTGATGGCGCTAACACCCCAAAGTACGATGGTTTTGGCGTGCGCCACATCGGCTCCATGCATCTGTCCGGCACCTAATGTGAGCACGTGAGGCATGATGTTGGGGATGAGACACACGTGTAGTGGTGCCATGCCCCAGCCAAGATTGCCTATCGTTGCCTTAAGACGCTGACCCCAGTCGTTGCTGGTGCGGCTGGTGCCTTGGGCAACCACAATAGAACGTGCTGAGTAGCGGTCGATGACATCGCGAACCTTACCTGCGAGCATCTCTAGCGCCTCATCCCAGCTGATCTCTTCCCACTTGCCTTCGCCGCGCTCACCAACGCGCTTTAGCGGCACTGTTAGGCGCTCATCGTCGCTGTGCACAAAGCGTTCGGTAATACCGCTGCCGCAAAATGCGCCATGAGAGTATGGGCTGTCCGCATCGCCCTCAATACGCACGATCTCATTATCTTGCGTGTAGACAACGGCACCGCAGCGGCAATGGCAACCGGTACAAACAGTTCGTTTTCGCTCAGTTTGCATACTTACCTCCTTTAGTCGCGGAAGCGGATGGCTAACTTCTTGCACATAGCAATGCGTCAAAGTGGTTTGCCGCCTCTTCCTCACAAATGTACAGATGGAGCTTCTAAGCGCCTCAGCAAGTTTTGCCATTGGAATTGCTCGGGCGCTATTGCATGCATTTTGTGCTCAGACGAGTTACATGTCTAACAGCAAAATAATTCATCCACAACAAAGTGTTGTATGTAGATGTACAAAGCTGTACCATGCTTATCTAAGGAAGTGTCGATTTAATCATTGCACGCCATCTTCTTTTCAGTTTGCCCCAGCTATGTCCGAGCAGACAACGACATTACGCCAGGTAGTGCCGTCGTCTGCTCAAACAGATCTGGAACAAACTGAAAAGAATCTGACGCACAAGCATTAAATCGGCACTTCCTAATGAGTAGGTGTTATAGAATCAAACTTTGAGCAGAGGAATGTCATGCGAATTGAAAGCCTCAGTTATTTTTTGGAAGTTGCTCGATGTGGCTCATTCACACAAGCTGCTAATCACCTTTTTATCTCGCAACAAGGTCTCAGCCGCGCTATTAAAGCTTTAGAAAACGATCTCAATCTATCGCTTTTCAAACGCTCGGATAAGCGAGTTCATCTCACTTCAGCGGGTGAAATCCTGCTCCCACACGCGCAACGCATAGTTGGTAGTGCAAAGGACATGTACAGCGAACTATCGTTATTGGAGCCCAAAGAAACTCACGTAGAAAAAGAATCCGGAATTCCGGAGATTGCCATAACCACATTTGTTTCGAGTGTGATTTTAAGCCTAATGGCCGATTCAATTAAGCGCTGGGGCTTGTCCAACGCAGCATTTACCGAGCGAGGTTTACCCGATACGATCGTGGCATTTGCAGACGGAAGTCTTTCTGCCCCGGCTTTAGTATTGATACCGGAATTTGAAATGCGCCGTCTGTCACTTGTGAGCGATGTACATTTCACACCGTTATTATCGCTGGATATTATGGCTGTTTGTCCTACAACCTTAGTCTCTCCGCGCCGCAAAACGCTAACACTTAAAGAGTTAGCCCAGTTACCACTGGCATACAACAGCGAGCCACTCTTTAGCAGAACCATTCAGCATATGAGTGGAGAAACTTCACTTAAACAGGTTGTATTGGTATCGTCCAGCCTCAAGGCGATATTTGGCGCGGTAGATGATGGGCGAGCTTGCGCATTAAGTGACTCTTTGGTCGCCTATCTTTATGACACCGCGCCCGAGACAGTCACGTGTTCCATAAAAGGCACCGAGCACGCCTACTTTGGCATCCTAGAGTCTTGGACAAGACCGCCACTACCTGCTCAACGCGCTTATATACAACGCTTCAGCGAGATGATAGAGTCCGAGCTACAGCCTTACTCCAGGCAGTACCCTTTGAATGTGGAGTAGTTGCTCCCTTTTTGTAACAAGCCCGCACGTTGTCCACATCTAAAACCATGCTTGGCGTAGAGCCTCTACACCAGCCGAAATGTCTTCTATGGCGATTGAAGAAAACCCTATCATGACTTTGCCGGTGAGGATATGAGTTCAATAGACTTGAGCTTTACGACACAGTAAAAAATCACCGCCAGTTTGTTATCTGACGGCGATTTATTGGGGCTGAAGCGGGGTTGATGCCTCAACGATTAACGAGCAAAAGGGCTAATCGTCCCAAGCGACAAATGTCTTAGAAACAGTCACGTATGAATTAGCATTTATGTTGCTTACGCCCGAAATATAGACTGTGTATGTCTTTCCATATTTAAGACCGCTTACGCGAATTTCTAAGTCATCATTGTCTTTTTCAGTGATCCATGATGAATAAACCTTGCCTGTAGAGTCTTTTACTGTTGCCTTTACATTTTTGTACTTTACCTTTTGTGCAAAATCAACCGAAAGCTCTTTGTCGTCGGCATCATACTCAACTTTTTTAATGGTTACGCTAGCATTTACTGTCTTTGCTTTTGGTGTTGAGAATTTTCCGGATATTGAGGTGTAGCTACTTGCCCACTTTGACTTAATGCCCGAGATTGTAAATGTGTAGGTTTTTCCCGCAACAATACTATTTACCCTGAACTCGATATCGTCGTCATCGCGGTCAGTGGCTTTGACGCTATAGGATTTTCCGCCGGAATCCTTTACAGTGACTTTTGAGTTTTTGTAGACTACCTTACTTTTAAAATCAACCTCAACATTACCGTTGTTTTTATACTTGATGGCTTTGATCGCAACAGATTTTGACGGCGCCGCATACGCAGCAGGTGCAAGGCCAAATAAGCTCAAGGCTACAATCATCACCAACAGCGTTGTACTAAATTTCTTCATAAACTTCCCTTCTCCAATATGACGAACTCTCTGTCCGTCTCCTGCTTTCAAAACCAATAATGCATCATTTAGCCATTTTATTGCATATTAAAGAAGAATAATTGAAATATTCCCACTCCCTCTCTGTCATTCCCGCTACCCCCATGTCATTCCCGCGCAGGCGGGAATCTATTTTTACATAAAAAATGAATCGTTAGTTATGGATTCCCGCCTTCGCGGGAATGACAAGGAGAGCGCAGGAAGGACAGAGAGGGCGCGAGAATGACAAGGAGAGCGCAGGAAGGACAATCCGGGTTAGATACATAGTTCTTAGACAGCCAGTCCAGGTAAATTTAGAAAACTCTATACTGAAGTAAGAAATGTAAATTATTGCCTTTACACATATAGATGTGTAAACTACTACACAGATAAACTAGTCGAAGGGAAACAGGAAATGGCATCGAATTTAGCTATTGACCAAGAGCTGCTTAATGCTGCGCTTGAGACCGGAGGGCTAAAGACCAAAAAAGAAACGGTAAATTTAGCTCTTGCTGAGTTTATTCAAAGGCGTAAAGCCGCGGAAGTGTTGTCACTTTTTGGCAAAATTGAATACGATATAGATTATGATTACAAGAAAGCTCGAGAGCGTGCGTGATGAGGGTATTAGTTGATACATCTGTGTGGTCACAGGCACTTCGTCGAAAGCAGCCCGGTGAAGAGGTTGCAAAACTAACAAAGCTGATTTTACAATCAATGGTCGTAATGATCGGATCGGTTCGCCAAGAAGTGTTGTCTGGTATATCAGATAAGATGATGTTTGAGGATCTCAAAGACAAGCTGAGCTCATTTCCTGATATACCAATTAACACCAAAGATTATGAAACAGCCGCTGAGTTTTTTAATGTATGTCGTAAAAACGGTATACAAGGCTCACATATTGACTTTTTGATTTGCGCAATAGCCCACAATAACGATCTGCTTATCTATACAACTGATCAAGACTTCAATCACTTTGCAAAGCATCTGCCTATAAACTTGTTGTAAATAGTCCACCGGACAGTTGAACCCTCGCGGATTCGAGCCCCACACCCGGATACGCAAACATCCCAGGCAACTTGATAGTTATCTGGGATGTTTGGGGTGGATGATGGGACTCGAACCCACGACCTCCAGGGCCACAACCTAGCACTCTAACCAACTGAGCTACACCCACCATGAGTGTTCGCTTTTATGCGAGGAGAGAGTATACCAGATTTTGCGTATTAGGACACAATACATTTTGCCATTTTTAGCAATTCGGGATCATGAGTCAATTGAAAAGATCAATTGAAATAGTTAACGCAAATTTCCTTGCACTTAGTCTGTCCACGGTGAGATGTAGTCGCTGATGCCATTACGCTTCTTGCGCTTCTTTTATATGAATAATTGTCTTTTAATCGCACTTTCTCCGCAAAGCAAAGAACCCTGCATCTTGACTATAGGTAATCAAGTTGCAGGGTTCTTGAGTAAGGTCACTTAGGGAGGGGATGGGGAGATGAAGGAAGTTTCCTGTCAGGCAAGCCAACTTGAGCAGGAATCCGGGGCGTGACCTTACCCGTACCTATCGTGTAGGTTAACCGTACACGAGGGGCAAGCGAGGGAGGGGGAGGGGGAGAGAACGCTTGCCCTCTCGTGGAGGTTATAAGTCGAAACTATCACGGTGACCAAACCGGAGGGAGTTTCATTTCAAAGTGCGGGGCTTAAATACCTTTAGCCCATTTAGTGGAGGTCTTAACGACCTTGGTTCATCAATACTTAACGTTTCCGTTTTTCTTGATGTACACATATTAGGATCTGACAAGCCCTCATACATCTGATTGAAGATATGGTTTTGTTAAAAGTTTGTAAAAACAGCATCTACCAGCAAAAACAAGTGTAAAAAGACCTAAAAATAATATGTTCGATCCTATAGAAATATTTACCGGATGCATCTTTGGTGGGGTAGTTATTGCCTGCATAATATACTCACCGTGTGGTAAATCAATCTTAACTGGCTAAATCTTCGGACTCAAAGCTGCCATCTACGGCTTTCATCGCTCCAAGTGCAGCAACACTGCCCGGTGTAGGTGTGGGGCATGAAACAGCATTGGTAAGCATAACCTCATCAGCACCCTTAATCTCGATGCCGAGTATCACATCGCCAACTCTTAGCGATAGCACAGTTTCGATCCCATCTGTCACACGACCAAATACTGTGTATTTATCATCAAGTTTTGGTTGAACACCAAGCGAGAAAAAGAATTGGCAGCTGCCGGTTTGAGGCTTTTGGTTGTTATACATGCATATACTGCCAAGTTTAAGGTGATTATATTTCTTGCCCACAAACTCATCTTTGATGGCATATCTTGCGTCACCGGTGCCGGGGTTTATGCCGCCTATCTTGCCGTCTACAGCGTGCTCCACTTGTACGGGTGTAAGATTTCGCGTGTAGGGGCACCCGCCAATTATCATCGAATCTGCCTTATAAGCATGAAACTTGAGCATGTCGTAAAAACTGCGACGTGCGAGTTCGATAAAGTTGCCTGAAGTGATAGGAGCATATTTGCCGTCAAGCTTGACGCGAATAAAACCTTTGCTGGTTGAGATTACCGCCATCTCTTTTCCGTTTGGAATATAACGCGGAGTGTAAATTGGCAATAGTTGTCGTTTCATGGTAACTCCTTCCGATCAATTTAACCGACTGATCGTAGGTCAATAAAAAGGCTCAATCATCTGATAGAAAATCTGATTGTCATCGGATGGAGAATCTGATTTTGCCTAATAAAATGTATAACTTCTAGTAGAATGACTATCAGCAAAAACTTGAATGCGACAGAAAGTTTGCATTCAAGATGGCGCTAAAACCGGAGAGTATTAACAGGGAAATAAAAGAATTGCATCAGGGGAAATGACAGATCAAGAAGAAACACATATAAGTGAGCATTCAGCTGACAGCGAAACTACCCAAAAAGAGCACCGCGATAGCAAGACACTCGACTTCATGGTCACTGTGCTTGGCTTTGGGCTTTGCTTCGCATGGAT
>QMCD01001376.1_pt1 | contig 22023 bp, 20 predicted proteins | sample 1821841 | NCBI WGS metagenome assembly QMCD01 (sample SAMN01991225, study PRJNA193472) | Termite gut metagenome, whole genome shotgun sequencing project. | isolation source: worker | host: Macrotermes natalensis
CATCTTTTCCTGGCCGGCCTTGGTTTTGGGCTCGATAGCCACACGGATAACCGGCTCGGGAAACTCCATAGACTCAAGAATAACGGCGCCTCGCTCGTCGCAAAGGGTATCGCCGGTGGTCGTGTGTTTAAGTCCCACCGCTGCCGCGATATCACCCGCATAGCATTCCTCAATGTCCTGCCGGTGGTTGGAATGCATCTCAAGGAGGCGACCGATGCGCTCTTTTTTGTCCTTGGTTGCATTTAACAAATAGCTACCGGCATCAAGCGAGCCGGAGTAAACGCGAAAGTAAGTGAGTTTACCAACGTATGGGTCAGTCATGACCTTAAACGCCAGAGCAGCGAAGGGCTCCTTAGCGTCAGCCTTGCGCTCCACCTCTTCGCCGGTTTTTACATCGATACCCTTGATAGCGGGGATGTCCAACGGAGAAGGCATGTACTCCAAAATGCTGTCCAGAAGTTGCTGAATACCTTTGTTCTTAAACGAAGCTCCGCAAACAACCGGGGTGATCTCGCATGCGAGTGTGCCCTTACGGATAGCAGCCTTAACTTCTTCTTGAGTGTACTCTTCGCCCTCCAAGACCTTCATCATCAGCTCGTCATCAAACTCAGCAGCCAGCTCTACCAGCTGATCGTGATATTGCTGAGCACGTTCTTGATAACCGTCGGGAATAGTGGACTCCTCTGGGTAAATAACGCCTTTGGCATCCTCGTTAAAGTTCCAAGCGGTCATAGTGATGAGGTCGATCAGACCTGTGAAGCGGTCTTCGCTACCGATAGGCAACTGAATTGCGACCGCACGGGTAGCTAACCTGTCCTTCATCTGATCAATGACGGCAAAGAAATCAGCACCGGTACGGTCCATCTTGTTTACATAGGCCATACGTGGTACTTCGTAGCGGTGAGCTTGGCGCCAAACAGTTTCGGACTGCGGCTGCACACCACCAACTGCGCAAAATACGGCAACGGTGCCGTCGAGCACGCGCAGGGAACGCTCTACCTCGGCCGTAAAGTCCACGTGGCCGGGGGTGTCAATAATTTGGATACGATGCTCGCGCCACATACATGTCGTAGCAGCGCTTGTAATGGTGATGCCACGCTCCTGCTCCTGAGCCATCCAGTCCATGGTGGCAGCGCCGTCATGAACCTCACCAATCTTATGTGTTTTTCCCGTGTAGTAAAGGATGCGCTCGGTAGTTGTGGTTTTACCGGCATCAATGTGAGCCATGATGCCGATGTTACGAGTGTCCTTTAATGGGGTTTTTGCCATTTTTCAATAACTCCAAAGCTTCTAATTCATACTCAATTTATACGAGGGTTTCCTCGTTACCAGCGGTAGTGGCTGAATGCACGGTTAGCTTCTGCCATCTTAAATATATCCTCGCGCTTTTTGACCGAAGCTCCAATACCATTTGAGGCATCCAGGATCTCAGAGGCGCCATGGTCTTTTCTTTGCGCTTTCGGGAGTAGTCTACGATCCAGCGGATTGCCAGTGTGGTCGCACGACGAGTATTGACCTCCATCGGCACCTGATAAGTGGCACCACCAACACGCTTTGGCTTAACCTCGATCGTAGGACGAACGTTTTCCATAGCCTGCTTGAATACGGATAGCGGATCTTTGCCGCTCTTCTCTTCAACAATAGTAAAAGCACCGTAGACGATGCTCTCGGCTACAGATTTCTTGCCATCCAACAACACCTTGTTGATGAGCTGGGTCACCAAACGATTGTTAAACACTGCGTCCGGGTTAATCTCCCGGCGGATCGCTGCTGCTCTACGCGGCATACTTACTCCTTACAAATCTCTTCTTTGCCGGCTTGTTCATTTTGCTCAAGCCCACAGAACATGAAACAAGACGCACATGGCGCCTCGTTAGATTACAAGTTATTAATTACTTAGGTCTTTTAGCACCGTAGCGGCTACGAGCCTGTTTGCGGTTGTTTACTGCTGCACAGTCAAGCGCGGCGCGAATAACCTTGTAGCGCACACCCGGCAAGTCCTTAACACGACCACCACGGATGAGTACCATGGAGTGCTCCTGTAGGTTGTGACCAATGCCCGGAATGTAAGCGGTAACTTCCATACCATTAACTAAACGCACGCGAGTTACCTTACGCAAAGCCGAGTTAGGCTTTTTAGGTGTTGTGGTGTATACACGAGTGCAAACTCCACGCTTTTGTGGGTTACCCTTTAGTGCAGGTGTCTTCTTTTTGTCGATAGCCTGCTTGCGTCCTTTACGGATAAGTTGGTTTATAGTAGGCAAACCTTACTCCTTTTTCGTACTTTCCTCATAAACACCAAAGCGTGGCGATGTAGTAAGTTCTTCGTCGCGCTCACATATCTGCTGCCTATTTAACAGAGCATTGCACTGCCAAATCTTTTCGGAAAATTTTTCAGGCATAAACCCTTTTGGCTAAAATCACTCATTTAGAGCGCCTTTTAGACCATCCAGGCATATGCAACTGAGCGCAATTTCCTGTCTCTACCTGCGGTTATTCGTATAAGCTAACGATGATGAAAGCACACGAAAAAATGCGGCTTGAAAAGCAGCGAAGACGAATACTAACACCGTCTACCAGCCATGTCAAATGCCACGCCCCCGGGCGTGTCTATAAAATTATCGCCATTTTTCCGCCAGAGGCACTGCGACTTCTTTAACTTCTTGAATTGTTTTTATGCAACTCTTACGTGAGACTCCCATTGCGATGCCACACTCGTACAAATCATCCGTACTTATATCTTTCCCTTTCCCCATGACTGTTGTTGCGCGTTCGCCCATCATGCCCGCGCTGTAAGTAAGATCAAATGCCGGAGACAGAGACCAAACATTCAGTGCATTGTTGTAGAGTAAAGCAAAGTTTTTTGAATGGTCATCTTGGTTATGTGACAAAACGTTAAAACACATTTGCTTAAAGACCTTGTGCACCTCCTCCATACTAGAGGTAAGCTTAATCAGTAGCTTGGCAATTGTTTGATAATCAAGATTTGGGATTCTGTGCGTTGTCTCAAGCAAAGCACTTACTGAGGCCATGTGAGTTCGCTTAGTTTTCCCATTGGTAATACTTCTATCAAAACGCTTAACACCAAAGTAACCAGGGCTAAGTTTTGATGAAAATAGCCTAGTTTCAGGCATCTCGATTCCGCAAGCTTTTGCCGCATTTGAATACTCGTATTCCATGAGACCAATATCTGTCCTATCAATGCGCGCAGGAAATTTGATTATCCATGCCTCCCCATCCACATCGGTAAGTATCTTGGGACGCGCACCACCTGATGAACCGCCTAACATGAACAATTCATCCAGGTCTTCAATGGGTTTTGCATCCAATACTTGTGCGCACTTGTTCGCTAAAATGTCTAGATCTTCTATACTGACTGCGGCGATAGAGTCCAGCTCCGGCTCATACGTCAAAGCTCCCATTCCGGAATTGCCAACGATGGCTAGTCGCGCTAAACGATGAATAGCTGATGGATCTATGCCTTGTTCCTTTAGCATCCTGTCAACAAGCAGCCAGCCCCAACCATCCGGCAAGCTCTCATTAAAAACACCAAATAAGCCATCAAAGGGCTCATGCTTTGGGATAAAAACTCGTTTCTCAAGCGGAAGAGATAGCGGATTTAGTGAAAAGCCGTTGATTAGCCAGTTGTCACTGTACTCAAAAGCAGTCAGTCCGTCTTTTGAAAGTGCCAAGGTACCAACTAGTTGATCCTCGAACATTACATTTAACCTGCGAAGAGTGTGTAACTCTTTTGTTGTAGTAAGCCTTTTCATGCTTGCTCATCAATAACATCTTGGATACTGCGGTATTGTTTGCGAAAGAACAGACTATCGAAGTCTTCTTCGGCATCAAGCGCAATAGCGATTCTTAGTAGGCTGGAGAGTGATATTTCATACTTGCTCTCAAAGCGCTTTAGTGAACCCAAGCTGACTTGAGATTTTTGAGCTAACTTCTCTTGGCTTAGCCCCAGCTCTTTTCGACGCGCCCTAACCCGGGCAGCTAGGTCAGCCGCAATCTCTTTTGGTGTCTTTTCGTCAAGCCTTATCATGGATAATATTTTATCCATATTTGCCAATATTAGCAAGTTTTAGCTAATATATTATCCATTATGTCAGACCCTCACAAACGTACCTTGATCGACATCTCTGATTGCTTCATAGAGTTGTTTTTGGGTGTTCATGATTATTGGACCGCCCCACGCTATAGGTTCTCGCAATGGTTTTGCTGAGTAGTAAAAAAGTCTTAAATCATCTCCGGTTTTTGCGCATAGTGATAGGTCTTGAGTTGTATCTAGTAAAACGGCTGTCTTTTCGGGAATGCTTCTGTTTTCTAATATGGCAGCTCCTTTTATCAAAAAGATAAATGCGGTGCTGGCTGGATTTAGCTCTAATCTAAAATACTCCCCCGCCCCTATAGTGATGTCTAGTAATGTCGCCGGAACATGGTAAGTCTTGGCTCCGCGTGCGCCGCAGTATTCGCCTGATACTACACGCACATCAACAAGGCCTTGTGAGACCACCGGGATTTGCTCTCTTTTTATTGATAAGTAGTGAGGATTTACCATCTTTTCTGACTCCGGCAAATTAAGCCAAAGTTGGAATCCAAGCATTTTTTCACTGTGCCGTAAAATCTCTTCATGCATAACGCCGCTTCCGGTAGTTAGCCACTGTGCGTCTCCGGCACAAATGCGCCCACAATTACCTAATGTGTCGCTATGTTCAATGCTGCCATCAATTAAATATGTAATGCATTCAATGCCTCTGTGCGGATGTAAGGGAAAGCCGTATTTGTAATCATCTGGATCGGTTGAATCAAAAGTATCTAACATTAAGAATGGGTCAAAATCGTAAACTGTGTTTGCGCTTAGCAGCCTTGTTAATCTTACCTCTGTGCCGTCTATTGCAAGTCTTCCCAACACCATTTTTTTGATGATGCTCTTCTTAAAAAAGCCCATGCTTTTATTGCCCCCTCTTATAGGTAGATGTTGATATAGGACAAGATTTAAGCGGCAGGCATCAACATGTATTGAGGGGTAATAAAAAAGTGTCAAGTCTGTCCCCTCAATCAGACTTGGCCACCCGTCAGATTGATTATTGTATACCATTTATTATTACGTTGCTACCAGATTTTTTAATGTTTTTCATTTATTTTTTGGCTCTGTGTGTAGATGCTGCAAAATGCAGGTGTGCCTCAATCCGGCCAGAAAAAATGCCTTATTTTTTGATGAAAGTTCCTTGCTCTAATTCTGAAAATGCTTGTAGTAATTCTTCTGCAGTGTTCATAACGATGGGCCCTCCCCATGCCAAAGGTTCCCTTAGCGGTCTCGCAGAAAAGAAAAAGAAACGTAGAGGATTATCTCCCTGTGTTCTTAGTACCAATTTTTGACTGGTATCCAATAATACTGCTGTCTTTTCTTCGATATCCATGTCGTCAATAATTGCACCTCCCTCGATCAAAAACACGAACGCGTTTTCTTGCGGATTAAGATCCAATGCAAATTTCTCACCAGCGCTCAAGGAGACATCAAGTAGAGTTGCCGGAAGGTGACGAGCCTTAACACCGGTTGCTGACCCATATTTGCCGGACACAACGCGTACCTCACCAAAATGCATTTCTACCACAGGTATTTGCCCATTTGTGATCGTGAAGTATGATGGTTCTGCCATCTTGTCGGTCTTTGGCAAGTTAAGCCACAGCTGAAAACCTAGCAAGCGCGAAGAGGGCTTAGGCATTTCTTCGTGCATGATGCCTCTGCCGGCGCACGTCCATTGAGCCTCGCCCGCTGAAATGTTTCCGGTATTACCTAAGGTGTCGTTGTGTTCGATGTTACCCTCAATGAGATAAGTGATAGTCTCGATACCTCTATGCGGATGCAAGGGAAAACCCTGTGAATAATCATCCGGATCGATCGAGTCAAATGAATCTAGCATTAAAAATGGATCAAAATCGTAGATCGTACTTGCTCCAAGCACTCGAACAAGCTTAACCCCGGCACCGTCAACAGCAAGGTGCCCGCGCACAAGTTTCTTTATGACACCTTGTTTTATGACACTGGTAATCATGGTTTCCCCCTTGTTATACTGACCAATAAAACGATCAAGACTTTTATCTGTCTGATCGAAATGTTTTAAGATTATGTGGCCGTAATCTGTCCTCTCAATTAGATACGACCAATAATGGACTAACTAGTATAGTCCAGCGCGATAGACCTTTCTAGCAGTTTTTACTATTTTTAGCTGTTTTTACTATTTTTTTAGCGTTTTTCATTAATTTTTTATCTGTTTACTATAATTTTTGATGAAATGCGCAGACTTTAGCCATTGCCGCAAAACTACTTTTTTGTGCCAAAATCTTGAATATCCAGCTCCGGATCGCCAAAAAATGTTTTGCCACCAATGGTCTCAAGCTGCACAATGTTGCGCTGAATAGCAGCGATGCTTTGCGGAGAAAGACTGCCGTGCTCCAACTTTTTTTGGAGTTATCTTGTGTTTGAATAGATTCGCGTATTTGCATCCACCAAAGTGGCTGCTTTATACTTCACATCAATATTGATAAGCGCAGGTTTTGCGTACGAAGGCTAAGTGTTCAGTTTTTACTATTTCCCATTTGGAAAAAGGCTTCCGTTATGAATAAAAAAAGACGTGCAGTAATTGCTACCAGCGAAGTTTCGAGAGTTAAGACATATATGCTTGGCGGTTATCAACAGAAGGTGGTTTTAGACGGCATGTCCAAAAACGCACCGGTAGTGCTTTTCTTGCATGGTGGCCCCGGCTCGCCTTTTCCTTTTTCTGCGGGATCTCGTGGAATGTTTCCGGAGTTTACGGAGCATTTTATTATGGTTTATTGGGATCAGCTGGGGTGCGGAATCAACAACCATGTTATTGATGATACGTTCACTGTTGATATGTTTGTAGAAATGACCGTGGATCTGGTAAAGGCTTTACGAATTGAGTTTCCCGACAACCGCTTACTTTTGCTTGGTGCTTCATGGGGCTCTGTGCTTGCTGCAAAAACAGCTGAGAGGCTGCCCGATTACCTTGATGCAGTATTGATATACGGTCAAGTTCTATCAAATCTATTATTCAACGAAGACACGTTCTCAGCTCTTCTTGCCTCCAGCGCGCCGTCAAAAGCAAAAGAGCACATTAATTCACTTCGAAGTATTTCGCACCCTCTTACGGAGATTCTCAGGGTGCGGACGGTTTAAGGGGGAGCAGTACGGCTTCAAACAAACTGGCGAGAGGTCACCAATGGGTTCGGTTATTCGTGGCCTACTATCCAGCCCGGATTACTCACTCAAAGACTTTATCGCAATTGTAAAGAACGGATACATGAAAAATACAAGCATTTGGAACGAACTGCTAGAAATAGACTTGCGCGATACGTTGAGAAATATTCGAGTTCCCTACCGCATTCTCCAAGGAAGTACTGACATAGTAACCTCAACAAAGAGCATGTCCGCATTTGTAGAAATAAGTGGAAACAGCAATCTGAGCTTGCGAATAATACCTGATAATGGACACATACCAGGCTCAAGCGGAATGAACGAAGTATTGCAGGAAGGTGTGAGTCTTCTCTGTTGAGACCGTTTTTGCTTTATTGATCGTCGGAGATCTTGGTCATCTCTCCAGCTAGGATGCGAGCTTCTATGGCGGCTAGTTCTGTTGGAGTGTTTACGTTGATGAATGCTCCGCCACGATCATCGGCTGCTAATACCATATCGGGTGTGAACTCGATAACTTTAACTTCATCATACCAGCTGTTTGCTCTTGATTCTCCCCTGTCTATTGCAGCTTTGATTATGGGCAGACAGGTTTCTCGGCGATACACTGCGTGAAATGGCTCAAAGCCGTGGCTGGTTCGTGGTACGGCAGCATCTGCCGACTGCGCTATTAAAGCGTCACGCTCGGCGACTAGCAGTGGGGCTGACGGAAACACCATGTCACAAGCTACAACAGCTACAAATGGACACTTTGCATAATACAGCGCAGTGTATAACCCATTTAGCGCGCCTCTCGCATCGAATACATCACGATAAACTTTTACGCGATCACTATGCACATCTGTGCATATGAATTTCAGGCTATCGGGATCGTTAGAGGTAATAATAATTTCGTCGGCTACCAAACCAAGACGTTTTAGGGAACGACAAATAAGAGGTAGACCACAGAAGGATACTAAAGCCTTCGGTGTTCCCATCCTCTTTGATTCGCCCCCGGCTTGTATTACAACTGTCAAATCATCCATGCAGGGCATTATAACAAAAGCGCGAGTGTTTGCGGGTGTTATTCACCCATTTATCTTGAGCAAACACAGGCTCATTTTCAACACGCCAGACTGTGGAATGAGCTTATTCCACAGTCTGGCGTGCAAGCAATAAACCAGTATTTTCTTAGTAGTAACTTGAATACCTAAACATTTGCTCGAATACTGCGTAAAACATGGTGCCTAATGTTAACGCAGAGCAAATGCCAATTACGAAAGTTACTATGCAACCGATAATTGCAAACTTGATTGCTTCGCTTTTAATCTCTTGAGGTCTGCCCCAAGTTGAACCAAAAGCTACCAGAATTCCGCCAATGCCTAGCAGAAATCCAACAAAGAACCAAGCGGCTTTAAAACCACCGGATGGTCTTTGCTCTGCTTGCACATATGCCTGCTGCGCGTAGTTTTGCATTTGAGGTTGTGGTTGTGGTTGATACGGATTTGGTGTTGGAGTTTGTCCTTGATCTTGTTGCATGTTTTCCCTTTTCTCTTTTGGTAGCGATAAGTTTGAGTTCTTTCGCTCCCCCTATCCAACATTGCATTGATTATTATAACTGAATCAGGGTCAATAGCGCGAAGGCTGCGACACCTACTATTACGCTTAGCACCAACGACTTGCTAAGCCATGCTACAACTAATACTGGTATAACTGCGATTATTGGAATCAGAACGGTAAAGCTATCGAAAGCAAAAGTCTCCGCGCTAAAGATATCGTTAGCTACCAATGCGGCAAAAGCGGCAGGTGGAATAATCCCTAATGCTTTTGCAACGTGATCCGGCAGCTCCTTGCCTTTTAGGAACAGCAAAGGTGCGACCCTGCAAACAAGCATCAACAATCCGCATGTGATTAAGATTAGGAAAAAGTCTGACCAACTCATGCTCTTACCTGCCGCCCTTCTCTTATCCACATCACAACAATTGCAGCTGCGATACCAATAAGAGCGCCGATGAGAATTGCCGGACCGGAAAGTCCAACAAGCTTACAGATCACAACACCAACTATTGCTGCAATTGCTGCCACAACATTTTCCGGTGTGATCTTTTGCGTGCATAAAAGGCAGATGAATATCGAGGTCATAGCAAACGATGCAATAGCCAACGGAATACTTAAGGCGTTGCCCAGTAAAACCCCTACCACACTGGAGATCGTCCAAGAACTTTGTGAGAAAAGATTGACCATCGTTGCTCTGCCAACAGACCAATTGCCTTTCTCAAACTTTTGCATGTTGATGCCGTAACTCTCATCGGTAACGGTCGCCGAAAACAAAAAAGACAGGCGCTTCTTGGCTTTTTGGCAAAACTGAGAAAGCGATGCGCTATAAAGCATTTGGCGAGTATTTACTAAGGCAACACTGGCAATAATCGAGGCAATTGGTGTTGCTGTGGCCCACATGTTTGGGATCATGAATTGTCCGGCACCGGAATAGAAAAGTAAACATAGCAATAGTACTTGCAGGGCATTCATGCCCACTGAAGCACTGAGTATGCCGCAAGGGATACCTATAGCTACATAACCTAGCATGATGGGTAAAGCAGCAGTTAAAGACTCTCTGATTTGATGTTGTTTTGGTCTCATTCAGTGTATTATCGGATATTGAGAGATTTTTTATTCATTTTGATAAATTGCCGTTATCTTGTCAGATATTTTGCAATTAGAAAATCGGCGATTCCCTTTATATCTGCGAAATCAAAAGTGGGCAAGGCTTGCTCATCTGCTTGGTCAACTACGCGCTTTATATTTGTGACCACTGCAACAATCTCATTGCCTTCCCCACCTAGATCACGCTCTTCATCTTTTGGGTTTCCCGAGCGAAACAATTCAACTGTAGGAAGTTGCCCCTGACGGTAACCTTCAACCAAAATGATGTCTAGCTCAGTGCCAACACTTGCAGCATTTTGGATCATCATCCCAACGATGGTCTTTAGCTCAGCCTCAGCAGGTAAGGACTGAACGCAAGCCATTTGATCCGGAGAAGCAACAACAGTATAAACACTTCCTGCCCGGCGATGACGCCACGAATCCTTGCCGGGTACATCGAAGTCAAAGCCCGCGTGTGAATGATGCTTTACGCTAGCAACATTAACGCCACGTGTAGTAATCTCAGCAATCACTTGCTCTAATAAAGTTGTTTTGCCGGAGTTTTGCTTACCAACGAAAGCTATGGCCGGAACACTTAAAATTTCTGAATTTGTCATGCGAGCCCTTCGAACTCTATAACCTGACCTGACTTAAGCGATGCAGGTACGTCGATGATACGCTGATTTGATGATCCGCGCCACTTAAGATCCAAACTTTTTAGATCTTGTTTAAACGGCCCGTCCACTAGCACATCAATCTCGTCTAACAACTCCGCTGCAGCTGCACTTGGCTCACAAGCCTTAAGATCTTCAAATAAATAGCCGCTATATGCCCAAACCGTTAGCCCTTTTTCGCGCACTGATTTAGCCAGCTGGATTAATTCAGCAGCTTGATCAAATGGCTCACCACCCGTAAGCGTTATGCCCGCAATCAGTGGATTTGCCTCCACCTTATCAAGCAAAGTCTCTGTGCGCACCAAATTGCCACCTTCGAAAGGCTGTGCCTCAGGATTGTGACACCCCGCACAACAGTGTTTGCAACCCTGAGTGAAAATGGCCAGGCGAATACCCGGACCGTCAACAATCGAATCATCACTGATTCCGTATAATCTAATGGTTGTCATACGCTTTAACCACCTAACATTACAATGGGGCTATATCAAAAGTCTTATGGCGAAAAGACTTCCTTAACTTTTCACATAACAATAACCGCTTACTGTGGATTCCCGCCTGAGCGGGAATGACAGAGAGCTGCGGGAATGACAATCCGGGCTATAATCATGCTTTTGATAAGACCTAAAACAGTAAGGCACCTGCCAGGTATTAGCGAGTTGCCTTACTCAACGTTTCTTGTATGTTTTAAACAGCTTCGACTTCTGTTTCCTCAGCAACATGAGGAGTAATGCCTTCGCTTTCGATATCGGCAGTTGCGATGCCGTGCTTAACACGCTGGCTTTCCTCGGCACGTTTGCCGTTGTTAAAGCGATCCAGTGTACCTACAAGGTATCCTGTGATACGACGAATGCGCTCAAATGGAATATCACCCTCTTCACGACCGCACTTTGGGCAGCGATCGCCAATTATGCCGTTGTAGCCACAAACAGAGTCGCGATCAACCGGATGGTTAACGCTACCGTAACCTACTCCGCATTCCTTCATGTGGCGAATGATTGCCTCAAAGGCCTCAAGGTTGTGAGTTGGATCGCCGTCAAGTTCTACGTAACTGATGTGGCCGGCGTTGGTAAGCGCGTGATACGGTGCTTCAAGCTCAATCTTCTTGAAGGCGTTGATATCGTAATACACCGGAACGTGGAAGCTATTGGTGTAGTATTCTCTGTCCGTAATGCCTTCGATATTGCCAAAACGCTCGCGATCCATCTTTACAAAACGCCCACTCAGGCCCTCGGCAGGAGTTGCCAAAAGTGAGAAGTTAAGTTTGCTTTCTTTGGCACGTTTATCCAGATACGAACGCATGTGACCAATAATTTCAAGTCCAAGATTTTGCGCACGCTCGCTCTCACCATGATGCTCGCCGGTAAGCGCCTTGAGCGTCTCGGCCAGACCGATAAATCCTAGAGAAAGCGTACCGTTTTTGAGAACTTCGCCAACCTCATCGTCAACTTTAAGATTCTCTGAACCGGTCCAGACACCTTGCCCCATCAAAAATGGCATGTTGTAGACTTTCTTGCGCTTTTGAATGTCAAAGCGAGCCAACATTTGCTCACATACCAGCTCGAGCTTTTGATCAAGTAAATCAAAGAATAGCTCTAAATCATTACGTGCACGAATGGCAAGTCTTGGCAAGTTGATCGAAGTAAAACTCAAGTTACCACGACCCGGAGTAATCTCATTATTGGGATCATACTCATTAGCAATTACGCGGGTGCGACAACCCATGTAAGCAACTTCTGTCTCGGGAGTACCTTTGTAATACTTCGCATTAAAACTGGCATCCAAAAAGCTGAAGTTAGGGAACAAGCGCTTGGCCGAAACCGCACAGGCTTGCTTAAACAGATCGTAATTAGGATCCTCCGGATTAAAGCTTACGCCCTCTTTTAGACGGAATATCTGGATCGGAAATATCGGTGTCTCTCCACTGCCAAGACCTTCCTCGGTAGCTTTGAGGATGTTTTTTATAACCATGCGACCTTCTGCCGAGGTATCCATGCCATAGTTGATAGAAGAAAACGGAGTCTGGGCACCGGCACGTGAATGCATGGTATTTAGATTGTGGATAAACGCTTCCATCGCTTGATGTGTTGCTTTATCGGTGTCTTTGGTGGCTTGCTTAACAGCATAGGATTGGATCTTGTCTACCAACTCGCCTGATAATTCATACTCTGCGATCAAAGTCTTCTTCTCAGCCGAGGTATAGTTGACATCCATGGTAAGTGCCGGCCAAAGATTGGTCTTAGCCTCTATGCGAGCGCAAAGGGAATCCATCTCCTCTTTAGGCAGCTCTTTTTCGGCTAAAAGCTCTATTGCCGCAAGCAGATTCTTGCGATAAAAACGTCTAAAGGTCTTGCGTACGCCAAGCGCCATTCCATAATCGAAGTTTGAGATGGACTGACCACCATGTTGGTCATTTTGGTTGGACTGGATTGCGATACAAGCAAGCGCTGAGTAGCTTGTGATATCGCTGGGCTCACGCAATACGCCATGCCCGGTAGAAAAACCTCCGTCAAACAGCTTTACAATGTCTATCTGGCAGCAAGTTGTGGTAAGCGTATAAAAATCAAGGTCGTGAATGTGAATGTCACCTTCGCGGTGCGCTTTGGCATGCTCTTCAGAAAGTACGCTCATCTGGTAATACTGCTTGGCAGTCTCTGAGCCATACTTGAGCATCGTACCCATGGCTGTGTCGGCATCGATGTTAGCATTTTCGCGTGCAACATCAAAGTCTTTTGCATCGCTGTGTGTGATTCTGTCGATGGTCTGCATCAACTTGGTGTTCATCACGCGAGCACGAGTACGCTCTGCGCGATATTTTATGTAAGAGCGAGCTATTTGCACAAAGCCATTCTCGGCCAAGACTTCTTCGACCAGGTCTTGCACACCCTCTACGGTTGGGATACCCTCGATGGCACCTTCCTCGATCTTTTTTACCACCTGCACAGCAAGTTTATCGGCTACAGCGCGATCCTTAAGAACGCCTGATGCCAAGAAAGCTTTCTCAATAGCATCTGCTATTTTAGCGGCTTCGAATTTTACCGCTCTTCCGTCACGTTTTACTATGTTTACTATCATGTTCTCTCTCCCCTACATCAATGTTTAGAGTGTGTTCGTTTCCGTGTTTTTCCGTAACTGGTATGGCGTCTACAGTATTGCATACGCCCCAACCACAAGATTTACTGACTGTCGCAGTGTTTTCCCAGAGTATTGCAAATTATCAACGTTTAACCCACAACATATTGTGGTTCTCAAGGTTTGCCTGCATAGATATAGTAGTGCTTGTGAAGCTCTTTTTCAATAGCATTTCGCCAATATTTAAGTAAAATCTGGCTTTATCTGGCGAGCGGTAACTGAATTCTCGGGATTTAAAATAGCCTTCCATAAAGGCAAATTATTCTAAAGTTAGGGCTAATCTTTAACCCTGCCTTAGACTTATCATCGATATAGCTAAAGCTTTCAATCTTTGTGCATAACTTAGGAAGCACCGATTTAATCATTGCGCGTCATCTTCTATTCAGTTTGTTCCAGCTATGTCTGAGCAGACAACGACATTACGCCAGGTAGTGCCGTCGCCTGCTCAGACATAGCTGGAACAAACTGAATAGAATCTGACCTACAAGCATTAAATCGGCACTTCCTTAGCTCAAAAACAAACTTATTCTAATCGTTTACTTCTGCCGCAATCTCAGTGTACGATGCCAGGCGTCTTTTGGACAGCTCTCCGGACTGAACCGCTTTAAGTACCGCACAGCTTGGCTCGTTAGTGTGAGTGCAGTCGCGATATCTGCAATTCTCAGCTAATGCTACGATATCGGAAAATGTCGTTTTAAGACCATCGTAGGCATCGTAAAGACCAACACTTCTAAGCCCGGGTGTGTCAATTATTGCGCCACCTTTGATATGAGAATCAACGTCACTGCCATCGCCGATGTCGCCACCATCTCGCTGCCTTTTGCAAGTATCACTATCGATAAAAATCATCTTGCGACCAACGGTTACATGCCTGCCTGCGCGATCTTTAGCCCTTACAGCGCCGGTTTCAAGCTTTGGCTCATCCAATAACGCATTTATCAATGTTGACTTACCTACGCCGGATCTGCCTAAAAGCACACCGAATTTGTCGTCGGCGATAAGCTCCTCAACCCTTGCTAAACCTTCGCCGGTTATGGCAGACTCCACAATCACCTCACAACCCAAGGCACATCTTCCGGCGGTGCCCACGTCTTCTTCCAAATGCTTGGCTTGATCGGCCTTAGTAAGTATCACTACAACCTCAGCTCCACTTTCGTGCGCCATTACCAGTTGACGCTCCAGGTAATTGGGATCCAAGGGTTTATTGGACAAAGACGTCACTATAAAAACAATGTCTATGTTTGTGGCCAGTATCTTTTCTTCATATTTGCCTGATCCAACACTACGCGACTGCACAAGAGAGCGTCTGTATAAAGTGTGTCCACGTGGGTGGATATCAACTATCAGCGGCATATCTTGTCCCGGAGGAAACTCCAGATCTACAATATCGCCTACCACCGAGCGCAAGCCGCTGTTTTTTACCAACTCAATACTGTGCTGTGCTCGAGTTTCTCCCTCACTCGTCTTGACCAATGGATAACCACGATCCAGTGATATTACCCTCCCGCTTAAAATCATCTGGTGCGCTCCTTTAATCGCCAGTGAATAAATATCAGACAGCCACCAACAATTATCAGCAAGGCGCCAATTTGTATCTCGCGCATATCCAAGACACTTGCAACCTCGTATCCATCTTGAACAACCGTGACCGTGTTGGCATGTACATCAGTAAGTCCGTCATGTTCTTCGCAGTCTATTTGAAACAGACCCGCAACCTCGATGCGCGTACCTTTTGCGTTGTAACGTCCTAAATGCTTGATCTTCGAAACATCTCTTTCCGGTATCAAAACACTTATGCTTGCACCACCGTCAGATAAGGTTATCCACTTGTAGCCATTCTCATCGTTGACAATGTCGCCAACAACCTCTCCTTGGATGCATACGTTTTGCCCATCCACTTGTTTGCCGGCGTTGGTAAGACCAACTATGGTCGTGTTTGGTTCTCCGTAAGCTTTGGCTGCAAATGCCGGTGAGACGATAATGACCGCAATCAGTATTACAATCAAAGCCATTTTGCTCTTTATCATTGCTTTACCCTCCTCTTTGGTCTAAGTGAAGCAATAAAGCAAAATATTACCGCCAAAAATGTGATGAACTCCAAACGACCAAACCACATCTGCAAGATGTAGATAATTTTTAGAAATACCGGGGTCTCCGGCGAGATGATGCCCGACGAAAGCCCGGCGTTGGAAGTTGCAGAGACCGATTCCATCGTCGCACTTATAGCATCGTAACCGGCTACAATACCGGCAATCGCGCCCACCACATAGGTGACTACATACATAATAGTAATAGTCATAGCCGCACCGGTAATCTCGTTAGAAAGCAAATGGCGACCAAGATGGTTATAGCTGGTGGTATTGCGCACCGATTTAGGTGCCAAGACATCTTTAATGCGCGCAATCGTTGCCTTAGCAATGATGCCAATGCGCAAAGCTTTGATACCACCGGCTGTTGATCCGGAGCTTCCGCCGATAGCCAGTGCCAAAATGATCATGAATACAGAGCCGCTGCTCAAAAGCGAAGTCATCTGATTGGTGGAAAGCACCTGAAAGCCGGTGTTAGTTGTCGCGGAAACGATGGTAAAGACTCCTCGGCGAATAAGCCCGGAAATATCGGTGAGGAAGTTTCCGGCAAGCAAGGCTGCAACAAAAGCTAAAAGTACAAATACCGTCCAAAACGCCAAAGTGCGAATCTCGATATCACTGGTAAACTCCTTGATCGTAGAGCGAAAGCCGCCTTTCCAAATACGCGCATAAAGCGCAAAGTTTACAGCGCCCATAAGCATCAACACCATGACGATAATCTCTAGCGGTATGGAGTGGTAATACATGATTGACAGACTTTGTGGTGAAAACCCGGCTGTGTCATAAGCGCCAATTGTTACCCAAAGCCCATGGAAAAAGCCGCGCACCGGATCAAAGCCAATAAACATCAACATACAAAATAGCAATACAGTGCCAACCAAAACAACTATCGATGAGAACTGCCAGATAAACTGTGCAGTCTTCTTGATGTTGGGCATAACGTACTCATTTCGCCCCTCAGACGTGTAAAACGAAGAGCCAACTTTTGAGAACAGACCCAAAGACAATGCGATGACAATTACACCTTGACCGCCGAGAAACTGCATCGTAAAACGCCACATATTATCAGCTGTGGAGAGGTGATCGATATCTTGGCACATGCTAAAGCCGGTGGAGGTAAGACCGGACACACCCTCAAATACCGCGTCGAGAAAAGATGCGTAATGTCCGGACATCCAAAGCGGAATAGCGGCAACTAATGCGCCCACTATCCACACCAGACCGGTTATGGCAATGGCTTGACGTCTTTCCAGCGCAGCCGGTGAGATACGACACATCCTGAGCAAAGCGCCGATGGCAACTGCGCTTCCGGCACCCACCAAATAATTTCCGGTAATATCCCACTCGCTCATACAGATACTTACAACGAGCGGAACAAGCATGATGCCACCAAGCATCAACACCATTGTGCCCAAGTAATGGGCGATCATACCCAAGTCATGTTTTTGAAAGCGCGGCCACATGGTCAGCCAAGCACCAAACGCTCAATAATGACCACGATCATCAAGATGGCAATAAAGCTCAAAAGGATAGCAACGATAGCTAACATCGATCTCAGAGAGGCCACAATATCTTTTTTACGCCTGATCGACAATATGCTCCTTCACGCAGTAGCTTTGATGCAACCGACATCTGAGTCGGTCAGACCTTAGGCTTGTTTGGTCATAGTTATACAAAAAGTATTATATATAATTATTTCCAATCCGTGTTTTATTATCACGCACTCCAAGGAAGTGCCGTTTTATTCATTGCACACCATCTGCAAGCATCGTTAGTATCAGCTGCTCCATTTGGACAGCAGCTATTTTTGCGGCTTTCATTACGTCCTCGCCGAGCAGCGGTTCGTCAAGAATTCCTGCTGCTTTGTTGCTGATCATTGCCAGGCCGCAGACATTCATACGTAGCGCTGAAGCTGCAATTACCTCAAGCACCGTGGACATGCCTACGGCGTCTGCTCCCCAAACTCTGAATGCTCTAATCTCAGCCGGGGTCTCAAAACTTGGGCCGCGAAGACCTAGATAGACACCTCGGTGTAATTTAACCTCGCATTTACCTGCAGCCTCTAAAGCACGTGTCTGCAAAGCAGGAGTGTATGCGTAGGTCATGTCGCAGAAATCGGTAGCGGCTGTGCCATCGCTTAGGGTAAGCGGGTGCATGCCGGTAAAGTTGATGTGGTCAGTGATGAGCATGATGTCGCCTACGTCAAAGGCTTCGTTAATGCCCCCGGATGCATTGGTGATTATCAGCGTCGTGGCTCCAAGCGCATTTAATACTTGCAGAGGAAACACGATATCGGCTGCGCTGTGACCTTCGTATGCATGTAAGCGACCTTGCATGACTACCACTTGTTTACCGGATAATTCACCAAATATTAAACGCCCTGTATGCCCCGGAGCTCCGGCAGCCTTGAAGTGAGGGATATCGTTGTAATATATTGCCGTGTGCTCATTGATGCTTTGCGCCAAGCCGCCAAGTCCTGAGCCTAAGACCAAAGCAACATCGGGCGTGTTAGAAAGATGCGGCTTAATATAGTCTACTGCCGCCAAAATACGTTCATTAAGTTCCATTTAAATCGTCACCCAAACCTTAGTAAGATCAGCCGTGCCATCAAAAGCAATGAATAAGTCGTTGACTCTCTCAGAGCATACCATATCTAGAGTTGGGCAAAATAGTGGGATTACCGGCATTTCTGCGGCAGCAAGGTTATCAGCATATTGATAAGCCACTAGCCTTGGCGATTCGTATTGCACACCGCGAGAACCTATTATTGCTTGATCAAATATTGGATTATTATATCCGGTGCTATTTGCAGCTCCGTTCTTGGTAAGAATAGGTTCGAGAAAATTATCCATACTTGGATAGTCTGCGATCCAGCCGGTGTATCTTAAGGTTGCCTGATCTTTTGTAGCTTCAAGATCGGCATTGGAGCTTATTGCTCTTGTCACTACGTTAAACCCAACGATACTCAGGTCTTCCCTTATCAACTTAAAGAGCTCTTCTTCAACATCGGAGTTTGCTGCCAGTAATGTTATTTTGTTTATTTCCGGATCTTTATTAGCCATGAATTCGTTTAGCAGTAGCTTTGCCCTTGTGGGATTGTATTCTGTGTCCGGCCATGCGTTGTCTTTTACTCCATCAATAACACTTGGCACCAAACCTGTAGCCGGAATATAGGTGTCTAAAAACAGCTCGCTGCAAATCGCTTTTCGATTTATAGCCAAGCTGATTGCTCGCCTGACTCTAGGGTCGGATAAGAATTCAGAGAGGGTATTTGGTTGCAAATAGTACGTAACAGCCTTATTCCCGGTTATCACCTGCTGCCCAAGAGCGCCGGTATATCCGTCTATCGACTCCCCATACATATCTTTTGCTTCTGTAAGTTTTGAAGCCGGTATCCGAGCCACATCTATATCACCGGTCTCAAAAGCTTGAAACGACATATCGCTTTCTTCTTGCTTTGCATCATTGCTGTCAGCATAAAACATCAAATCTACGTACTTAAGAAAAGCCGGTTCTTTGTGGTAGTCTTCAAATCTGGTAAGGCTCAACCGGTCAGAATCAAACGTCCACATGTCACTGAGCATGAACGGACCGTTACCGATGGGTTTGTAATAGAACTGCTCCTCGCTGCCCTCAACAGCAGACATCGGCACCGGAGCAAGTCCGGGAAAACTGAGTAACTGCAAAAACTCGTAGAACGGATACTCCAAAGCTACTTCCAAGGTCTTCGTACCTCTAACTATTATGCCTGATATCTCTTCTGCTTCCCCGGCTAGCATGGCTTTCGCTCCTTGCACAGTACTGAGAAAGGAGACATTTGTTGAAATATCACTAAATGCGGTTTTCTTAAATAGCCGTTGCCAACTGTATTTAAAATCGGCAGCAGTCACATCTTCACCATTATGGAACTTCATTTTGCCGGCAATGCGAAACTGGAAAGTCTTGCCATCGTTTGAAACTGTCCAAGACTGCGCAGCAGCAGGCACAATTTTCTTCTCGCGATAGTCATAGCGCACCAACGGGTCAAATAACAAGTTTGCAATTTGAATACCGGATGCTTCTTTAACAAAAAAGGGGTCGAATCCGTATGGCATCCGAACTGGAAATTGTAGCCGCCCGCCACTAACACCTACTGCCTTACCGGTGCTTTTGCGCATTACAAATGATGGATTGAGAGGAATTGAGCAGCCGCTAAGCATCGCGCTGCCACCCAAAGTAACACCCACGGCACCGGCCGCAGAAATAAATTGTCGCCTAGATAATCTCATCCCCATTTTTCTCACACTAGTTTTCTTGCTAGTAATGGCTGATTACCGGAAGTCCCTCCTCAATCAAACCATATAGCGTCTTTGCATCATTGTATGACATGTTGATGCATCCATGTGATCCTGCATAAGTATAGCGGTTGCCGCCAAATGAAGGTTGCCAAGTTGCATCGTGAAAACCATGCCCGGCCCAAGTCATGCGCATCCAAAAACTAACACGAGTTCGATACTCAGGCTTGCCATTTGACATAATCTCGCCTACAAGTGTAGCCGGGCTGGACATCTGTAGTATATGGTAAACGCCCGGAGGAGTCGCGTTGCGTCCGGGTGTACCTGTAACAACATCAGCCTCAAATTGTTTTTGCCCATCAACAAAATAATACATATGCTGCTTGGTGAGGTTTAGCTCTATGTATGTGTTGTTCCAGTCAGGTTTGCCGCTGTCCGCCTTCTTTTGTGCTCGCTGAACATAAATCGGCTCTCTGGTCTCTCCGGTACGATCAGCAAAATGCTGCTTTATTGATTCCAACTCGGCTTTTTCGTCTATTTCCCAACCGTAATTGCCACCCTCGACGGTTATAGTTTCACCTTCGGCAGTCACAAACTCTCTTGCGGTACCAACAGTATCATGCCAGCTGGCAAACTCTTTGACCCAAGCTTTAACCGTCTCTTCGTTAAGCTTGTTATTTCCCTGGGCATCGGTCTCTACCCACCCCATCGTAACGGCACCGTCCAATACCTCTGTGTGATCATCAAAAACATACGTGATCGAGAAAGGAACGAGTTCGTTGTAAGTATCAACAGTCTTCTTTAGCTCAGCATTGTTTGAGTATATTTCCGGGTTTATATAACAATCTTTTTCATCTAGATATAGAGTGGTCGCTAGGGTATGTATGGCATCATAAATAACTTGGCGAGTCTTGTCTTTGTCCAGTTTGGTACCCATGTCCTCGGGATTAACAACGTATGCATTCTCCTTGAATGTAGGATAAGCGTTTTTGGGATCGCGCATATTTTCATCTTTGTAAAAATCCGTGCTATCCAAAGTTTTATTGAATTTTTCGGTATCAAAACGTACGCTGGCTTGCGTGTTTTCGTTGTTTGGGTTGATAAACAAGCGCGTAAACCACAACCACTCGTTCTGCTCATCGAGGATGCGCCATACTTGACCGTCTGAAAGGTATTCCAGACCCACATCTTCAGCATCTATTGTCGTGTTTGCACTCTCACGCCCGCTTATTTTAATAGTGTAATCTTCAATACTGTTACTTATTCGATCTTCCACCTCTTCGACAGTCATAAATGAGCAGTTGAAGCTGTCAATAGAAGTGTTTAGACCAAAATGTGTGGAAAAGAATCGGGCACCAAAGATATACGCCCCTATCAGGACAACCAAAACTGCCCCCAGTGATATCCAAAGAGGCAATAGACGTATTCCCTTTTTCTTAATGTGCTTCATGACAGGTAAGCCTATCCGATCCTCACATCAAAATGGCATCAAACAAATCGTTATGCTATTAAAACATATAATCTGCTCCTTGTATAAATGTCCTCGCAGAATTGTAGCAGATTTTTGCACGTAAACTGCTTATTCATCTGTCAAATATGCACCGGTCTGCCTACTCCAGAGGTAAGAATACTCTCCGCCTGACTGTACAAGTTCGCTGTGAGTTCCGTCCTCAACAATGCGCCCTTTGGATAAAACAATGATCCTGTCTAGGCTGGCAATAGTGGATAAACGATGCGCTACGACTATGGAAGTCCTGCCCTGCATAAGGTTTTTTAGCGCCTCTTGAATCAGGCGTTCACTTTCGCTATCCAGTGCTGCTGTTGCCTCATCAAGTACAAGTATCGGGCGATCGGCTAAAATGGCGCGGGCAATGGCTACGCGCTGACGTTGTCCACCCGAAAGCTTTACCCCCCGCTCACCTGTTACAGTGTCAAAGCCGTCGGGCAAACGCTCGATAAACTCCATCAGGGCACGGCGCTTTCGTATGCCGATACGATCACGAAGGGCTGGACGA
>QMCD01000754.1_pt1 | contig 22019 bp, 15 predicted proteins | sample 1821841 | NCBI WGS metagenome assembly QMCD01 (sample SAMN01991225, study PRJNA193472) | Termite gut metagenome, whole genome shotgun sequencing project. | isolation source: worker | host: Macrotermes natalensis
GAACTGAACGCTGAAAGCGTTGACCTCGCGCAAAATATGGAGATACGAACGTATCTCCCAAAAGTTTTTGGTGCCGCTTTTCACTAAAAAGCGGCGGTTTGAAAAAAAGTAACAGCGAACGGTCTTAAAAAAGAAGGTTTTGTAGGAAGATCACGGCCATGCCGGCGCCGTACCCCGAGAGGGCGAGGAGCGAAATGCGTTTCAGGTACCACGAGAAGTTGATCTTCTCCAATCCCATCGCCACGACACCCGCAGCAGAACCGATGATCAGGATGCTGCCACCCACTCCCGCACAGTATGCCAACAGGTGCCAAAACAGTCCATCCTGAACGAACATCGACATGTATGCCGGATCCGCAGCTGCGGTCACCATAGCACCGTCCGCCACGGGGTACATCCCCATAAAAGCTGCTACCAACGGCACATTCCCCAAAATGGCAGCCAGTGCGCCGGTGATGCTGGTGATCGTATACACCTCGTGCACGTGCTTGTTCAGAAAATCCGCAAAACTTTGAAGCACTCCCGCGCTTTGCAGTGCCGATACGGACATCAATACACCGAGGAAAAACAGGATCGTGGGCATGTCGAGCATTTCGAGTACCGACGATACGCGATTTTTCGACAATCCTTTCTGCTTTTCGTACACCAGTTCGAGCCAAATCCACAGCACGCTCAGCGAGATAAGCATCCCCAGGTAGGGAGGTAATCCGGTGATCGACTTGAACAGAGGGACGAACAGCAAACCGCATACTCCGGCAATCAACACGATTTTCGACATGCGGCTGCTGATCACAAAATTCTCCTTGGATGGCTTGTCGGCGTATTTTTTGCTGTTCCAACGCTCAGGAACATTGTTATTGGGCAGGAATCGCGTCGCCAGGGCGGTAGGTACGAGTGTCGATACGATCGACGGAAGAAAGAGATGACCCAACAGCGGTAGCGACGTCACGTTGCCGCGTACCCACAGCATGACGGTCGTCACGTCACCGATCGGTGAGAATGCACCCCCACCATTGGCTGCTATGATGATGATGCCCGCAAACACCCATCGCTCCTTGTAGTTGGGGACGATACGCCGCAGCAGCATGATCATCACGATCGCCGTGGTCATGTTGTCCAAAATGGCCGACAGAAAAAAAGTCATGATCGAAACCAGCCACAGAAGCTTGCGCTTGTTGCGGGTTTTGATGTGGTCCGTGATCACGTTGAATCCTCCGTTGCGGTCCACCAGATTGACGATCGTCATCGCACCGATCAGAAAGAAAAGGATCTCGCTCGCGTCGCCCAAAAAGTCGAGCAGTTGTTTACTTATCGGGGGGGCCAGGGTGTCGACACCCGTGTTCCACAGCATGAAAACCGTCCACAACGCTCCGCACATCAACAGTGCAATCGCCGCCTTGTCGACATGCAGCTTGTGCTCCATCGCGATACAGACGTAACCCAGCACGAATACCAAAAGCATCACCCAAATCATGATCTCTCTCCTTTCATCCCCCAAAGGTAGGAATTCTTTTTGCTGTTGCGAAATCTTTTTATATCTTTGTCACCCGATTGAGCTGTGGTGTAATGGTAACACAGCAGATTTTGGTTCTGTCGTTCTGGGTTCGAGTCCCGGCAGCTCAACGCAGAAGCCCCCTTCTCAGGGGGCTTTTTTTTGTGTTGGATTTCATATCTTTACCGCATCGGATGAAAAAAATTCTCCTCATCGTTGCCGCACTCCTGACGCTCGCTTCCGCCTCCGCACAACGGGGGCGCGGACGGGGGTATATGCATGCGACGCTCGAAATATCTCCCGAAGGCGACACGCTCGAAGTGCTGCACCTGTTGCCCGTGTATGTGTTCGATAAGAAAGCCGACCTGCGGCGGTATCGGAAATTGGTCGATGCCGTGATCAAGGTCTATCCCGTGGCACAGATCGCGCGGCGGCGCATGGCCGAGATGGAGGCCGAACTGACGCGTCTCCCCGACGAAAAAGCGCAACGCGAATACACCAAATCCGTCGCCAGGCAGATCGAAAAAGAGTATACACCCGTCCTGCGAAACATGACTACCACACAGGGGCGCGTGCTGTTGAAACTGATCGACCGACAGACCGATTACACCGCCTATCAGATCCTGAGGGAGTTTCGCGGTGGATTTGTGGCAGGATTCTGGCAGTCCGTCGGGCGTATCTTCGGGCAAAACCTCAAATCGGAATACGATGCCAAAAGTGAAGATCGGGCGTTGGAACAGATCGTTCTCTATTACGAAGCGGGGTTGCTCTAACTTTACACAAATTTTCTATCTTTGTACCCTATTTGAAGCGTTATGTTTGAAAATTTAACCGATAAACTCGAACGATCCCTGCGACTCATCAAAGGTCAGGGGCGTATCACCGAGATCAATGTCGCCGAGACACTGAAAGAGATACGTCGCGCGTTGATCGATGCCGACGTCAACTATAAAGTCGCCAAGACATTCACGGACGACGTGAAGGCCAAAGCCTTGGGGCAAGATGTGCTGAAATCAGTGTCGCCGGGGCAGATGATGACCAAGCTCGTACGTGACGAATTGGCCACGCTCATGGGAGGTTCAGCCGTCGACATCAAACTCGAAGGGAATCCGGCCGTGATCCTCATCAGCGGTCTGCAAGGTTCGGGTAAAACGACCTTCTCGGGCAAACTGGCCAAACTGCTGCACGAGAAACGGGGGCGCAAAGTTCTCCTCGTGGCAGGTGACGTGTACCGTCCCGCGGCGATCGACCAGCTCAAAGTACTCGGGCAACAGATCGGTGTGGAGGTCTACGCGGAGGATTCCAAAAATCCTGTGCAGATCGCTGAAAACGGCATCAAGTATGCGCGTCAGCACAGTTTCAATGTCGTGATTGTCGATACCGCCGGGCGTCTGGCCATAGACGAGGAGATGATGCGCGAGATCGAAGCCGTAAAACATGCCGTCAAGCCCTCCGAAACCCTCTTCGTGGTCGATTCGATGACCGGTCAGGATGCAGTCAACACAGCCCGCGAGTTCAACCAACGTATCGACTTCGATGGTGTCGTGCTGACCAAACTCGACGGCGATACGCGCGGCGGCGCCGCGATATCCATCCGTTCGGTGGTCGATAAACCCTTGAAATTCATCTCCTCCGGTGAGAAGATGGAGGCCCTCCAACCCTTCCACCCCGAACGGATGGCGGACCGCATCCTCGGGATGGGGGACGTCGTATCGCTCGTCGAACGGGCACAAGAGAACTATGACGAGGAGGAAGCAAGGCGCCTCAAAAAGAAAATACATAAAAATCAGTTCGATTTCAACGATTTCCGTGCCCAAATCGCGCAGATCAAAAAGATGGGGAACATGAAGGACCTGATGTCGATGATCCCCGGTGTCGGTAAGGCGGTGCGTAACATGGAGATGCCCGATGACGCCTTCAAAGGCGTCGAGGCCATCATCGACTCCATGACACCCGCCGAACGTGCCAATCCCGAGATCATCAACGCGCGGCGTCGCGAACGTCTCGCACACGGCAGCGGACGATCCATCGTCGAGGTGAATCGACTCATGAAACAGTTCGAGGATGCGCGTAAAATGATGAAGTCCGTCGCCGCAGGCGGGTTCAAAGGAATGCCCAATATGTTGAGAAGATGAGTACCGTTCGTTTCTTCTTTATTTCGCCACTGTCGCTTTTTTGGAAAAAAGTGTACCCCAAAACCTTTCGGGAAGTACTTTGTACTTCCATTATGTGCGCTCCACCAAATCTCTGCTGGCTGCGTCAGTTTCCGTCTGAAATCTATACAACTGCTTTCAAGTGAACTTGTCGCAGCCATATAGTTTTCAGCCGAATCCCTTCGGGATCTGAGATTTTGGTCGCGACACCTTTAAGAAAGGTGTTTTAGGGGTGGGGGTTCTCGTGACGTTTATGGACCTCATCACAGAATCGAAATGTAGGAATGCTAAAACGTCAGGCTTTGTCCGCGCGCAAGAAGTGGAGATACGCAGTATCTCCCGAAATTCTTTGGGTCACTTTCTTCTAAGAAAGGGACGGTGACGAAAAGATTTTAGAAAGAAAAGAATGAAAAGTGGATTTGTAAACATACTCGGCAATCCGAACGTCGGGAAGTCGACACTGATGAATGTGCTTGTAGGGGAGCGGCTGTCGATCATTACCTCCAAGGCACAAACCACGCGTCATCGCATCCTCGGGATCGTGAATGGAGAAGATAATGGAGATAAGTTCCAGATCGTCTTCTCCGATACGCCGGGGATCCTCAAACCCGCGTACAAGCTCCAGGAGAAGATGATGGATGTCGTGCACGGGGCGATGGGCGATGCCGATGTGATCGTGTTCGTGACCGATGCCGATGGGGACCGTCCGGATGACGTGACGATAGATAAAATCCGTAAGTCAGGCATTCCTACCCTGTTGGTAATCAATAAGATAGACCTGTCGACACAAGAGAAACTCGAAGCGCTCGTCGCCACGTGGCAGGAGAGGCTTCCCGATGCACAAGTCATTCCCGTGTCGGCGAAACTGGACTTCAACGTCCGGGGGCTTTTCGACGAGATCCTGAAACGTCTCCCCGAGGGGCCGGCGTTCTATCCCGAGGATACGCTCACCGATAAAACACTCCGTTTCTTTGCCTCCGAGATCATTCGCGAGAAGATCCTACGCACGTACGACAAAGAGATTCCGTACAGTGTCGAGGTGGTCATAGAGTCGTACCGAGAGGAGCCCACGATCGACCGTATCGCGGCACTGATTTACGTGACACGAGACTCGCAAAAGGGAATCCTCATCGGACATAAGGGCGAGAAGCTCAAACGTATCGGCACACACGCACGGCTCGATCTCGAAGAGTTTCTGGGTAAAAAAGTGTTCCTCGAACTGCACGTGAAAACAAATGAAAATTGGCGGGATAACGAACGTAAACTTAAAAATTTTGGCTATGAAACTCAATGATTCACGCTGGGTGCGGTGGACCGCGCTCGTGCTCGTCGCACTGACCATGTTCTTCGGATACATGTTCGTCGACGTGCTGTCGCCCCTGCAAACGCTCCTGCAAGACTCCAAAGGGTGGTCATCCACCGTGTTCGGAATCTATGGCGGGTCGGAGTATATGTTGAACGTATTCGGGTTCCTGATCGTCGCCGGGGTGATCCTCGACAAGATGGGCGTGCGATTCACGGGACTCCTCTCGGCATCGCTCATGGTCGTCGGTGCCGGGATCAAACTCTACGGCATCAGTCATAACTTCGCCATTGATTCGTTCCTCAACTCGTTCCTGGTCGACATTCCGGCCAGTGCCAAGATGGCATGCCTTGGGTTTGCCGTGTTCGGATGCGGCGTCGAGATGGCGGGAATTACCGTGTCGCGTGCCATTGTGAAGTGGTTCCAGGGCAAGGAACTCGCCATGGCCCTCGGTATCGAAATGGCTATCGCACGTCTGGGTGTGTTCGCCGTGTTCAGTCTGTCGCCATGGGTGTCGCGCTGGGGCGGAGATCAGAGTGTCGTGACGCCCGTCGCGATCGTCGGACTCCTGCTCTGCATCGGACTGCTCACCTACCTCACGTTCACCTTCATGGACAAGAAACTCGACTCGCAAATCGCCGATGCCAATCCGTCCAAGGAGGTCGAAGAACCGTTCAAGGTGCGTGACCTCGGGAAACTCTTCGCGTCGCGGACGTTCCTCATCGTGGCCGCACTCTGCGTGCTCTACTACTCGGCCATCTTCCCGTTCCAGAAGTTCGCCACCGGCATGCTCGAGGCAAACCTCGGCATCGATAACGAATCGGCCGCCAATATCTTCCGGTGGTTCCCCATCGGTGCCATGGTTCTTACGCCCATCCTCGGATTTTTCCTCGACACGCGCGGTAAGGGTGCCACGATGCTCGTGTTCGGTGCCCTGTTGATGACCATCTGCCACCTCATATTCGCGTTCGTGCCCCTCACACGCGGCATTGCGTATGGTGCCATCCTGTTGCTCGGCGTGTCATTCTCGCTCGTGCCCGCAGCACTCTGGCCATCCGTACCGAAACTCGTAGACGATAAATACCTCGGGTCCGCGTACGCCGTCATCTTCTGGATCCAGAATATCGGACTGTGTCTCTTCCCGATGCTCATCGGTGCCGTGCTGCAGTGGGCAAACCAGAACTATGTCGCTCCCATGGCTATTTTCGCGTCCCTCGGTGTCATCGCGTTCATCCTCGGACTATGGCTCAAAGTCGAAGACCGACGCAAAAATTACGGTCTCGAACGTCCCAATATCGAAAAGTAAACCTGCGCTTCAAAGTCAAACCCCCACCTGACGGTGGGGGTTTCTTGTTTGCAATCTCCTCTCCCTCCTCCCCGCGCCGGGGAACCGTAACTACTCCGATGGTCAGCTGTACCATCAGACTACCAGCGGGTACTATTGGCTGCTCTCGGCTTCGTCCACGACGAATGCGCGCTGGTTCAATTTCGCTGCCGGCGCCACGGGTACGACGTCTACCACTTACGTCGGGCACGGCTTCTCTCTCCGCTGTATAAAGATCTAATGTAGGGCGGGACAAGGATAACAAACAGCAAGCCCCGCTGACGCGGGGCTTGCTGTTACTCGTATTTTTTGTAGGCGTCCGTGAAGCCCGGTTGATCTCGTAAACGATATAACACGTTCTTCAACAGCAACACAGGGTTCTCCTGCGACGGATCCAACTCGTGTGCCCGCTCCAGGTAAGGTACCGAGCGTGCGTATACACCCAAAATCGCGTCGCGGCTCGCGTTCGACTCAGCCACACTCGTGAAACTCTTCGAGTCCGCCTCCGTCTGCATCATGTCAGCCTTCATGATCAAATAGTAACCCGCAAAAAACCATGCCGGATAAGAATCGGGTTCGATCTTGATCGCGTCGTCCAGTGACGATACGGCCTGATCGTAATCCTTCAAGTTGACGAAAATCTGCGCACGGCTAAATCTCAAATTTACGTCCGTCGGATTCGCCTCGATCTTCTTGTCAAGGTTCGCAATCAACTCGGAAGGATCGCCCATGCCGGGTTGCGTCGTGTAGAGATTGATCAGGCTCTCGAACAGATCCGTGTTCTCAGGGAAACGATCCAGACCCGTCAACAGGGCCTCTTTGGCATTCGTCAACTTGGATTTGTCCGCCTCACGCTGGCCGAAATAGGAGTGATACAGGAAGTAATAGATCATTCCTTTCTCGTCCTCGTAACCAGCTGCGCGTGCCTGTGTCAGGAATTTCTCCGCACGGGCGAACAGCGTCGGATCCTCCGATCCACCCATCACGGATGTCATGCCGGCATAGTAAACACGTGACAAGTCGGGTGTACCGAACGCCGGATTTGCCTCCGCGGCCGCAGCCAATTCAAAGGCACGCGATGCCTCGGCGAAGCGCCCCATGTTGTTCAACGCGTTGCCATACTGTGCCTCGAAATCGCTGATTCGTTGCAACTGCACCTTGATCGAAGGCGCCTTCCCGGGTTCCAATTCATACGCATGCGTCAGTGCCTTCAACGCCGCCTCGATAGCACCCTCGCGCACCTGTTGCGTCTGATACCACCCTACCACCTGATCGTTCTCCAAACGTACCGTGAAGTAAGGGAATACCCACTCCGTATCCGTCTTCGAGGTCGGTTGCGCGGGGATCATCATCGGCACCATGCCCACATACAGATCCTTCGTAGGCTCGACCGCGGCGTCCACATAGCTCTTCGCCACGTTGATCCAAGTCACGGCTTTACCCTCCTTCTTCGGATCTTTTGTCGCCGTCTCCATCTTCTGAATGCGTGCCAAAAGGGATTCGCGGTTCACATTCTGTGCAGTCGCCTGCATCGCCATGCCCACCAGCACGGCCGACAGTAAAATTAACTTCTTCATGACTCTACTCTTTTTCTTGATTGTCTTGCTCGTTACCTGCAATTTCCGTACCCTCTGCCATCTCTTCCGAAACTTCCTCCTCGCTCTTGGGCACCGCCATCACGGAGGCAATAGCATCGCCGTCGCGCAGGTTGATAATCCGCACACCCTGCGTGGCACGTCCCGCGAGGCGGATCTGCTCCACACCCGTACGGATCGTCAGGCCGGACTTGTTGATGATCATCAGGTCGCATGCGTCCGTGACCGCCTTGATAGAGATCAGCGGACCCGTCTTTTCGGTGATATTGATCGTCTTCACGCCCTTCGTGCCGCGGCTCGTCGTACGATACTCATTCAGATCGGTACGTTTGCCATAACCGTTCTCGCTCAACACCAGTACGTCCTCACCGCTGCCCGGCTCGAGGCAGATCATGCCGATCACCTCGTCGCCCTTATCGAGCATGATACCACGTACACCGGCACTCACGCGGCCGATCGGACGGAACGTATCCTCCTTAAATCGTACCGCCTTGCCGCCGCGTGCGGCGATCATAATATCGGACGTGCCGCTCGTCAACTTGGCCTCCAAAAGCTCGTCGCCGTCACGAATGACGAGTGCCGTGACACCCTTCTTCATCACGTGCGAATAGGCGGCCAGTTTCGTCTTCTTCACCACGCCGTTCTTGGTACACATGACGATATAGTTGCTGTCGATGTACTCCTCGTCGTTCAAACGTTTCACGTTGATATACGCACGCACCTTGTCGTCCGGCTGGATCTGGATCACGTTCTGGATCGCACGGCCCTTCGATGAACGGCTGCCCTCGGGGATCTCATACACCTTCAACCAGTGGCAACGACCCTTCTCCGTGAAGAAAAGCATCGTGTTGTGCATCGTCGCGACATAGATGTGTTCGATGAAGTCCTCGTCGCGCGTCGCACTGCCTTTCGCACCCACTCCGCCGCGGTTCTGACTCCGGTACTCCGTCAGCGGAGTCCTTTTAATATAGCCCATGTGCGAGATCGTGATCACCATCTGGTCGTCCGCGAAGAAATCCTCCGGATTGAACTCCTCCGAAGAGTAGACAATCTCCGAACGGCGGGCGTCGCCGTACTTCTCCTTCACCTCCACCAGCTCGTCGCGAATCACCTTCATCTGCAACTCCTCGCTGCCCAACACATCGGTGAAGTACTGTTTCAAGCGTTCCAATTCGTCGCGCTCCGTCTCCAACTTCTCGCGTTCCAGGCCCGTCAGCGCCCTCAGACGCATCTCGATGATCGCCGATGTCTGCTCTTCGCTCAGCCCGAAGCGCTCCATCATCGCAGCCTTCGCCGCGTCGGGACTCTTCGAGCCGCGGATGATCTTGATAATCTCGTCGATATTGTCCTGCGCGATCAACAGACCCATCACGATATGCAACCGTTTTTCGGTCTTCGCCAGGTCGAATCGTGTGCGCCGTACCACCACGTCGTGGCGGTGATTGACGAAGTGGCGCACCATGTCCAACAGGTTCAGCTGCATCGGGCGTCCGTGTACCAACGCGATGTTGTTCACCACGAACGAACTCTGCAACGCCGTGTGCTTAAACAACGTGTTCAGCACCACACTCGCCACCGCATCGTGTTTCAGGATGATGATGATACGCATACCGTTGCGGTCGCTCTCGTCGTTCACGTACGAAATGCCCTCGATCTTCTTCTCGTTCACCAGTTCGGAGATGCGCTTGATCGTCTCCTCCTTGTTCACCTGGTACGGAATCTCGGTGATCACGATACACTCGCGACCCGTCGATGTCAATTCGATCTCCGTCTTGGCACGCAACACCACCCTTCCGTGGCCCGTCAACAGTGCCTCCTTGACGCCCTCGTACCCATATATAACACCGCCCGTCGGGAAGTCGGGACCCTTCACGTACTGCAACAACCCCTCGCATTCGATCTCCGGGTTGTCCACATACGCACAGCACGCGTCGATCACCTCCCCCAAGTTATGGGGCGCCATGTTCGTCGCCATACCCACCGCGATACCCGCCGCACCGTTCACCATCAACAGCGGAATGCGTGTCGGGAGTACCGTCGGCTCCTTCTGCGTGTCGTCGAAGTTGAGCGTCCAGTCGATCGTCTCCTTCTCGATGTCGGCCATCACGTCGTCCGTGATCTTCTGCATCCTCACCTCCGTGTAACGCATCGCCGCCGGAGGGTCGTTGTCCATCGAACCGAAGTTACCCTGGCCCTCCACCAACGGATATCGCAACGACCACGGTTGCGCCATGCGCACCATTGCGTCGTACACCGATCCGTCGCCATGAGGGTGGAATTTACCCAACACGTCACCCACCACGCGGGCCGATTTGCGTGTCGGTTTGTCCGACGTCAGGTTCTGCTCCGCACTCATGTCGTACAGAATCCTGCGGTGCACCGGTTTCATACCGTCACGCACGTCAGGCAGTGCGCGCGACACGATCACCGACATCGAATAGTCAATGTAAGCAGACTTCATCTGCTCCTCGATATTTACAGGGATGATCCGGCCCGTGCCGCCATTATCGGTGGCACCTTCCATTCCGATCTCCTCGATCTTCTCCTTCTCCTCAGGGGTTTCTGACATCTCTATACAGTTCTATACAGTAGTTTTGATAACCCACAAATGTAAGAAAATTTATCGGAAATCTATGATTTCGTAGCCGGAAAATTTATCTTTTTCAAATGCGGGGATCGTGCCGTTGTAGGGGACGAATGAATGGATCCGGATCGTTACGTGTTCGCCGTCCTCCATCTTGTAGATGACTTCACGCGGCAATCCCGACGGGTCGATTTCAACGATAACTTTATCGCTGTAATCCGCGGAAATGTACTCGAAGGCGCGGGTGGGGTTCGTCAGCAAATTGCGGGAGGTGAGGTCCGTCGCGTCGATCACCACCTCGCGGTTCTCGCGACTCACCTCGTAACGTGTCGTACCGTCGCCATACACCTCTGCATCAGGCACATGGATGTAATAGCTATCCCCCTTCACAAGGTATTTTCCGGACACATTTTCGATCGTGAACGCCACTTCGTACGACGGTATCGATGCCACTTTCCGGGCCAGTTTTTCCAACTCCGGATTGGCAGCCTCGGCCGTATAGCTATAAGCAAAACTTATAGCAATCAAAAAAACCATCAGTTTTTTCATAGCCCCAAATCCCTTAATTTCGCCTCCAACGAAAGCGCATCGTGAAACAATATATCCCTCGCTTTTTGCCCCTCCTGGCGTCCCACGATACCCGAACGCTCCAACTGCATCATGATCCTTCCGGCACGGTTGAAACCCACCTCGTACGTGCGCTGAATGTACGAAGTGGAGATCTGGCCCTGCATCACCGCGTCGCGGGCCACCTCGCTGAACAGCGGGTCGTATTTCAATGGTCCCGATTCACTGCCCAGTTGCACCACTCCGCCGCCGTCACCCTCAGGCACATAATCCGGAAGTCGGTACGCCTCCGTGTAGCCCTGCTGTCCGGCGATGAAATGCACGATACGATCCACCTCAACGGTCTCCACCAACGCGCACTGGATACGGGTCAACTCGCCATCCTTCGACAGCAACATATCACCCCGACCGATCAACTGGTTCGCGCCAGGCTGGTCGATAATAGTCCGTGAGTCGATCATCTGCATCACCCTAAATGCAATACGGGCCGGAAAATTGGCCTTGATGCCGCCCGTGATCACCTTCACGTCCGGGCGTTGCGTGGCGATGATCAGGTGTATCCCCACCGCGCGGGCCTTCTGCGCCAGGCGCATCACCGGTGCCTCCACCTCGCGTGCCGTCATAATCAGGTCCGCGAACTCGTCCACAACCACCACAATGTAAGGCAGATACCTGTGTCCCTTCTCGGGATTCAGGCGGCGGTTCGTGAACTTCTCATTATACTCCGCGATGTTCCTTGCGCCCGCCAACTTACACAGTTCCAAACGTGCGTCCATCTCGATACAGAGCGCGTTCAGCGTGTGGACCGCCTTGCGGGGGTCCGTGATGATCGCCTCCTCCTCCGACTCCATCTTCGCAAGGAAGTGCTTCTCCAACTTGCCGTACAGCGAAAACTCCACCATCTTCGGGTCGATCATCACGAATTTCAACTGGGCCGGGTGTTTCTTATACAGCAGCGACGTGATGATCGCGTTCAGTCCCACCGATTTTCCCTGTCCTGTGGCACCCGCCACCAACAAGTGCGGCATCTTCGCCAAATCGAACACGTAATTCTCGTTCTGGATCGTGCGGCCGATCACCACCGGGAGCTCCATCTTCGACTCCTGGAACTTCGCCGAACGTATCGACGAGTACATTGACACGATCTGCTTGTCGCGATTCGGCACCTCGATACCGATCGTGCCTTTACCCGGGATCGGGGCGATGATTCGGATTCCCAGCGCCTTCAGGCTCTGCGCAATGTCGTTCTCCAAACCCTGGATGCGCGAAATCTTCACCCCCTGCGCCTGTACGATCTCATACAGCGTCACCGTCGGGCCCACCGTCGCTTTGATGCGCTGGATCGGGATTCCGAAGTCCTTCAGCGTCTGCTCGATGCGCGATTTGTTCTCGTAGATCTCTTCGTCGCTCACCTCGCTGTCGCTCACGTAGTCCGTCAACAACGACACCGGGGGACGCTGGTAATCGTACAGATCCTTCAGCGGGTCGTACACCGATTGCTCGATGTCCCGCTCGTCCACCTCCCGGTCGCGATGCTCCTCCACCGTGATCACCGTGAAGCCATCATCGTCCGTTTCGTTACCGGCCCCTCCAGACTCTCCATCCTCTCCATCCTCGTTCAAGAGTGTCTCGGCGGGAGGTGGCACGGTCACCGGACGGCCGAAATACACGAGCGGCGGAGGGCTTATGTCGATCTCCATGAACATCTGCGTGTCGTTCACCCCTCCATCCTCTCCGTCCTCGCCATCCAGTGTCGGACGGACGATCTCGGTATCCGCCACCGGAGTCGCCGGCAGGTAGACGCTTTCGGGATCCTCAATTATGTCCTCCTCAGACTCTTCAACCTCCTCTTCGATCTCAGGTTTGGAGGCCACGCTCTGCTTCATCATGCCCATGAACTTCTCGCCCGTGTCGATCACGGAGGCGCCCATCCGATTCACCCGGTGAATAAAGTTGCGGTTGATAAAAACGCCCAACAAAATCCAGGCACCCAACAGCAAAATCACCGTGCCGACACCTCCGATGCCGCTCGTCAACTGTCGCGATACCTCGATCCCCAGTGCGCCGCCCCAACCGCTGCCGAACATACCCCAGCCCTCGCCGAAAAGGAATCCCAACGTCAGGGAGCCCAATATCAACACGAACAGCAACGTGAGCATCGTCTTGTTCAGTTGCACCGGTCGCCAACGTAACACACGCAATCCGACCAGTGTCAAAATAACCGGCACCAGCAGTCCGAACAGTCCGAAAGACCTGCCCACCAATCGTTCGGCCATCCACGCACCAGCGTACCCGCAGGGGTTCTCCACCACGCGTTCGCTCGGACGGGGATCCTCCATCACACTCGTGACGATACTCTGGTCCGCCTCCCACGTGAAATATGAACATACCACGGATACCGTAAAATAGAGGCCCGCGAATAGCAACAGCAGGCCCGCAATCCAACGAAATGTGTCGTTCGAGGATGGAGTTGGGTGTGTCGTATGTTTTTGTGTAGCGGTCACGTGGCTTTGTCTATCAATTTTTGGCGATAATCCTCCCCCGCGAAGGTAAGAAAAATATCCGGCTTACGGGACTCCCCATCCGCACGTAACCCGTGCTCGTCCAACAGCTGTTCCACACGACGTGCCACAGCGGGTGACGGATCGATGATTTCGGCACGGTCCCCGACGATCCTCTCGATCATCGGAAGCAGGAACGGATAGTGCGTGCAGCCCAACACGATGCGGTCGGAGCCACGTTCTAACAAAGGTTCGATCACCCGTCGCACGGCAATCTCGGCCTCGGGTGTCGACTCCCGATCCTCCTCGACCAACTCCACAAACCCATCGCCCACCGCCGTCAATACCTCGATATGCTCCCCATACCTGCGAGCCGTATTTTGAAACAGATCGCCATCCAGACTCCGTTCCGTCGCCACGACACCGATCACGCCCGTGCGTGTCGTCAAACAGGCCGGCTTCACCGCCGGTTCCATCCCGACGATCGGTAAATCCTGATACTTCGCCCGTAGAAAATCTATCGCCGCGGCTGTCGCCGTGTTGCATGCCACCACGATCATCTTCACGTCATGTTTCAACAGTTCCTGTACCGCCGCGTCCGTCAGCTTTTTGATCTCGTCCGGGGATTTGTTCCCATACGGACAGTTCGCTCCGTCGCCCAGATATACCAACGACTCGTCGGGCAACAGACGCCGCACCTCGCGCCAGACCGTTAGGCCGCCGAGGCCGGAATCCAGTATTGCTATACTTCTGTTGTCCATTTCAGCATCTCCTTCAACAACTCCTCATCGCTGCCTCGCGAAGCGGCGAGCGTGACCGAGGCACGCTCGTAAAACGTCCGGCGGCGCTCGATATTGTCGTCAATGTACCGGACCAACGCCGCGTCGTCCAATCCCTGTAACGCCGGACGTTTCTGACGCCCGTAGGGCGTCAGACGCTTCGCGATCTGCGATGCACTCCGCTCGATATAAATCGTACGTCCCACCGCATTCATCCGCTCCATGTTGTCGCCCCATGTCGGCAGACCTCCGCCCGTGGCGATCACTCCCGCATCCATACCCTCAATAATATCCTCCAGCACACGCCGCTCAGCCTCCCGAAAATATGCCTCACCCTGATACCGGAATATATCCGCCACAGTCGCGCCCTCGGCCTGCTCCACACGTTCGTCCGTGTCCACGAACGGAACTCCCAGCCGCTTCGCCAACTTGCGTCCCAACGTCGTCTTGCCGCAGCCCATATACCCCACCAGAAAGTACAACATCGGCATCAGCGTCAAAAAAGCGTCGGTTCGGATTCTTGTTCTTCGTCGGGAAGCGGCTCGGAGCCAGCGATGGGCTGCACGTCCTTTCGCAGCTCTTCGCGTGCGGGGGCTTCGAGCTGCGGCCCCTCTGGGGCCGAAAAATCTTGTTCTTCCAAATCGCCTTCTGCAAGAGGTGTCACGAACTCAACCCCTTTCACGGCGTGTGTCGACAGGCGTTTACCCTTAGCCGTGACGCCCTTCACGCCAATAAACTCATCCACATCGAGCGTCTCCTCCGGGCGCATCCCTTCAAATGTCAAAGTCAATGTCGAACCCTCCGTCTCGTGTAGTGCCACCAACCGGTCGCCGCCGTCCAGTAACTCCTGCACCTTCGCCGTCGGACGCAACTGAAAGCGTTTCATGTACCAATAGCCCGAATCCGCAGCCACGTATACCAATGCGAATACCGTCTCAGGGTCGTATTTCGAGAGGCGTACCGTGTCGTCCGGGAAGTGCTGCATCACGTCGTAACCCGTCGTGTAGTACCCCTTCGCACCCCATACCACGATTTTGTCGTCACCCGAAAATTCACCCAACAGCACCCCGCGTCCGTCCGTGTTCAGTTTCCGGACGTCCTCGTCGTACCAGACCTTCTGGCCGCCCAGGGTCGACGCACCGCGCTCCTTCACCTGGATCTTGTGAATCCCATACCTCGAAAACAGGTTACCCTGGCTCTGGCGTCCCTTGATCGCCACGGTCGAAAAATCCAAATCCGTGATCACCTTCTTCAACCGGGGACGCGGCTTGAAGTACACCTTCAACACCTCCGCCTCACCGTTCGGGTTCACCGACATGTACAACACCTCGCTGCCCGAGGTGCCTTTCGTGATCGTATACTCTTTGTCGCGTGTGATGCCCTTGATCGCACAACGTTTCATCAGCAACGGACCCGTCTTGCCGTCGCGATACAACACGTTGTAGATCGTCCGTTCGTCGTTGCGCTTGAATACGCCGATATACAGAATCCCCTTGTCGAAAAATGCCTTGTCGCTCACCTTCGTGATCACGTAACGGCCATCCTTCGTGAAGACAATCACATCGTCAATGTCCGAACATTCGCACACGAACTCGCTATCCTTCATCGACTTGCCGATACCGAAGAATCCCTCCGCACGATCCACATACAGCTTCGCGTTCGCCACCACCACCTTCGCCGCCTCGATCGAATCGAATTCGCGCAACTCCGTCCGCCGCTGCTTATCCGTACCGTAACGCTCGCGGATCCGTTCGTACCACGCCACAGCGTACTCCGTCAGGTGCGTCAAATGGTGGTTCGTCTGGCGTTGCTCCTCCTCGATCTTCTTGATCTCGTTGTCTGCACGGTCCGCATCGAAACGCGAAATGCGGATGAACTTCAACTCCGTCAGGCGCTGGATGTCATCCTCCGTAACCGGCCTCCGTAAGTTTGTCGTGAACGGTGTCAATCCCTTGCCGACCGCACGGTACGCCTCCTCACGGGTCTTTTTACCCTCGATGAGCTGGTACAGCTTATTCTCGATGAAGATACGTTCCAACGACGCTGCATGCCACGCCTCGTCCAGTTCGCCCAGGCGGATCTCCAACTCCAACTTCAACAACCCTTTCGTATAATCCACACTCCGCCTCAAGATATCGCTCACACCCAGGAAGTTCGGTTTCTCGCTCTCGATCACGCACGCATTCGGCGATATCGACACCTCGCAATCCGTGAATGCGTACAGCGCGTCGATCGTCTTGTCCGTAGACTCGTCCGGCGATACCTGGATCACGATCTCCACACGGTCCGACGTGTTGTCGTCCACCTTCTTGATCTTGATCTTGCCGCGCTCGTTCGCCTTGATGATGCTCTCCTTGATCGACTCCGTCGTGGTCGTGTAGGGTATCTCGGTGATCGAAAGCGTGCGTTTGTCCACCTTGGAAATCCTCGCACGTACCTTCACCGCACCGCCACGCAATCCATCGTTATACCGGCTGGCGTCCATCAGTCCGCCCGTCGGGAAGTCGGGAAGCAACTGAAAATCGCGTCCCTGTAAGTGTGCCACCGCTGCCGAGATCAACTCGTTGAAGTTATGCGGCAGGATCTTCGAGGCCAATCCCACAGCGATACCGTCACTCCCCTGCGCCAACAGCAGCGGGAATTTCACCGGTAGCGTCACCGGTTCGTCGTTGCGCCCGTCGTACGAACGCATCCACTCCGTGGTCTTCTTGTTGAACACCACCTCCAACGCGAATTTCGACAGGCGTGCCTCGATGTAACGTGCCGCGGCAGCGTCGTCGCCCGTCAATACGTTACCCCAGTTGCCCTGGCAGTCCACCAACAGATCCTTCTGGCCCAACTGCACCAGTGCATCCTTGATCGACGCGTCGCCGTGGGGATGGTACTGCATCGTCTGGCCCACCAGATTGGCCACCTTGTTGTAGCGTCCGTCGTCGACACCCTTCATCGCGTGCAAAATGCGACGTTGTACCGGTTTCAGACCATCCTCTATGTGCGGTACGGCGCGTTCCAGGATCACGTACGAGGCGTAATCCAGAAACCAGTCGCGGTACATGCCCGTTAATTTTTCAACCATATTCTTATATTTTCCCCACCCCCTGCCCCTCCCCAAGGAGTGCCGCGCTTCGCGCGGACTTTTTCTTTCAACCTTTTGATGGCAAAAGGTTGAGCCAAAACCACCCCGATGTGAAAATTGTCGGTGTCGCCCTCTTGCCCTCACTGAACGGACCGCCTGAATGTGTTTGTTTTCAAAGGTGCTACTTCCGTTCCGGGCGTTCCGGCTGCGAGAACGACCAAACCCCGAAATTTTCACGGCGGGGATTGGCGCCATGCGGGCGTAAAGCGGTATTTTCTGTTTTTTTTACGCGCTTCGCGCCTGATTTTTAATTTTGCATTTTAAATTTTTAATAGCCGCCTTTCGCGGCGGCGCCCTCCCCCTAATCTGCTACAATATCTTCCTCAATTTTGAGGTTCTCTATAATAAACCCCTGCCTTTCCGGCGTATTCTTGCCCATGTAGAACGACAGCATCTCGTGGATCGGATCGTCCTTCGTGATGTCCACCCTGTCCAGACGAATTTCGTCGCCAATAAAGCCCTTGAACTCGTCCGGCGAGATCTCACCCAAGCCTTTGAATCGCGTGATCTCGGCGTTCGAGCCAATCGTGTCCAATGCCTTGACGCGCTCGTCCTCCGAGTAGCAGTAAAACGTCTGCTGCTTGTTGCGCACCCTGAAAAGCGGCGTCTGCAACACATACAAATGTCCTCCGCGGATCACGTCCGGGAAGAATTGCAGGAAGAAAGTCATCAGCAACAGGCGTATGTGCATCCCGTCCACGTCGGCATCCGTCGCGATCACCACCTTGTTGTACCTCAAGTTATCGACTCCCTCCTCGATGTTCAGCGCCGCCTGCAACAAGTTGAACTCCTCGTTCTCGTACACAATCTTTTTCGTCAGGCCGTAACAGTTCAACGGCTTGCCGCGCAGTGAAAATACCGCCTGCGTGCGCACGTCGCGACTCTTCGTGATGGATCCCGAGGCGGAGTTTCCCTCCGTGATGAAGATCATCGAAGACTCCGCCAGATCGCTCTTGTCCGCCAAATGGACCTTGCAGTCACGTAACTTTTTGTTGTTCAACGACACCTTCTTCGCCGTTTCGCGGGCCTTTTTCTGCACGCCCTGGATCTCTTTGCGTTCGCGCTCGTTGGCGATGATCTTCTGTTGCAACGTCTGCGCCGCCTCGGAGTGTTTGTGCAGGTAGTTATCCAGCTGCTGTCCCACGAAATCAACGATGAAGTTCCTCAGGCTCACCCCCGGCTCGATCTCCTTCGAGCCCAACTTGATCTTCGTCTGCGACTCGAATACCGGATCCGTTACGCGTACCGAAATCGCCGCGATAATAGATCCGCGAATGTCCGCCGGGTCGTAATCCTTGCGGTAAAACTCCTTGATCGTCTTCGCGATCGCCTCGCGGAATGCCGCCTGGTGCGTGCCGCCCTGCGACGTGTACTGTCCGTTCACGAACGAGAAATAGCTCTCGCCGTAACCCGTGCCGTGCGTCAGTGCGATCTCGATGTCCGTGCCCGAAAGGTGGATCGGCTCGTAGAGAGGCTCCTCGCCCAAGTGCTCGTTCAAGAGATCCAGCAAACCGTTCTTCGATTCGTATGGCTCGCCATTCAACACGAACGTCAGCCCCGTGTTCAGGTACGTGTAGTTGCGTACCATCCGCTCGACGTACTCCAAATTGTACGCGTATTCGCCGAAAACCTCGCGATCGACCCTAAACCGGATCGTCGTGCCGTTCTTCTCGCGCACGCCGGACTCCCAGTCGTCACCTTGCTGCAACCCCTGCGAAAAAGTCACCGTACGTGCCTCGCCATTCCTCACGGAACGTGCCGTGAAGTCGCTCGAAAGCATGTTCACCGCCTTCACACCCACGCCGTTCAGGCCCACCGTCTTCTTGAACGCCTCGCCGCCGTACTTACCGCCCGTGTTCATCTCGCTCACCGCGGCAGCCAACGATTTCAACGGAATGCCGCGCCCGTAGTCGCGTACCGCCACCACATCATCCTCGACGCTAATATCTATCTGTTTGCCCGCGCCCATGATAAACTCATCGACCGAGTTGTCAACCACCTCTTTGATCAACACGTATATTCCGTCGTCCGGCGAGGTGCCGTCGCCCAACTTGCCAATGTACATGCCGGGGCGTAAACGTATGTGCTCACGCGGCGATAGCGTGACGATCGAATCGTCGTTATAATTTGTCATATACCTCCTGCATTGCTTCTCTTAACTGTTCCATGTCCGGATTTCGCCGCGGCTTCAACACCTCGACACGCACCCGGCTGCGCCAATTCACACCGCCTCCCGGCTTCAGAATCCGGTCGCTTCCGCGCACCACCACCGGCAATACCTCCACCCCGGCCATCTCCGCCAAGTCGAACGCACCGCGCTTGAAGCGTCCCAATTTATCCGTCTTCGAGCGCGTCCCTTCCGGGAATATCGCAACGCTCACACCACGTCCCAACCACTTCTGGCCGTCCGTCAACAGCTGTTCCGCCGCCTCGCGGGGCTTGTTCCTGTCGATGCAGATATCCCCGTGCAGCCACAGAAATTGTCCGAAAAAGGGCATCTTGTAGATCTCACGCTTCGACACCCATCTGAAATTCAGCGGCACATAGTACAGTGCCCCGATATCGAGCATCGCGCGGTGGTTCATCACGATCACGTACGCCTTGTTCCGATCCACATGCTCCAGTCCCTTCACCGTGGCTCGCCAACGGGGCGGCGTGGCGAAAAAAAGCATCGTCAGTGCACGTGACAATTCGTGCACCACGCGACGTCCCTTGTCGAACGGTACCGTCACGACCCATGCCACCCCTGATACCAGCAAAAACACGGTGCACAGCAGGATCGAATAAACATAAAATAGCGCGGAAAACATATCTCGCAAAAGTAATAAAAAAATCCCGCATGTGCGGGATTTTTTTATTAACATTTCAGCGTTTAAAATTGTACCGCGGGAGCTGCTTGGGCGGTTTCGTCAGCGACGAAGTAGGGTTTCTGCTTGAATCCGAACATCTTCGCCACCACGTTGGCAGGGAAACGACGTGTCAACTTATTGAAGTTCTGGGTCGTCTCGTTGAAGTTCTTGCGGGCCACAGCGATGCGGTTCTCCGTGCCCTCCAACTGCGATTGCAACTCCAAAAAGTTCTGGTTCGCCTTCAACTCGGGGTATGCCTCCGCGACAGCCAAAAGACGTCCCAAAGCACCCGACACCTGTTGCTGTGACACCTGGAACTCCTCCAAATTCTCGGGAGTCAGGTCCGCCGCCGTCAGGTTGATCGACGTGGCACGGCTGCGTGCCGCCGTTACGGCCGCGAACGTCTCACTCTCGTGCTCCGCGTAGCCCTTCACCGTGTTCACCAGGTTGGGGATGAGATCCGCACGACGCTGATACTGTGTCTGTACATCGGCCCACGAAGCACTCACCGCCTCCTCGCCCGATACCATCTTGTTGTACGACGTGCAGGCACCGAATCCGAACAGCACCACTGCCACCAGTAAAATTACCCAAATAAACCGCTTCATAGTTTTCAATATTTTTTAGTTTGTATTCTTTGAATCATGTCAAAATGTGGGATTTTGCGTTTTTCGCGGAGGGGTTTTTGCCGCAACGAAGCGATGAGGGAGGACGTACACGAAGTACGTAACATCAACGCTGCAACGTTTGGCAGAAACACTCCGCTGTCCTTTCCTAAAAGCATCGTTACGATGCCCTGCGAAAAACGCAAAATCACCATTTTCCACCGGCGCCACCACCACCAAAACCACCACCACGTGAACCGCCGCCAAACCCGCCGCCACGGCCACTCATCAGCATGCCGCCCAACATACCGGCCAGGAATCCGCCCATGCCGCTGTGACCTCCACCTCCATTACGACGCTTGCGGATGAACAACCAGACGCGGAGTAACACGAGGCCGATAAGGATCAAGGCCGTCCATATCAGGCGCTTGTCCTGTGACAACAAATTGGCGAACGGATTGCCCGTATTACTCAAATCCAACTCGCTGCCGCTCAGCAGTTCATTTATAGCCGTCATGCCGGCCAACAGTCCAGCTCCATAGTCGCCCGTGCGGAACTCAGGAATCATATAACGTTCGATAATCCGGCGGCACAGCGCGTCCGTCAGTACACCTTCCAAACCGTAACCCGTGACGATACGCACCTCGCGCCGATCCGTCACCAAGAGGATTCCCAGACCGTTGTCACGTTTCTCCCTGCCCACGCCCCACTTCGAGAAGAGGTTGTACGCGAAAGTGAAGACATCGTCGCCCTCGATCTCGTTCACCACCACAATGGCAGGTTGTGCCAATGCGCGGCGGCGCAGCGACGCACAAAGCGTGTCGAGTCGATAGACTGCCTCACGCGACAGCACACCATCGGGATTGGACGTGTAGCGGCGGCTGTCCTGCAACTGCACGTTCGGAATGTCGGTCAGCGTATGCGGTTTAGCGGTCGCACCGAGGAACGACAGCACGAAAATCACAACAAAAAGTAGTTTTTTCACAGCGGTAAATATAGTGAATTTTCTATCAAAACAACAAAGAGAGGAAACTGTCCTGCCGGATACCAGATCCCGAGTCAGCAGAACTTCACCGACCTGGTGGATGCCACCGCCGTGACGGTCAACAACACCAACTTCGTGAAGGTGGA
>QMCD01002079.1_pt1 | contig 21993 bp, 22 predicted proteins | sample 1821841 | NCBI WGS metagenome assembly QMCD01 (sample SAMN01991225, study PRJNA193472) | Termite gut metagenome, whole genome shotgun sequencing project. | isolation source: worker | host: Macrotermes natalensis
TGATCGATGATGTCCTTTTCTTTCTTCTCTTTTCTTCGTGCCATGCTCATACTTTACCTCTTTATAAGCATTTACACAATTTTTAGGACAGGCTCAATCTTAAGAAAAAGTTTCAGCAGCTTGGGTTTTCATTTGAAGTATTAAGTCCTCACCGGAAAATATACAACGATGATAACACCATAAAAATCGAAATAGACGCACTCCTTGAAAACACCGGACAAGCGATGGCGGTAGAAACAAAACTAACATGCAAACGCAGCGATATAGATTATCACCTTAAACGTATGGAAAAAATCCGCCAATATGCCGATTCACACGGCGACAAACGACCGTATTTTGGAGCAATCGCTTCCCCCGTTATTGACGAAGATACAAAACGCTATGCGCTGCAAAACGGGTTTTATGTGATCGAACTGTCAGGCGAAGACGCCGATATCATAAAGCCTGATGTTGAAAAAGTATGGTAATTTCCATAAAATGATTAATAGGAGTTTTGATTGTATGGATGCTTTAAAAAAGAACGATAGTTGGAAGGGCCGCCGGGGACCTTTGGTTCTGGTGATTATGGACGGCGTGGGATACGGAAAATATACAGAAGGCGATGCGGTGGCGGATTCCAAGATGAACCATCTTAACGCGATTACCGCGGTATGCCCTCACACAAAACTCAAAGCTCACGGAAAAGCCGTCGGGCTTCCGAGCGATGATGATATGGGCAACAGCGAAGTCGGCCACAACGCCATGGGATGCGGACGCGTTTTTGACCAGGGAGCCGCCCTCGTTTCACGGTCTATTGCTTCGGGCGATATGTTTAAAGGCAAAGCATGGAAGGAATGTATCGATAATGTAAAAACCAGCAAAGGAACCCTTCATTTTATCGGGCTTTTTTCGGACGGGAATGTTCATAGCCATATCGATCATCTTAAAGCGATGATTGCAGAGGCGAAAAAGGAAGGAGTTGCCAAGGTCAGGATTCATGTTCTGTTTGACGGCCGGGATGTCGGTGAAACAAGCGCCCTGGATTATGTTGATCCTTTTGAAGAATTCCTTAAAAGCCTGAATGACGGCGGCTTTGACGCGCGGATTGCCTCCGGCGGCGGCCGCATGTGGATTACGATGGACCGCTACGGCGCCGATTGGTCCATGGTCGAGCGCGGATGGAAGACTCACGTTCTTGCCGAGGCCCGGCAGTTCGCGTCGGCGAGAGAAGCGGTGGAAACCTACCGGAAAGAAATCCCCGGAATTATCGATCAGGATTTAAAGGAATTCACCGTCGCGGAAAACGGCAAGCCCATCGGCCCTATCACAGACGGCGATTCCGTAATTTATTTCAACTTCCGCGGCGACCGGGCCCTCGAAATCACCGCCGCCTTTGAAGAAGACAAGTTCGATAAGTTTGACCGCGTAAATCGTCCTATCGTCACCTATGCCGGCATGATGGAATACGACGGCGACCTCCATGTGCCTAAACGCTACCTTGTGGAGCCTCCCGCTATCGACCGAACTATGGGCGAATACCTTGCCAAAACCGGAATCAGAACGCTTGCCATTTCCGAAACCCAGAAGTTCGGTCACGTAACCTATTTCTTCAACGGAAACCGCACCGGCAAGTTTGATGAAAAACTGGAAACCTATACCGAAATAAAGAGCGATGTTCTGCCCTTTGAACAGCGTCCCTGGATGAAATGCGCCCAAATTGCCGATGCCGTCATTGACGCCATCGGAAGCGGCAAATACGATTATATCCGGCTCAATTTCCCGAACGGAGACATGGTCGGCCACACCGGAGTGTATCAGGCGGTGGTTTGTTCTATGGAAGCTATGGATCTGCAAATCGGGCGGATTCAGAAGGCGGTAGAGGAAGCGGGCGGCATCATGATTCTTACCGCCGACCACGGCAATTCCGACGACATGTACGAACACAACAAGAAGACCGGGGAAGTCGTCCGCAAGGAAGACGGAACGCCCAAAGCAAAAACCAGCCACAGCCTGAATCCGGTTCCCTGCGTCATCTATGACCCCGAATACAAAGGCGAGTATAAAACCGATGTGAAGGACGCCTGCCTTAAAGAAGGCCTCGGCATCAGCTCGATAGCGGCAACCTGCATCGAGCTTCTCGGCTGCGTCCCCCCCGCCGATTACGATCCTTCGGTGCTGGTGAAAGCGTAACCTATTGAAAGAAGCTGTTCGGAAACTGCCGGATTTTTGCCGGCGGTTTCCGGTTTAAGCTCATCATTGTTATATTGACATGTTTTCATTCTCTATATTATAAGTAACACCAACATGGATTTTAACTGGAAGAAAAATACCGTATTATTTTTATGCGGACAAGCCTTATCACTCTTTGGTTCGATGGTTGTACAGTACGCCATCATGTGGCACATCATCCGTGAAACACAATCCGGCATTATGATGTCCATTTTTACCATTGTCGGGTTTCTTCCCATGTTTCTGATTTCTCCTTTCGGCGGCGTTTGGGCTGATAAGTTTAACCGGAAATATCTCATCAATATTTCGGACGGAGCAATAGCCCTTGCAAGTTTCATTGTCGCGGTTTTGCTTTTCACGGGACACGGCCATATCGGCATTTTGCTTTCATGCGCGGCAATCCGGTCTTTTGGACAAGGAGTGCAGACACCGGCAATCGGCGCGTTCATTCCGCAGATCGTTCCGTCAGAACATTTAACAAGGATAAACGGCATCCAATCCAGCATACAATCACTCTGCATGTTCGCCGCTCCCATGATCAGCGCCGTTCTTATGTCGTTTGCTCCACTGGGGATACTTTTTCTCCTTGATGTCGTTACCGCCGGAATCGGCATAGCAATTCTTTTCTTTTTTGTAAAAGTTCCAAGAATCGAAAGTGTAACCAGTGAACCCGAAGACCGGAAGGGCATCGATTATTTCCGCGATTTAAAAGAAGGGATACAATATATACGAAAGCATGGATTCATATTACGCATGATCATTCTTACCGCCGTGTTTTCAATTTTATCTACTCCGGCAGCGCTCCTCACTCCATTACAGGTAACAAGAAATTTCGGCGGAGAAGTATGGCGTTTAAGCGCGATAGAAATTGCCTTCTCTGTTGGAATGGTTTTCGGCGGCGTTTTAATCGGGTTCTGGGGAGGATTCAAAAACAAGGTATACACCATGGCTCTGACAGGATTTCTCTTTGGACTTGAAACTGCCGGCCTTGGACTGGTTCGTAATTTTTGGCTGTATTTAGCCATTATGGCTGTTTCCGGAATCACGATACCTTTTTACAATACGCCGTCTATGGTCATGCTGCAATCCAAAGTGGAACCGGCTTTTATGGGCAGAGTGCTTTCCGTTTTTGGCATGACCGGAAGCGTAATGATGCCTATCGGGATGCTGCTGTTTGGACCGCTTGCGGACATTGTTTCCATCAATTATCTTTTGATCGGGACCGGCGTACTGCTTTTTATGATGGTCATTCCTTTTTTAACCAGCAGACAGTTGAGAGAAGCGGGGAAACCCTAAGGAAACACTGACGTATTATTTTGCGTTATTATCCTCTTGTTATGCTGTTCGTTCCGTGATACGATATATTATGAATTTTTTTGACATATCAAAACCTTGGGTAATAGTAAGCCATCCGGCAAACGGCGCGGAAAAAAAGTCCGCGGACGATCTTCTCTATTGTCTGAACCAGCTCAGAAAAAAAAGCGGACTGCCTCAATCTATTATAATGAAGGATAATACGGTTCCGGTGGATGATCAAAGCCCTGTAATCATTCTTGCAGCATTTGATCATGATCCTCAGAGCGATAATTTTTTCTGGATAATTAATGATGATAAAATTGAAATAAACGGAATATCATCTATCGGATTTACAAAGGGCATATACCATTTTCTTGCCGCCCTTGGCTTTTCGTTTCCTTCTCCGTCAAGCGAAATTATTCCGAACCCGGATAAAGAACATACAAGCCTCTATCGTCTAAGCGGGATAAACGGCAAAAAAACAACGGAAACGGAACCGCCTAAACGCTTTATTCTGCCGTCCATTTTTCCTGTTAAGAATATCGATAAACAGCTTTTGTGGGGGATGCGGAACTCGGCCGGCGCGGTGATTATTCCGCCGGAAAAAATTGACGCGGGCAGCGCAAAAAAAATGAGCCGCGGAACAGCGATGATTTTGGCGAAAATATCCGAATATGGCTTTACCCTTGAAATAGGAGGATGGAAACTTTCCTGCCTTGTTCCTAGGAACCGTTTTCTCTTTAACAAAGAATTGTTCCGCATGGAATGCGGTGAAAGAAAGAAGCAGCCGAATTTCTGTCCGACAAATCCCGATACCATCCGGCTTATTCAAAAGGAAGCCCGGAAGCTGTTCAGCCGTTTTCCCAACGTACAAACCTTTCATCTTTGGCCGGACAAGAATCAAGAAACCGTTTGGTGCAATTGTCCCAGCTGCCGGGCTTTTTCCTTTGCGGAACAAAACATTATCGCAGTAAGCGCCGCCGCCGATGTTTTGGCGGAAACGCGCCCTGAAGCCGTAGTTTCATACATCGAATTGCCTGACGAAGAACAAACCATCCGCCCAAGAAAAAACATGCTTGGTCTATTGCTCAGCAGCATTATCCAAGAAGCGGATAAAGCATAAGATCATTCCATACAGCCGCGAAAAGTCTCATCGTTAATTGACGTTGAAAAGCCGCCGCGCTTATTCGGCATTGCTTTCAAAACATTATTTTCAATTACTTGACTTCTTTCTTCTGTATCGTTATATTTTATATGACTATTATTCATTTTTGGTCATATAGTCATATAATCCAAAGGATATTGATCGATGCCGCGTTTCAGCGAACAAGAAAAAGAAGTGATACAAAAAAAACTGTGGACGGAAGGAGAGCGTCTCTTCTCCGGCTTCGGACTCAAGAAAGTGACGGTAGATGATATTGCCGCTGCGGCAGGCGTGTCGAAAGGTTCTTTCTACGCGTTTTACAAAAGCAAAGAAGCATTGTTCATGGACATTTCAGCGCGCTTCCAGAGAAAAATTTGGAGGCGTACAAAAGTTGTGCTGGAAAAATATAAACATCTGCCTCCAAAGGCACTTTTCAAAAAATGTTTTCTGCGGATGTTCAGCACAATGAACCAATACCCCATGCTTATGATGATGGACAGAGAATCTACCGAACAGCTTTACCGGAAACTGCCCCGCAGCGTAATTGCCGATCACACAAAGGAAGACGAAGGAATGCTGCGTTTTTTGGGGAAATATGGAATCCGCTTTAAGTACGGCACCAATCTTGCGGCAGGTACGCTGCAAACGCTCGCGCTTAGTTTTTTGAATTTACAGCATGACCGGAATGACCATACGGAAAAAATTATGGACATCATGTTAGATGCTGTGATAAACGAATTGATAGATTGATAAATTGATGGAAGGAAATTAACAATGAAGGAAATTATCGGCGTAGAAAATCTTTATCTGCGTTATCCGTCGGCAAAAAGTGATACGCTCATGGACATTAACTTTACCGTACAGGAAGGGGAAATCTTTGGATTCCTTGGACCGTCGGGAGCCGGAAAAAGTACGCTGCAAAAAGTCCTCAGCGGTGTACAGCGTAACTACCGCGGCAGCACCCGCGTCTTCGGCATAGAAATGAAAAAACGCTCAAGAGATTATTACGAGCGCATCGGGGTCGATTTTGAGTTCCCCAACTTTTATGGCAAATTTACCGCAATGGAAAATATGCGTTACTTTGCTTCGCTCTACAACCGTCCGCTTCAGGATATCATGGGACTTTTCGAGCGGGTTGGTCTCGCGGCAGACGCGGACAAAAAAGTGGGAAGCTATTCCAAGGGTATGAAGATGCGCCTCGGTTTCATCCGCAGTTTGACGCATAACCCCGATATTCTCTTTCTGGATGAACCCACGAGCGGGCTGGATCCCGCAAATGCCAGAATCCTGAAAGAGATGGTGAAAGAACAAAAGGCAGACGGCAAAACGATTTTATTGACTACTCATAACATGCACGACGCGGAAGAACTGTGCGACCGTGTAGCTTTTATTGTAGACGGAAACATTGCGGCGCTGGATTCTCCTGCCGCGTTCAAAAAGACGCAGGGCACAGAAGTAAGATTCAGTTACTTCTTACAGGATGATAGCCGTAACGAAATATTCACTCAAAGCTGTCCGCTTGACGGTCTTGGAGAAAACGGCAATTTTATAAATGCCTTACGGGAAAAACGTGTTACCAGTATCCACAGTAAAGAACGCACACTGGAAGATGTGTTTATCGAACTTACCGGAAGGGGATTACAATGAGAGTATTCGCCGCAACAGTAAACGACATGCGCTATCAAGCAAAATATGGTTTCTATGTATTGTACGCGGTGTTGAGTGCGGTGTATGTGATCGCGCTTCTGCTCTGCCCCGCCGCGTACAAAGCTGCCGCCGCTTCGATCATCGTACTGACAGATCCCGCGATGCTGGGAACTTTTTTTATCGGCGGTATTTGGCTTTTAGAAAAAAGCGAAGGACTGCACCGCTATTACCTTACCGCGCCTCTGCGCCCTTTTGAATATATCGCGGCAAAAGCCATGTCGCTGGCTGCCATTTCGTCATTGGCGGCGGATATTATCGTGCTGTTTTCTTTTGACACGGCTGCCAATTATGTGCTGCTTACGGCAGCTGTTTTTATGAGTTCCGCCGCCTTCACCGTAATCGGCCTGTGGACCGCGTCTTTCGCAAGAAGCCTAAATCACTATTTACTGCTGGTGATACCATTGGAAGTGTTTGTCGTAATGCCTCCGATTCTTGCCGTGTTCGGCATCACGCATCCTGTTACAAACCTGCTGCCCGGCATGGCGGCATGGCAGCTCATCCGCCGCGCCGTCGGTATACATGGCGGAGTATCATCTATATCGATGTTTTGTGTAATACTTTTCTGGCTGATTGCCGGCCTTGTAATTGCAAACAGGCGGATACCAACGGCGATGCAGTCAGACACGGGAGATTCGCAATGAAGGCAATGAAGAACACAGCATTAAAACTTTTCGTTATTGGCTTGCGTCAGGTATTACGCGACGGAATGCTTTTCGCCATGCTGCCCGCCCCCTTTCTGATGGGGGCATTGTTTAAGTTCGGCGTCCCGCCGCTGGATGCCATACTCACGCGGCAATTCCATTTCACATTACAACCGTGGTACGGTTTTATTGACGCGCTGCTTCTGTATATGGCGCCCATGTTTCTTGGCATGGTTTCGGCCTTTATGCTGCTGGAAGAACGCGACGAAGGCATTATCGATTTTTATAATATCAGTCCTGCGGGCGGTTTGCCCTATCTTACGGCGCGGTTGGGAATTCCTATGTTGTGGGCGTTTGTTTGCAGCTTGCTCGTAGGAACAATCTTTACGCTGACAAATATTTCTTTCATCGTGCTGATTATATCTTCGCTTGTCAGCACTGCGTCAGGAATTCTCTTAACATTGGGAATTTCTCACTTTGCAAAAAATCGGGTAGAAGGACTTGCGCTCTCAAAACTATCGGGGCTGAGTCTCCTGGGACTTATCGCCGTGTGGTTTGTGCCTGCGCCTTATGAGCGGATATTTGCTTTCTTGCCTTCTTACTGGCTCGGACTGTTGTTAAAATAAATTTCCCTGCTATAATAAAAACATCATGTCATACTTTAGATATAATGGATGCGATGTTTTTTTTAAGGAAACGGGTGTTGGCTTTCCGCTTGTTTTACTGCATGGAAATTCAGTTTCATCAAAATTGTTTGACGGCGTCGTCGGCTTATACGCCGAACACTACAAAGTAATTCTGATTGATTTTCTCGGTCACGGGCAATCGGACAGACTGAAAGAATTTGCCGTTGACTTTTGGTATGACGAGGCGATGCAGGTCATCAAGTTAATTGAAGAAAACAACTACGGCAAAGTTAATCTTATCGGAACGAGCGGCGGAGCATTGGCCGCGCTGAACGCGGCTTTAGAGCGCGGCGATTTAATAAACAAAGTGATAGCCGATAGTTTTGAAGGAGAGAAAGCCTTAAAGGCAATTGTAGAATACATTCCTGAAGAACGGCGGGAATCGAAAGCGCATGAAGAAGGAAGAGGCTTGTGGGAATACTGCCACGGTGATGACTGGGAAAGCATTGTTGATAACGATACGGAAGTCTGCACAAAACATTATGAAGCTGTGAGAAATTTCTTTCATAAAGATTTATCAGCATTGAATGTTCCTGTAATGCTTACAGCCGGCCTCGAAGATGATTTTGCGAAAATCGCCGGTTTAGATTTTAGCGTTCTGTACCCAGAGATGGCAGGCAAGATTACCGACAGCAAGGTTCAGCTTTTTCCCGCAGGCGGTCATCCGGCAATGCTTACAAACGCGGAAGAGTTTTTCGATGCCGCGAAAATATTTTTCGGCTAAAAAAATTTTGATGGGAAACAATATATGTACAACCCCTTTACTATCATCCTTGTGAATGTTGTGTTTTGGTTCGCGCTGAATATTTTTGGAGCGGCGGCCATTACATCATTTACTCCGAAGCGAATGTATGATGCCGCAAATTGTATTTTTAGAATACGGCCCTTTGAATGCCGTTTTTACAAAGCAATGAATATTCACAAATGGAAAGACAGGCTCCCCATTTACCGATACAATGACAGTATATTTGACAGAAAGCGTTTGTCAAAAAAAATAACAAAACAATATCTTGAAACATTTATTTCAGAAACATGCAAGGCGGAATTTGTTCATCTTCTTATTTTGCTCTTGGGGCTTTCTTCTGTCACTTTCGTTTTTTTGCATATTGAACCGCTCATTGTTTTTTTGCTGACAACACTGCTGATGCTTTTTATTCACGCGCCCTTCATTATGATTCAGCGCTACAACCGGCGGCGTTTGCTGAAATTGGTCAGCCGCATTTTCTCAGAATGCCTTGAGGAAAAAATCTAAAACTTATATACTCTTTCCATAACAACAATTGGAATAGGAAGGTCTTATCATGAACCAGGCTCTGGAAAACCTCAAAACCCGCGGATTTTTTAAACAATGTACTGACGAAGAAGGGCTTTCCCGGCTTATGGATGAAGGACCTGTTACGTTTTATGTCGGATGCGATCCTACGGGGCCGAGTCTGCATATTGGGCACATGGTTCCATTCTTTGCGCTGCGTCACCTTCGGGATGCGGGGCATGTGGGAATCGCGCTCATTGGAGGCGGAACCGCGCGGATCGGCGATCCGTCGGGGAAAACCGAAATGCGGAAGATGCTCAGCTACGAACAGCTTGACGCGAACGCGGAATCTATCAAGGCGCAGCTTGACCGCTTTATCGGTTTTGATGATGTTCACGCTAAAACCGCCAACAACAAAGATTGGCTTGCCAATCTTAATTACATCGATTTTCTTCGGGATATCGGAAGTCATTTTTCCGTAAACCGGATGCTCAGTTTTGAAGCCTACAAAATGAGAATGGAAACCGGGCTTTCTTTGTTCAACTATCAGCTTTTGCAAAGTTTTGATTTTCTGGAACTGTACCGCCGTTACGGAACGCGTCTGCAAATCGGCGGGGACGATCAGTGGGGCAATATTGTCGCGGGCCACGAACTTATCCGGCGCATTGAGGGCGTTGATGTGTTCGGCATGACCTTTCCGCTTGTAACAACCGCCGACGGCAAGAAGATGGGCAAAACCGAAAAAGGCGCGCTCTTCCTCGACCCTTCTATCACAAGCCCTTATGATTTTTTCCAGTATTGGCGGAATATTCAGGACGCCGATGTCAAACGTTTCTTGCTTATGTTTACGTTTGTTCCTGTTGAAGAATGTGAAACGCTTTGCGCGCCGGGGAAAAATCCCAACGAAGCCAAGGAACGTTTGGCTTGGGAAGTAACGGCTCTCATCCACGGGAAAGAGGAAGCCGATAAAGCCTTGGCGGGAGCGAAGGCAGCATTCGGCGGCGGCGGCGATAAGTCGGCAATGCCTACGGTGGAAATTGCGCGCGCAAGGTTTGAAGCGGGTTACAATATCGTGGATCTTTTTGTCGATACGGAACTTGCTCCCAGCAAAAGCGAAGCCCGCCGTCTCGTTCAGCAGGGCGGCGCCTTTGTTACGGATCCCGAAGACGGAACATTAAAAGCGATTACAGATATTACCGCTTTGATCACAATCGACAAAGACAACGAATTGATTATCCGTTCAGGAAAGAAGCGATTCTGCAGAATTGTAATCAAGTGAACAGAGAGCAATCAGCAGTGATCAAAGAACATTATCTTCACACTGCTAATTGCCGCCTGTTGTTGATTATTCGCTGACACCGCCGATAATCGTAATGCGTCCGTCGGTTTCCGGTGTGATGATGCCGTTCAGACTCCGGACATATTCAATCACGACAGTCTGCAAAGTCAGCGATGTATTGAAAGGACTCATCGCCTTATCTTTTAACACGGTATAACCGTCCCCGCCATTAAGGAGAAAATCATTGGTGCAGAACGAATAGGTTTTGCCAGCATCTACCGGCGCGCCGCCAATCGTCAAATCTTTCAGCACTCCTTTGCCGCCCGTGTAATCAATTGTGTATCTTACTTCCTGTGACATCTGCGGGAATCCGCCGTTACCCTGCGGAATGCTTCCGATGAAATTAAACAGATCAATAATGTCGGAACCCTTCATCGATACTACATAAAGATAATTGTCGAAGGGTAGAACCGTCATTATATCTTCACGTGTCAGCGGACCTTTGGAAAGAGGCGCGCGGATATTTCCGCCATTATGAAAAGCAAAATCAATCTTCTGACCAAAGACATCGTTGATGTACCATACATTGGCATCGCAGATCATGTCACCAATAGCGGTTTCAATTTTACGGGTAAGACGGTCGCCGAAAACAAAATCGTCCGCTGCCTGACCGATCACTTCTTTAAGAGAGGCATCGGCTTTTTCGGAATAGGGAGCGATCATCGCCGCGACTTCCGCGTCGGGAGTAAAGGCAATGGTTTCGTTGTTGTTGATCATAACAGGCATCCAATCGAAATTGACAATGGTTCCGTTTACAACATCGATCTTTGCTTCACCCACATATTTGCCCCACTCGTTAGCGGAAACAATTTTTGTCTGACCAGCTTGTATCGGCTGTTCCATGTAAGTATGAGAATGCCCGTCAACAATAATATCGATTTCCGGAACCGCCGCCGCAAGTTCGGGGGAAGTCGTGGACATTTCGGTTTCCTTTACATCGCCAAGATGGGTCAGCGCAATCACAATATCAACCTTTTCATCGTTCTTAAGAACAGAAACGATATTTTTTGCGGCTTCAATTTCATCAATAAACAGAACTTCCGGCCCGACATTTGTAAGCTCGGCAGTTCTTTTTGTCGTCAGTCCGAAAATGCCGATACGGATGCCGTCATAATTTTTAACAATGTATGGAACTGTTCCGGGAAGCTGATTTCCGCTTTTATCTTTTATGTTCGCATTTACAATCGGATAATTCAGCATTGCCAATTGATTTTGAAGTTTTTCGTAACTTCCGTCAAATTCATGATTTCCCAAAACGCCTGCGTCGTAACCGATCATGTTGTAAGCATTAATATCCGGTTCCGCGTTGAACATGTTGGAAAGCGCGGGTCCGGTATTGATGTCACCGGCATCAAGCACAAGCACCTGCGCATACTGATCCCGGACAGACTTTACAAATGACATCCGTTCCGCGAGACCGCCTCGCCCGTCTTTTGCCAATGTTGCCCCATGATGATCATTCGTGTGAAGCAGAACAAAAGAATACGATTTCCCTTCTTCGCGCTGTACCGGTTCAGGCCCGCCCGCGCAGCCGAACATTACAGCAAGCGACAACAACAGCGCCGTAATCACGAACCATTTTTTTACCACAAACATTGTTTCCTCCATTATTTGTTTTTGAAGACTCCTTTGGTCTTTCAATTGATACTTAACTCAAACAACTATAAATACTTTTTTTGAGTTTAAGCAAGTAATTATTCCCGCTTTATTTAATCTTTTTTCCCCAGGAACCGTCTCATCATATTTCCAAAACCGCTGTCTTTCCGAATCTCGTTTTTTTCCATCCTGCCTACAATGTGCTGGACGCATTGGGATGCCCTGGATTTCGGATCAACAACCATAAAAGGACGCTGCCGAAGTACTGACTGGGAAACCACAGGATCATCATAAATAAAGCCCAGATAATCCACTTTGAGGTTCAAAAATTGACCTACAATCTGGGTCATCCGGTCCGCTACTTTTTTTGCTTCCGCCACGGATTTTACGCGGTTCACCACAAGCCTCAATCCCATGTTTATATTATCCATCTCCGTGGCAATAATTTTTATAATGCCGTAAGCGTCGGTAATGGCAGTGGGTTCCGGCGTCGTAATAATGACGGCATCATCCGCGGCCGCGACAAAATCAAGAACGTTGCTTGATACACCAGCGCTGGTATCAATAATGATAATATCGGCATTGGTCAAGGACTCCAGCTCATCGATGAAGTTTTGGCGTTCTTCCTCGGTCAGATTGGCTATTTTGGAAACGCCCGAAGCGCCGGCTACAATATCTATTCCATATTCTGTTTTTTGAATAATCTCCTTCATGGTTTTTTGTTTGCGGATTACATGATAAAGCGTGAATTTTGGAACGATATTGAGCATAACATTTACATTCGCCAGGCCTAAATCGGCATCCATGACAACAACTTTCTTCCCTAGACGCGCGTAAGCCAAAGCCATATTTACGGATGTATTCGTTTTTCCCACGCCGCCCTTACCGCTCGTAATGGTGATAATTCTCGTATGCTTGGCAGACTTGTCCTTTTCCTGCTTTTCGCCAAGTTTATTTTTTTGCCGCATTATTTCGCGAAGTTTTTCCGCTTGATCTTCCATATTTTATCTCCGTAACTTATATTAAAAACTGCCTTTATTTGGGAAACGATCTTCTATCGCTCTTCGGTTCACTTTAAATCCTTCAAGATTTATCAGGAATCTTACTACACCAGCCCGGTGAATATCCGCCGGTACGGCTTGACCATCGGTGATATAAGAAATCGATTTTCCTTTATCCTTCAAAGCGCTGATGATATTTCCTACCCGGATGGTTTCATCCAGCTTTGTAACAACAATCGAACGATAATTAAAGGGCTCAAACTGCTGAATAATTTCATGAATATCGCTCGACTTCGTTGAAGCGCATATCGCAAGATGCACTTCCGCCTGCGATCCGCAGACGCTGAGCAGCTTCTTCATTTCCGCAAGTTTGACGGAATCCCGTGGACTTTTTCCAATAGTATCAATTAATATAAGATCGACATCTTCGGAACAAAGGGCAATAGTTTTCTTTAGTTCATCGTAACTTTCAACGCTGGAAACAGGAATTCCCATGATGTTCCCGTAGGTTTCAATCTGCTGCTTTGCCCCAATCCGGTAAGCATCAATAGTGATAATTTTTACGGAATGAGCTTTGACCGCGGCGCCGCTGCTTAACCCGCCGTATACGGCCGCGAGTTTCGCGATGGTAGTGGTTTTTCCGACACCGGTGGGCCCGACCAAAACCAAAATCCGCGGACGGCTTTGAAAGCCCGATTCTTCATAAATCGTTATTTCTTCTCCAATCCACTCAACAACTTTTTCCTGGAGCAAATCAAAATTATCCAAATCCGAGAGGGAAAATTCTTTTCGGACACGTTCCAGAATTCTTCTTGTGAATTTTGATGAAAAATCATTCATGTCCATCAAGTCCGCGATTCTCAGAATATTCTGATGATCTTCACTCTGATTGGTTTTTCCGCTTCCCGATTCAATTTTTTGTTTTATATCCCGAACTTCATTGAGCACCAGTTGAATAGTAGGATCGGTTTTTGCCTGCGCAAGAATTTTCTTTTTTTCTTCTTCAAAATCCAGCGGTTTCTGGACGGGCTTTTGAATGGGAATGGTGTTTTGTGAAACAGGTTTCTTATAACCATGAGAAATGATGGCGGATACTTCCACGGCTTCCCTCGTGAACAATCCTAACACGCCTCCGACACGGATTGTCTTCCGGGTAAACGGTTCAACATGGCGGCCGTATTTATCCTGCAATTTTCTGACACATTCCTCGTAAGTGGAACCGCGTTCTGTAATAATTTCCATTTATTCACATTACTCCCTTTTTAACTTTCCAGCCTTATTTCGCCGACTTGTTCTACCGTTATATCCGCAACAATTTCCGGAACCGAAAGGATAACCAGATTCGGCAGTTCCCGGTACGATGATGATCTTACAAGGAACCGGGCCGCTTCAGAACAGAGTATCACCGGGAAAAGGCCTTGTTCCTGCATGGCCGCCACGGACCGGGAAAGCGCTTTTATCCAGGCATTCTGCACAGCCGGTTCCAGGGCGGACATCACTCCCGAAGAAGTTTCAACCCGGCTTTCGACAATTTTTTGTTCCAGAGCATGATCGATGGTCAAAACATGAAGCATTCTGTCCTCATCCGCGTATTGAAGACAAATCTGCCTTGCCAAAGCCTGGCGTGATTTTTCCGTGAGGAATTGTATGTCTTTTGTAACAGGACCGTAATCAGCAAGGGCTTCCAGAATCGCAACCATATTCCTGATGGAAACCTGTTCCTCCAAAAGAGCTTGCAGTACTTTCTGGATTTCACCCAAAGACAACGCCTTTTGAGCTTCTTCAACAACCGCGGGATAATCCTTTTTAAGCCCTTCCAGAATTGATTGAGTTTCCTGCCTGCCCAAAATTTCCGCCGCGTGGCGTTTTATTATTTCCGTTAAATGCGTCGCGATAATCGACGGAGGATCGACCACGGTGTAGCCTGCTCTTTCGGCTTGTTCCCGTTTGTCTTCGCTTATCCAAATCGCGGGAAGGCCGAAAGCCGGGTCCTTAGTTTTTTCGCCGGGAATTTCCTCGGTAACATTTCCCGAAACAATACACATAAAGTAACCCATGCGGATTTTACCGCGTCCTACATCAACGCCTTTAATCTTGAAGCAGTACTCCGACGGTTCAAGCCGCATGTTATCGATGATTCTTATTCTGGGAATAACAAGGCCTAAATCCAAGGCCGATTCCCGCCGGATCCGGTGAACCCGTTCCAAAAGCTCCGCGCCTTTATCGCGGTCAACCAAAGGTATCAATCCATAGCCAAGTTCCAAAGACAAAGGATCGAGGGGAACCACCGGAGACATCTCGCCGGTATCATCCTTGGGTTTTCTCGCTTCGGCGGCTTTCACCGCGGCGGCTTCTTCGGTTTTCATTTTTTTCTTGCCAAGCCGGTAAGCGAGGAAGCCGAGCATACACGCAAGGGGAATAAGCACATACCAGGGGAAACCGGGAAGCAGCGCAAAACCCGCGAGCACAAATGCGCCTATCCAGTAAATGCGGGAGTCACGTGAAAACTGGGTAGAAACATCCGAGCCAAAGGTTCCGTCGGAAACGCTCCGCGTTACGATGATGCCGGTAGCTGTTGAAACAAGCAACGCCGGAAACTGGGAAAGCAAACCGTCGCCGATGGCAAAAGCGATATAGGTACCAACCGCCGCCGAAATAGGTTCTCCGTGAATCACCACGCCGATGATGACCCCGCCAAGAATATTTACCACCGTAATAAGGATTCCGATTTTCACGTTTCCCGAAACAAATTTACTGGAACCGTCCATGGCGCCGTAAAAGTCAACTTCCTGCTGAAGCTGATTTTTCCGCCGGAAAGATTCTTCTTCGCTGATGGCGCCGGAATTGTACTCGGCTTCAATCGCCATCTGTTTTCCGGGCAGCGCGTCCAAGGCAAAACGGGCGGCAACTTCCGCGATACGGGTCGCGCCCTTCGTGATAACCACCGCCTGCACCGCGATAATTACGATGAAGATGATGAAGCCTACAACAAGGCCTTCCGTTCCCCCGGAACCGACAACAAAGGTCGAGAAAGCGTTGATCATGCGGCCGTCAAATCCGGCTCCCAAAGTAAGCATCAGCCTTGTAGATGAAACATTGAGCGCCAATCCAAAAACGGTCGTGACAAGAAGTATCGTCGGAAAAACATTGAAGTCTGTGGGCTTCTTGGTATACAGAACAATAAGCAGGATGAGCAGAGCCAAAACAAGATTGATTGCCATGAGAGCGTCGAGCAAAAATGTCGGTAAAGGGATAATCAGCATCATTACGACGGCAACAACGCCCAGCGCGATAAACCCGTCGGTTCTATCCTTAAAGAGACTTGAAGCTATCACTCTTCTTGCATCTGACATAGTTTTCCTTTACCCCTAGGGCAGCGCTGATTAAACTGACTCTAATCGGCGTTCCCCCATTATTTTTCTCGTTTTTCTCTCAAAACAGACGAAAAACTGCGAAAAATCACATTAAAGAATACAATGATTTATTCTCGATTGAATAAATCATTGTTGCATTAGGCGCCATAAGCTGTTTTTCTGCGGCGTTCTTCATTGATATTATGAACATGCGCGAGAACCGCGGCAATAGCCTGATAATACGCTTCCGGTATGATATCTCCGACATCAGTTTCCGCAAACAGAGCCCTGGCTAAAGGCCTGTTCTCCACCAAAGGAACGCCGTTTTCCTCGGCGATTCGCCTGATCCTGAAAGCAACTTCGTCCGCTCCCTTGGCGCTCACCATGGGAGCAGGCATCGTATCCTGATTCCATTCAAGCGCGACCGCGAAGTGAGTAGGGTTCGTAACGACAACATCGGCCTTGGGAACATTCGCGATCATGTTTCTCGTCATCAGTTCCCGCATCCTCTGCCGGAGACGGCTTTTTATCAGAGGATCCCCTTCATACATTTTCCGTTCTTCTTTTACTTCCTGCTTGGTCATCTTGAGCGATTCCCGGTACTGCCACCGCTGGAACAGCATGTCGGGAATGGAAAGCGCCAACAGGAGCAAAGCCGAAATAATCAAGAGCTGCATCGCCAGCGTTGAAATAACCTGTATTCCCGACCAAAGATTGATCGTTTGCAGATTCATCAGCACCTCAATTTTTGAGCGGATGATAACAAAAGCCACAATGCCGATAACAGCCATCTTTAAAATTGATTTCGCGAAATTAAAAAGCCCTTCCATGGAAAACATGGTCCGCTGGAAAAATTTCCCAAAGCGCGGAACAATCCGGGAAAAATCCGGAACCAGTGGTTTTGTCGTAAAGAGCGGACCGGTCTGAACCAGGTTTGCAAATACTCCCGAAATCATGGCAATTCCCGCAATGGGAAGAGCGGCTTTCGCGAAATATGAGAAAAAGGCCTGGGCGATAATTCCGTCCTTGACCGGGTCTAAATCATTTATCCTTGTAAAGAAAAACTGAATCATTTCGAGGCAGGTTCTTAAAAGATAAGAGCCTAAAAAGAGAATCGCCAAAGCCGGCAGAAGCAGCACAAGAGCGCCGATAAATTCCTGACTTTTAGCGACCCGGCCTTCTTCCCTGGCCTTTCGGATTTTATACTCGGTTGGGTCCTCGGTTCTTCCTTCATCTTCCGCGGCAAACCATTGGAGGTCGATAAAGATGAGTTCATCGCATTGCTTCATATCGCCGCCCCGATTCTTGTGTATAGAATCTCGAAAGCCCTGAACCCGGATTGAATTACCCGGTTAAAGGCTTCAACCATAAAAGGCATCGCCGCCAAAATGATAACGAAAGCAACGGTGATAGAAATCGGAAATCCTTCCGTAAGAATATTGATTTGAGGAGCCGCTTTTGAAATCAATCCTGTAGCAAGCGACGTTAAAAAAAGCGTTCCCAGAATCGGCAGCGAAATGATGAACGCGTCAAGGAACATGCCTGATAAACCGCTCAGCATCATCGTAAGAACATCATTGCGGCCGTTCAGAAAATCCAGCACATGCAGCGATTGTATCGAACGCCAGAAGCCGCCAAGGAACAGGGTGTTAAAACCGTCAACCGTTAAAAAGACGAGCATGGCAGCCATATTGAGAAACTGGCCCATCAGGGGATTTTCGATCTGCGCCAAAGGGTCGAATGTTTCGGAGGCGCCGAATCCCATTTGCAGGGAAAAAAATTGTCCGGCGGAAGCAAAAACGGAAAACACTATCGTCATGTAAAACCCAATAATAATCCCGATGATGGCTTCACCAATAATAAGAAAAATAAAACTCAGGCCAAAAGGCTGCAAATCCCAGGTGCTTACCAATGCCGTATTGAAAGAAGCGTAAGCCGTGTATCCCGCGAGGGAAACTTTCGCGACCTGCGGAATAGCGTCGGAGGATAAAAGCGGAGCTGTTTCAATAATCGCCAAAGCGCGGACCGCGACAAGCAGGAAGGCCGGCGCATAACGCAGAATTTCATCCAGCATATCCTACCCCGCCATATCAGGAATCATCCTGAATAACTGCACGGTATAATCGCCCAGAGACGTAAACATCCATCCGCCAAGAAGGGCCAGAATCAACAAGATGGCAAGAACTTTTGGAACAAAGGTCAGCGTCTGTTCCTGAATCGACGTTGTAGCCTGCAATATCGCAACGATCAGACCCACGAGCAAGGCTGAAAGCAGCAAAGGACTTGCCAAAAGAATTACTTCCAAAATTCCCCCGCGCAGGAGGGATGTTATATCTCCTATTGTCATAGGCTACCCAAAAGACCGGACGATCTGACCGGTTAAAAGCCCCCATCCGTCAATGAGGATGAAAAGCATGAGTTTAAAGGGCATGGAAATCATCACCGGAGGAAGCATGATCATTCCCATCGACATAAGAGCGCTTGCTACAATCATGTCAATTACAATGAACGGTATGAATAACAAGATTCCTATCTTAAACGCGACGGTTAATTCATTGAGGATAAAAGCTGGAATCAGCACGTAGGTCGGAACGTCCGCCAAAGTATTGGGCTGATCAAGGCCGCGCATAGACATAAAAAGCCGGATATTTTCAGGGCTTCCCTGCATCTGGCGGTACATAAAAATCCGCAGGGGAGCTTCGGCTTCGCGGTAAGCCTCTTCAATCGAAAGCGTTCCTTCCGATAAAGGCCTGAAAGAATTATTGTACACCTGCTCGAACGTCGGCCACATTATGAAGACCGTCAAAAAAAGGGAAATCCCCAGAATCACCTGGTTGGGAGGAACCTGCTGGAGCGATAAAGCCCTTTTGACAAAATCCAGCACGATGGAAATCCGCAAAAAACTCGTCATCAGGATGACGATACTTGGAGCAAGCGACAGAACTGTCAGCAGCAACAGAAGCTGAATCGAAAACGCCACTTCCTGTTCCGATTCAGGATTACGGATGCTTAAATCGACAAAGGGGATGATCGGGTTTTCGGGAGGATTTGGAATCGCAGTTGTCGGCTGTGAAGCCATTCCCGGAAATGAATCAGTTACCTGCGCCGGTACAGATCCAACGCTTACAAACAAAAAGAGAAACAACATTGATACAAACAAGCGGGGTTTCTTCATATTAAAACCCTTTAAACCGTTCCCGGCGTTCTTTTATGCTTCCGGATTTAGGTAAACTTTTTTCTTCCTGGTTTCCCGAAAGCCGGCTGAACATAGTTTTAAAATCGATGAATTTTCCCATGCCGCCTTCCGCGCTGGTTCTGGAACTGTCGAGCAGCATAGCGTCCACGGTTTCTTTATCATCAATCTCTGAAATAAGCGAAACCGCGTTGTCCGCGGAACCCACAAGCCAGGCCCTTTCGCCTACGCTGATTACATGAACAGAACGGTTCGGTCCGAGGCTCACGCTGGATAAAACTTTCAAGTAAGGGTCCTGGGCCTTCCTGGGCTGGGAAAGTTTTTTTACAAAATAGACAAGACCGTAAATGGCCGCGGCCGCCAAAACCAAAACGAGCAGCATCCTCAATATAAGGAAAACCCCCGATCCTCCGGCCGGCTGTTGATTTCCATTGGTCTCCGGATCATTGTTTCCAATGATAAATTGATCTTCATTCGATACGGGAGATTCGGAATCCGGAGAAACAATAATTTCCTGACCATCACCGGCAGGGGCAATCTGATTTTGAGCAAACAGGGCAGCTGGGCTATGGACGATAAACAATACCGTCAAAAAAATTACAAGGCGTTTCAGTTTTTCCCCTCCCAAGTCTAAACTGAACAATAATGGAACACAGAAGAAAAATTCACGAAAACACAGACGCTCACGAAACAATTCCCATTATGTCTATATTATATAGTAACTTATCCTATTTTGACAAGGCAACAATCCCTTTCGCCTGGATTTATTTTAAGGCACTGTCAACTCTGAATTGATAATCATTGACAAAAAAGGAAATAACGCATTAAATAATGTTAATGGAAGGAGTTATCAAATAATGATACTAAAGACATCATCTGCTGCCCCGCAGCCGAAAGAATATATTTCATGGTCCGAGTCCTATTCAATGGGAATAAAATTAGTTGATGATCAGCATAAGGGGCTTTTAAATCTGGTCAATGAATTATTTAATCATTCTACGGGAAACGAGGCTGAGGAAATGGCTTATTTTAAAGAAGTGATTCATCAGGCCGTAGAGTACATAAAATATCATTTTCAGACAGAAGAAAAATTGATGATAGCGACCAAATTCTCCGGTTATGCCGCGCATAAAAAGGTACATGACGAATTTACTTTGGAAGTGATCAAAAGTGTAAAGGACTTTGAGTCCGGGAAACGGCTGGTTCTTGAAAAATTCGCTTATTACCTTAAAGATTGGGTCTTAGCTCATATAGGTGTTATGGATAGACAGTATGCCGCGTATTTCAGAAAAATCGCTACCCGTAAAGCAGACGGAAGATTAACGGTTTCAAAAGAAGATGTGGGAAAATAAAGCCCCCCGAAGCATAGTGTATCGCTCAGCCTTGAAGTATACATCACCATTGCATTCCAATCATACGAGATACTGCCGCTGTCCAGTTTCCGGACAACTTTTTTCTATCGGTTTTGCTCAGTTTTAATATGCCTTCTGATTTTCTCCAATAACAGAGCTCTTTCAATAGGTTTCTTAAGGTAATCCACCGCGCCCATTTGACGCGCGCGGTCAATATCTTTTGGGTCGTTTGAGCTTGAGAAAAACGCTATTGGGACATGATGCAAATTACTGATTGCTTTTATTTTATCAAAAGTGCTCCAGCCGTCCATATCCGGCATTACTAAATCAAGCAGAATAAAATTGGGAACAAAACCTTGATAAAATCTTTTCAACGCTTCCGTGCCCGATGTAACGGCAGTTACTTCAAAATCGCTTTCCAGCATTGCTTTTGTTACCGCCAGATGTGTTTCATCATCATCAATAATGAGGATTATATTTTTTTCGATGCCTGTAGAAACCTTGAATTTCTCTATTTCTTGTTTAAGATCATCAAAGTTCGAGTTATTTTCTTTACTCATTTCGTTTACATTATCTACAGCGATTCTAATATGACTCATAGCGCCGTTTATGATATCATTCATGCCGTCTACCACTTGATCGCTTACGGCTATAAATTCATCGGTTTCTTTAATTACACGCTTGTTCCGACATATTTTCCGTTCCGTTCATTACCGATAAAGTTATATCTTTAAGACGGCTTACAGATTCCAATATCTGCGCGCCGCCTGATTCCTGTTCTTCCATCGCTTTTAGAACATCCTGATTATGTTCGGAAACTGTTTTTACTCCTGTGTCTATTGCCGCAAAACGCGTAAGCACCTCTTCGGCAGATTTGGTAATGCCTTTCTATTGAAACTTTTATTTTTTGCAGCATCACCGCGGTTGTTTTGGATTGTTCCCCCGACGATTCGGCAAGTTTACGGATTTCGTCCGCGACAACCGCAAATCCTTTCCCCGCCTCTCCCGCGTGAGCCGCTTCTATCGCCGCGTTCATGGAAAGCAAATTAGTCTGGCTTGCAATAGTATTCATAACCGAATTGATTTCCAAAAGCCCTTCGGAGTCCTTTGTTATTTCCTGAATTTTTTCCGCGACAGCCTGAAGGCCTGATTTACCGGTTTCCGACGCGTCTATAAGGTCTGAAACATTTTTAGTATTTGCCATCAAAGTGTTGGTAACAGAACG
>QMCD01002432.1_pt1 | contig 21985 bp, 21 predicted proteins | sample 1821841 | NCBI WGS metagenome assembly QMCD01 (sample SAMN01991225, study PRJNA193472) | Termite gut metagenome, whole genome shotgun sequencing project. | isolation source: worker | host: Macrotermes natalensis
ATTTCTTTTTTAGTTTAGTCACTTCAAAGAAACATCCTTATGGTTGATTGCTGAAACCCTTTAATATTTTTTCTCAAGAAATTTTAAACAGACTCTTAGCTTATTCAATTTATCGCAATAAACAATGTCATTAGACAAAAACGAAGCCATAGAAAATTATATTCTTTCCCATATAGATGATGAAGGGGATTTGTTAAAGCAACTCAACCGGGATGCACATGTAAACCTACTGAAGCCACGTATGCTGTCGGGGCATTTGCAAGGCAGGATGTTGAATATGTTTTGCCGGATGATGCAGCCGAAATATATACTGGAAATAGGAACATACACAGCTTATGCGACTCTTTGTCTGGCTGAGGGCGCAGCCGATGATGCAGAGATTCATACCATAGAGGTAAACGACGAACTGGAAGATTTCATCATGAAATATCTTCATAAAACGAAACTGAAAGATAAGATACATCTGCATATAGGCGATGCTATGGAGATTATACCTAAAATAGACCGCATATTCGATATGGTATTTATCGATGCCAATAAGCGTTACTATATAGAATATTACAATCTCATCTACGATAAAGTACGTCCCGGAGGGCTGATTATCGCGGATAATACTTTGTGGGACGGACATGTGTTGGATACTCCGAAACCCTCAGATAAACAGACTATCGGAATACAGGCTTTTAATGATATGCTTGCTAAAGATGACAGGGTGGAGAAAGTGATATTGCCTGTAAGGGACGGATTGACTCTGATATGGAAAAAATAGCAGGTTGGTATTTTATCTTTACAGCATAAAGGATAACCATTGTTAACTGATTACTGTTAACTGAAAAGTATTACCTTTGTACCCAAAATATATAATATGGATACTACCAGACAACAAAAGATAAACCGCCTTATCCAAAAGGAATTAAGTGAAATATTTAGGAAACAGACACAGCAGATGCGAGGTGTGCTCGTTTCTGTGAGTACCGTGCGTGTTAGTCCCGATTTGGGATTGGCAAAGGTGTATTTGAGTATTTTTCCGTCCGAGCAAGGGAAGGAACTCCTCGATAATATCAAAACCAATGTAAAGGCTTTGCGTTTCGATTTAGGCCAGAAGGTTGGCAAACAGTTGCGCGTGATTCCCGAATTGAGCTTTTATCTTGACGATTCGCTCGATTATCTGGATAATATAGATAAACTGCTTGGAAAAGATAATAAGACAGAAGAATAAACCTTGAACCTTTCGCTCCATATAGCCCGGCGCTATCTTTTTGCCAAGAAGTCGCATAATGCCATCAATGTCATATCCATGATATCGGTGTTTGGGATAGCTTTGGCTACAGCTGCTTTGGTTTGTGTGCTTTCTGTATTTAACGGGTTCACCGGAGTTGTTTCCCAAACATTCAGCGCATTTGATCCCGAATTACAGATAACACCTGCAAGTGGAAAGGTGTTTGATCCTAACAATCCTCAAATGGAGGAAGTAAAAAAGATAGCTGAAATAGCATTTATATCCGAATCACTTGAAGAGAACGCCCTGTTGAAAAATGGCGATCGTCAGGAGCCTATCATACTAAAGGGGGTATCGAAGAAATTTGAAAACCTTGCCGATATCGATAAGCTGATTATAGACGGCCGTTTTCTATTAAGGGAGGATACTTCCGGTGCCGTTGAGGCTTCCGGTGCTGATTCATTGCAGGAATGGCATATAGACAATGGGGTTGTCGGAGCAGGTTTGGCAATGTTTCTCGGTGTGCGTGCCAACTTTGTCAATCCGGTAGAGGTTTATGTGCCTAAAAGAAATGTAAGGGTTAATCCGGCTAATCCATCTACAGCCTTCGACCGTTCCGATGTATTTATAAGCGGAGTGTTTGCCCTGAATCAGGCAAAATATGACGATCAGATGATGATTGTATCCATAGATCTTGCGCGCGAACTGTTAAGATATGAAACCGAAGTGTCTTCTATCGATATAAAGCTGAAAGATGCAGCGGAAGTAGATAGGGTTCAGGCGAAGATAAAGTCTGTTTTAGGCGAGAATTACCTTGTTAAAAACCGTTTTGAACAGCAGGAAGATCTGTTTCGTATGGTGAGTATAGAAAAATGGGTCACTTTCCTTATTCTGGCTATAATACTGGTGATTGCGGTTTTTAATATCGTAGGTTCGTTGACGATACTTATAATAGAAAAGAATGAAGATATCAGGATTCTTAAAAATTTAGGAGCTGATAATAAACTTATATTGAAAGTTTTTCTGTTCGAAGGCGGTCTGATAACTTTCGTGGGTACTATTGCAGGAATAGTATTGGGTCTTATAATATGTCTGTTGCAGCAGTATTTCGGATTGTTACAACTTGGCTCTACGCCGGGGACATTTGTTATGGATGCTTATCCGGTAGTGGTGGAGCTGTTGGATGTTTTGCTCATATTTGTCACTGTAAGTATGATTGGCCTTCTTGCTGTTATTTATCCTGTAAATAATCTGCGCAAACGCTTATAGCATCAGTTGCCAGAATTCCACATCGATTAGCCTGTCAAATTTTACTCCCGATTCCTTAAAATTACCTATAAGCTCGAAGTCGAATTTACGGTGCAGTTTCTGACTCTCGGGGTTTGGCAGGGATATGACGCCTATCAGAGAATGGATGTTTATCTTCTGCGCCCTGATTATCAATTCCTGATAAAGAATACTTCCAATTCCGCTTCCGGTTGCTTTGTGATCGAGATATACGCTGGTTTCCAGAGTTATATCATATGCGACCCGCTCCCTCCAGTTGTTAAGATATGCATAGCCGATAACGATGCCGTCTTGCTCATAAACGAAATACGGGAAATTTTTACCTGTTACCTTTTTTATGCGTTCCTTTATATCCTCTTCACTTACCGGATCGTATTCGAATGTTATGATGGTTTCTTTTATATAGTAATTATATATTTCTGCAATTCTCTTTGCATCATCCGGGGTTACGTCTCTGATCATAAATTACTGTGCTACAAGTGGAGGAATTTCATCTGTCTTATTGGGTATTACAGGGTCTACTGAGACGATGCTGTCGACAACAAATTTAGAGTAGCCACGCCAGGGCAGTCTGCCGTAATATTCTTTATAGTGGAGTTTTACGTTCTGGCCACTCATGCCCATCAGTTTTATAGCCAAATCTTTATCGTCTATCGAAAATTTAAATTCATTTGACTGGAGACCTTGCATGCCCTGGCCGAATCCGGACTGGATAAGTTCTCCTTCATAGGTTTTGAAGATAACCCCTTTGTGTTTTACATTATTCAATGTGCCGGCCTTAACGCCTGAATCGCTGAATGGAACAAAATACCAGACATATCCGAATATGAGAAAGCCAGCTATAATGATGGCCACGATTGTTATAATGACTTTTTTTGCCGTCATGATTCTTTATGTTTTATGTTAAAACAATATATAAGATGTTATGTTCAGAAAACAAAGATATTCATTTTTAGACTATTTTTGCATAAGGGTTCAAAAAGTAAGCCTATGAATATTGAAGAACTTAGAGACTATTGCATGTCTGTGAAAGGTAGCACGGAGTCATTGCCTTTTCTGAAACACAATGTTTTAGTTTTTAAAGTAATGGAAAAGATGTTTGCTTATATTCCGTTGGAACCGAAGGATGGAGTGTTCAGGGTAAACTTGAAATGCGATCCGGAAAAGTCAGCCAGGCTCAGAGAAAGGTATGCGGGAGTTGGCGAAACTGATTTTAAAACGCTTACATGGAATCTGGTCACTCTGGATAGCGATGTGCCTGATGAGGTCATAAAAGAACAGATAAGACATTCCGTAGATGAAGTGATAAGCAAGCTTTCTAAAAAGAAAAGAGAAGAGTATTTAAATTCGTAAACGAAGAAATTGAAAATGATTATAAGAGACGCTCAGTTTGTAGTAAGTAATACCGATTACCGTAAATGTCCGCAGGACGGAAAGCCCGAATATGCATTTATCGGAAGGTCTAATGTCGGTAAATCTTCACTTATTAATATGCTGACAAACAGAAAGGGGCTGGCCATGACTTCCTCCAAGCCGGGGAAAACACAATTGATAAATCATTTTATAATCAATGATGAATGGTATCTGGTCGATTTGCCAGGATATGGTTATGCTCAACGAGGAAAGGAAGGACGTGACCAAATAAGGAAGATTATTGACAGCTATATCATAAACAGGGCAGAGCTAACCTGTTTGTTCCTATTGTTGGATTGCCGCCATGAGCCGCAACAGATAGATATTGAATTTATGAACTGGCTGGGTGAAGAAGGTGTGCCATTTGTGATTGTGTTCACCAAGATAGATAAGTTGAGTAAAGGCGCATTGAAAAAGAATATGGAAGCATATACCGATACCCTGAAAGAAACATGGGAAGAAATTCCTCCTATATTTTATTCATCTGCTGAGCATAGATTGGGGGCAGATGAAATATTAGGCTATATTGAGCAGATAAATAAAAGTTTATAAAAAGTCCGATATTTAAAAACCTAAATTGAATATAGCATGCTGTTAGTTCCCATGATCGATGTAGCTGATGCCAATAATTACACAAGTGTAATAGAGTATATGCATGAAGTGCAGAAGAATGAAGTTGCCTGTGTAAACTGGCCGGAACTTTATCCTTCCCGGCCCGAAGTGGCCTTCAAGATAGCCCATAACGGAACACATTTGTTCCTTCAATTCTTTGTGGAAGAAAATGAAATTCTGGCAGAAGCGAGTGAAGATAACGGCCCTGTCTGGAAAGATTCATGTGTTGAGTTTTTTATGTCATTCGGGGACTCTCTCCATTATTATAATCTGGAAGTATCTTGTATCGGTAAGGTACTCTTGGGTTACAGAGAGAATAAGGCGAATTCGGAGCATGCATCTCCGGCTCTCTTGTCTTCTATAAAACGATATCCAAGCCTCGGTACAGAGCCTATTGGAAGAAGACAGGGCGATTTTAAATGGAATGTGTTAATCGTTGTCCCGGTTTCTGCTTATTGGCAATCTGGATTGGAGACATTTCGTGGAGTTAAAGCACGAGGGAATTTTTATAAATGCGGAGATAATTTGACTATTCCGCACTATCTTTCATGGAATCCGGTTGAGACAAAAACGCCAAATTTTCACATGCCTTTCTACTTCGGGGATATATACTTTGAATAAAAATGCAGAATTGAAGCTAATAGTCAAATTTAGAGGAAGATATCGTTTTTATTTTTATGTTAAAAAAGCTTTCATAGAATAGATTTTTTTTTATCTTTGCATGCGTTTGGAGTTGCATTCTTCTTGTACTCCTTTTCAAATATGGATATATTTAAATTTTTATGAAAAATAATTTCTTCGATAGGTTTAAACCTAAAGAAAACAAGTTCTTTCCGCTAATGAGCGAGATGGCTCAGATAATTTTGGTTGCATCTGACCTGATCATCGAGTGCGTCCAAGTTACTAACCACAATGATGCTGTAGAATACTACAAGAAAATCAAAGAACAGGAACGCAAAGCGGATGCTATCCAAAACAAAATTTTTGAAGAGTTGAACGAAACGTTTATTACTCCATTCGACAGGGAAGATATCAACCATCTTTCTGCTACGATGGACGACGTGACTGATTTGATCAACAGTTGTGCAAAGCGTATTATGCTTTACAGTCCGAAAGTGATGCCAGAGGCTGCAACACGTCTTGCTATGTTTGTGCGCGAATCTGCAGGTTTTCTTGTTCAGGCAATTGATGAGCTTGATATCCTGAAGAAAAGCACTACGAAGATCAAAGAATATTGTGAACAATTAGGCGTTATAGAAAAGAAGGCCGACGATGTGTATGAGCATTTCCTTATCGACCTGTTTGAGAATGAAACAGACGCCATCGAAGTTATAAAACTTAAAGATATCCTCCATGAGCTCGAGCGGGCTACTGACGCCTCCGAAGCAGTCGGGAAGATTATAAAGACAATGATTGTTAAGTACTCATAATCAAACGTAGAAATGACATTACTGATAATAATTATTGTTTTAGCCATTATTTTCGATTTTATCAATGGATTCCACGATGCGGCTAACTCGATAGCCACAGTCGTATCCACAAAAGTTCTTACCCCTACCCAGGCCGTTATCTGGGCTGCATTTTTCAACTTTGTCGCTTATTTTATCGCCAAATTTATTATCGGAGGTTTCGGTATTGCCGACACTGTTTCGAAAACCGTGGATATGAGTTTTATAGCCAATCCTTCGCATGTTATTATTGCTGGGTTGGTAGCTGCTATCACATGGAATCTGATTACATGGTGGCTGGGTATACCTTCGTCTTCATCACATACGCTTATCGGCGGATTTGCCGGAGCCGGTATTGCCGCTTCGGGCTTTCAGGCTGTGCATGCAGGGGTGATAGGCGTTATAGCATTGTTTATTGTTGTTGCTCCACTGATAGGTATGGTTGGCGGTAATTTTATTACACTGCTGACGCTTCATCTCGTGAAAAAGGTTAAGCCGAATAAAGCAGACCGGTGGTTCAAACGATTACAACTTATATCATCCGCATTACTTAGTATAGGTCATGGTCTTAATGACTCACAGAAAGTAATGGGTATCATAGCTGCTGCATTGATCGCCTTCTCCCAAACCAATGTTGATGTACATCCATGGTTGCAGATGGACTCAATGGCAGATATGCACGACTGGGTTCCGTTGGCGTGTTTTACTGCAATAGCAGTGGGTACGATGTGTGGAGGATGGAAGATAATGAAAACAATGGGTAACCGTATTACTAAAATCACACCTATAGAAGGCTTCTGTGCCCAGTCGGCCGGTGCATTGACTTTATTTATTACCGAAGTGTTGCATGTGCCGGTAAGTACAACGCATGTGATCACCGGAAGTATTATTGGAGTAGGTTCTATAAAGCGTCTTTCAGCGGTACGCTGGGGTGTAACAAAAGATTTGCTTGTTGCCTGGATTCTGACTATTCCTGTGAGTGCAGTTATGGCTATGCTTTTTTATTACGGACTAGGTCTGTTTATTGCATAGTTCGCTGTTCCCCCCTTATTGACACAAACGTATTTTTTATGACAAAAGAACAAATAGAGCACTCCGGTGCTCTGATGAAAGGCGATAAAGTTTACTTTCCGAATCTGAACGGATTGCGCTTTTTCGCTGCTTTTCTGGTGATATTGGGATATCAGGAATTGATGAAAGAATATTATCTGGGGGTAGAACCGTATTTTTTGCTCAAGAATCCCGATTCGGGACAACTGGGGGTTATTCTGTTCTTTGTACTGAGCGGATTTCTTATTACCTATCTGTTATTGATGGAAGAGGCCAAGACCAAGACTATTTCCATCAAGTATTTTTATGTCAGGCGTATATTGCGCATCTGGCCTTTATATTACTTCCTTGTATTACTTTCTTTTTTCGTCCTTAGATATATTCCATTTTTTGAATGGCCATATATTGATATAGAAAATGCTTATTCGCCACGGAGCTTAATATTATATCTACTCATTTTGCCAAATGTGATCCTTCATGGTATGGAAGTAGTTGTACCCTATATTGGCCATTCATGGTCAATTGGGGTGGAGGAGCAGTTTTATATCATCTGGCCTGTATTGATGAAGTTCGTAAAGAAGAAAGAACGGCTATTGATTGGTGTGATAGTAACATATCTTTTAATAAAATTTACCATTCCATATATTCAAGATATGACAGGGAGTTATCATGTATATGTCTTTTCCAAGATCTGGGACAAATTCAGTATCGATTGTATGGCTATAGGAGGACTGTTTGCAATATGGCATTATAAAAAAAAGGCCATTATCCGCTACTTATATAGCCCCATACTGAACTGGTCTATAGTCCTTTTCTTGTGTGCAGTATTCTTCTCTACCTTTCGCTTGCCAAATCTTAATAATGAATTCTTTGCTATACTTTTTGGTGTTTTGATCCTGAATCTGGCAACGAATCCCAACCCTATTCTCAACCTCGAAAACAAGGTGTTCAGTTTTTTAGGGAAGATCTCATATGGATTATATATGTATCATATTTTAGGTATTGTGCTGTCTGTTAGGTTATTAGATGGATTTGGCGTTTATGCGTGGGGTGTTCAGACCTGCTTTTCTCTGGGTATAACTGTACTGATTTCGACTCTGTCGTATTATGGTTTCGAACAACGCTTTATACAGATGAAAGGAAAGTTCTCTAAGATATTGAGCGGGGATAATGTTCATAAATGAGAAAAAGATTATTAAAATATACTTCAGAATTGCTTTATATTCTGAAAAACAATATCTTTGCACCGCTTTTCGAAGCAAATAATGTTTAACTTTTTAATGATACTGATCAGGACAGGCGCCAGATCGAATTTTGAATGATTGATAATTTAAAAAATGTACAGCCGGTTGTAGATTTCGACTGGGATGCGTACGAAAAAGGAGACTCTTATACAGGTAAGAGCAAAGAAGAACTTGTAGAAACCTATGACCAGTCGCTGAATAAAGTAAACGACAAAGAAGTGGTAATGGGTAAAGTAACTGCTATGAACAAACGCGAAGTCGTAGTTAATATCGGTTACAAATCAGACGGTGTTGTATCAATGAATGAATTCCGTTACAATCCTGATCTGAAAATTGGTGACGAAGTAGAAGTATACATCGAAAGCCAGGAAGATAAAAAAGGACAACTTATCCTTTCTCACAAGAAAGCGCGTGCGACACGTTCTTGGGATCGTGTTAACGAAGCTCTAGAAAAAGATGAAATCATCAAAGGTTACATCAAATGTCGTACTAAGGGCGGTATGATCGTTGACGTATTCGGTATCGAGGCATTTTTACCGGGTTCTCAGATCGACGTGAAGCCTATCCGCGACTACGATGTGTTCGTTGGTAAGACAATGGAATTCAAAGTTGTTAAGATCAACCACGAATTCAAAAATGTTGTTGTTTCACACAAAGCTCTTATCGAAGCTGAACTTGAACAACAGAAGAAAGATATTATTTCGAAACTTGAAAAAGGTCAGGTACTTGAAGGTACAGTTAAGAACATCACATCATATGGTGTATTTATCGACCTTGGCGGCGTAGACGGACTTATCCACATTACAGACCTTTCTTGGGGACGTGTTCAACATCCGGAAGAAGTGGTTAAACTGGATGAGAAAATCAACGTTGTTATCCTTGACTTCGACGATGATAAAAAACGTATTGCTCTCGGCTTGAAACAGCTTACTCCTCATCCTTGGGATGCTCTTAGCGCTGAACTTAAAGTTGGTGATAAGGTGAAAGGTAAAGTTGTGGTTATGGCTGATTACGGTGCATTTATCGAAATCGCTCCGGGCGTAGAAGGTTTGATCCACGTTTCGGAAATGAGCTGGGCACAACACCTACGCAGCGCACAAGACTTTATGAAAGTTGGCGATGAAGTAGAAGCAGTAGTGCTTACTCTTGACCGCGACGAGCGTAAAATGTCTCTTGGTATCAAACAATTGAAGCCGGATCCATGGGAAAATATCGAAGAAAAATATCCTGTGGGAAGCAAACATACAGCTAAAGTTCGCAACTTCACTAATTTCGGTGTATTTGCTGAAATAGAAGAAGGTGTAGACGGACTGATCCATATTTCAGACCTTTCTTGGACTAAGAAAATCAAACACCCTAGCGAAGTAACTTCTATAGGTGCTGATATCGAAGTACAGGTGCTTGAAATCGACAAAGAAAACCGTCGTTTAAGCCTTGGTCACAAACAACTTGAAGAAAATCCTTGGGATGTATTTGAAACTATCTTTACTGTAGGTTCTGTACACGAAGGAACAGTTGTTGAAATGGTTGACAAAGGTGCTGTAATCTCTCTTCCTTATGGAGTAGAAGGTTTTGCAACTCCAAAACACTTAGTGAAAGAAGATGGTTCTCAAGCGAAAGTGGATGAGAAACTTGACTTTAAAGTAATCGAATTTAACAAGGACTCTAAACGTATTATCGTTTCTCATAGCCGTGTATTCGAAGACGAAAAACCGGAAGCTAGGGAAGCAGCAGCTGAAAAGAAGGCTAGAAAAACTGCGAAGAAAGAAAAAGACGAAACAGTAAGTCAATCTTCTAATATGGAAAAAACCACATTAGGTGATATTGAAGAACTGGCAGCTCTTAAAGAAAAACTTTCAGGCGGAAGCGACGCTAAATAAGAACTGATATTCTATCTATAGAAGAGGGGGCGACTTGTAAAAGTCGTCCTCTATCTTTTTGTTTATATAGTATTACTTACTAATTTTATGTATATTTATAAACAGTATTCACTAAAGAGTAATATTATGGATGAGCTGGTAACTGTGAAAACGTCTGATTTTGAGGCTGATCTGGCTATTGCAAAATCATATTTGATAGATAATGGCATTGATTGTGTCGTTAATGGGGAGTATATTACAATTTCCTTACCCGAGGGAGGAGGAGCAAGGTTGCAGGTGATGTCCGGTGATTATAACCGCGCAATAGAATTACTCATTAAAGGGGGCTTTGCAAAGCGTGAGGATTATGATTTCCGCGAATGAGTTATTTTAATATATAAAGCAAGGCGGCCATTTATATTAAATGGCTGCCTTTTTTGCTGATAATATAGTTAATTGGTAGTAGCTTTCACCCTCTCCTCCTGACTCATTGCAGCCAGATTTTTTATCTTCGCAATATCCAGTTTCAAGCCTTCGGCAACACGTGTCCCGTATTCCGGATGCGCTTTATAGAATATAGCGCATTGACGGTATTGAATGCGTTGTTGCGCATTTTTGATATGCCCTACTATATTGCTTATGAGATTGCTTCTATCGTAGTCCGACATGGCTCGTGAATATAAAGCTCCGGCTTGTACAAAGTCTATATCTCCCAATGGATATTCGTGACGAGCGGCCATTCCCTGCACATCAATTGCGGGAGGTGTGAATTTTGCATCCGGCGCAGGCCCGTTGAAGGAATTTGGATAATAATTAGGCGCACTTTCCTGGCTCCCGATATTCATATGTCCGTCACGTTGATAATTGTGCATAGGGCATTTCGGCGCATTTACGGGGAGCTGATCGAAGTTTGTGCCCAGTCGGTGTCTCTGTGTGTCCGGATAGCTGAAAAGTCGAACCTGAAGCATCTTGTCGGGCGATGAAGCTATACCCGGTATGAAATTACTTGGAGAGAAAGCCGCTTGTTCTATTTCGTTAAAGTAATTTTGCGGATTTCTGTTCAATACGAATTTACCTACAGGGATGAGTGGATAGTCGCTGTGGAACCATACCTTGGTAATATCGAAAGGATCGAATTTATAGTTATCGGCTTCTTCCGGTTTCATGATCTGCACATAGGCGGTCCAGGAAGGAAAATCACCTTTTTCGATACTGTTGAACAGATCGCGTGTAGCATAATCAGGGTCAGTTCCGGCCAACTCGGTAGCTTGCTGGTCTGTCAGGTTCTTTATTCCCTGATCTGTTTTGAAATGCCATTTTACCCAAACATGCTCTCCTTTTTCATTGTACCACATATATGTATGGCTCGAAAAACCATGCATGTGACGATAACCGTCAGGTGTCCCTCTGTCGGAGAAAAGAATGGTAACCTGATGGATACTTTCCGGAGTGAGTGACAGGAAGTCCCAGAATGCATCCGCATCTTTCAGATTGGACAGCGGGTTTCTTTTTTGTGTGTGGATAAAATCGGGCTTTATACCGTCTCTGATAAAAAATGTAGGGGTATTATTACCGACCATATCGTAATTGCCCTGATTAGTATAAAATTTTAAAGCGAAACCGCGAGGGTCACGAGCAGTGTCGGCAGAACCTTTCTCGCCTCCTACAGTGGAAAAGCGCGCGAGCATCTCAGTTCGTTTGCCAACCTGTGAGAGGAAATCCGCACAAGTGTACTTTGTCACATCGTGTGTTACTTCAAAATAGCCGAACGCACCGGAACCTTTGGCATGTACAACTCTTTCGGGAATGCGTTCCCTGTCGAAATGAGCCAGTTTTTCTACGGTATGTACATCAGACAGCAAAGTCATTGTGTGTTTCTGAGTAGTGATGGAGGCCTGGTCATTGTCTACGGGATTTCCCTGATTTGTAGTTAGAATCTTTTTGTTCTCTTCCATAATGCAGTGTGTTTAAAGTGGTATGTAAGTTAAAATAACTGTTTGATTCAGATGTATATAGATAGTCTTAATTATTAAAACAATCAGATCGGCGTTTTGTTTTAATAATAATGTCCTATTTTCTGATCATAGTTTAACAAAGGCAGATGATAACTTGGATAAATTATAGGTTATATGTATCTTTAAGAACAACTAATTGTATAATGCTATGAGTGAAATGGTAACAGTAAAGACTTCAAATATTCCTGGGGAATTAGCTGTCGCAAAATCATATTTAGAAGATAATGATATTTATTGTTTTCTGAAGGATGAGCTGATAAATCAGGTTCATCCCTATGCCGTAGGCGGGATAAAGCTACAAGTGAGAGAGGAGGATGCGGAAGAGGCAATCAAACTTTTGCTTGAAGGCGGCTTTACCCGGAAAGAAGATTATGAAATACCCGAATCCACCTTGTTTTTGGTAAAATGGTATGAGAAAATAGCCTCATGGTTTGGGAAGAAATAGGAATGCTATTTTACTCCTACCGGGTAGTGAGGAATCAAAAAATTATTTTCTAACCATTCCCCTATATTCCGGGTCGTAATTTTGTATCCACCACTTATACATGAATACTGCGGTGATGCAATATATTCCGGCCTGTATCCACAACGCGATATATTCGAACCAGACGTCGCTTAATGTCGCCCCCATTGTATTTATCTTTATAAAACCGTGAATACCCGGTGTAGATGGAGCTATATAGGCAATTGCCTTTATAGGTGCGGGGATAGCTGTCCAGGGCCATGATATGCCCGAAATGAATATGAAAAGTACGCTGGTGAAAACAAACAGCATCATACCGAACTCCCGTTGAGAACAGAAGTATGACAATGTCATTGCAAAGAATGTAGCAGCCAGCAGGAAAGGCATCAGAAAAGCTGCAATAGTAAGGGGATCACCTATCTGAGGGAATTTGAAAATATAAGGTATGACTCTCAGTACCCATACAGATATAAGCATATAAAGTGATGCATAGCAGAAAGCTTTCCCTATGGTAAGTTTTACCGGGTGAACGCTTTTGCCTTGCGCTGTATGAGAGGCAATCGTAAAACGCTTCCTGTCGTTGTGTGTACCAACTAGTGTAGCTATGCCTAATATAAGTGTCTGTTGTATAATCAATATTAAGATCGCCGGAATAAGGAAACTGGCAAAGCCATTTTGAGGATTATACATCGTTACCCACTGGTTTTCTACTGTCTGACGTGTTGCGGCATCTTCTTCCTGGCTTCCTCCGCCTGTTTCTGCAACCCGTATATCGGCTCCCATATCGAGGGATACCTCTGTTGCACTTAAAAGCATAGCCTTATAAAACAGCAGGCTGCTCATATCGGAGAATACACTGATCTGTGTTTGTTGCTGTGTGTTTATGTTTTTGCTGAAATCTCTCGGGATATACATGATACCGTATGCCTCTTTCTTTCTCATGGCTTCACGGGCTTCTTCCATATCTGTTGCATATCCGATAATCTTCACGTCGGCTGTAGCATCTACTTTTCGTTTGAATTCGCGGGATAGGGCAGAGTTGGAATTGTCTACGACTACCACTTTGACTTCATGCACAGTCTCATTATTATATATAAAACTATATAAAACAGGGTAGGCGAGAGGCACAATGAAGAACAGGAGTATGACGGCTCCGTCTTTGAAGACAACCTTTAGTTCATTGATCCAAACATAATATATATCGAGCAGTAATTTCTTCATGCTGTTTCTGATTTATTCTTCATAAATATTATCCGTCAGCATTTTTCTGATCACACCGAAGAAAAAGGTTGCAAGCAGTACAAATGCGAGTAAGGCTGCATACTGATACATAGAATATCCTACAGGGATACCATTGAGTGCCTGGTCTACATATATGAGGAAGAAATGACGCAGAGGGAAAAAGTTACTCAACGCACTTAAACTACCATCCATCGCCAACGTGGAAAATGAAAATCCGGTGATAGAGAACGATACCATTCCTATAAGGCTTGCAATGCTTAAAGACAAGCGATAGTTGCGGAATATACCCAGCAGGATAACGCCCATTGCCTGCGCCGCCAGAATAAGGCAGAGATAATTCAGGAACATTGGCCAGAATCCGCTATGCAGTGGGAACTTATTGATATAATAGAATATCGATATGAAAAAGAACGCAATGCCCGTATAGATAATGGTATATGGCAATAATTTTCCAACGATTACCTTTAATATCGAGTTGTCTCCCATTGCCATCAGATTACGTCCGCTACCCGCTTTTATTTCCGAACCGAAACAGGATACTGTAAACATCAGTATAATAAGTTGTAGTATTCCGGGCATCAATATATTATTCAGATAAACCGAATAGTTGAGCCAAGGGTTACCCAAGGGGTGCGCATCTATTGTTATCGGTTGTAGTATCGGCATTATCTGGTTTTCCGTAAAGCCCTTTGCTTCGGCGGTTTGCAGTCCTACGGCTGCTGAGGCCAGTGTGGATATCGTCTTTAAGTCCTGAAACAGGAGAGAGCCGGATATAAGGAATGCATTGTTCGTATAATAAACAAGTTTAGGGCGGTTCCCCGATATGGCGTCTTTTGTAAAATCTTTTGGGATGGTCAATATTGCATATATTTCCATCCGCTCCATCTGCTGTCTTGCTTCCCTGAAAGAAAGACTTTTGTACTTGATATCTGTTTTCTCGAAAGCGTCGAGCTGGCGAATCAGTGTACGTGTGGTGGTTGTGTTGTCGAGATCTACAACCGCAATAGGAATGCGTGACGGCAGTCCGCTGCTCATCATCCACAGCAGTATAATCATGGATAGTAAGGGTGCGACAAATATCCCCCAGATACATATTTTGGAAGAGGAGATGCGCAACCATTCCCTTTTGAATATTGCGAATATGCCGGTTTCTTTGGTCATCTATCTAGTTACGGGTTGCAGATTGTTTATTATTCTTATTCTTTTATGATCAGGGACATTCCAGGAAGCACATCTATCGATTTGTCATTGAAACGGGCCTTTACTTCAAACGTTTTACGGTCGTATTGTCCCGTTGTCTTTGTAGCCTTCCACGCAGCATATGAGCCGAGGTCTTTAACGTAGTAGACGGTCATCTCTACTTCCTGATCCAGTGCCGGTACATACGCTTTAAATGTTTTACCCAAGTCTTTATAATCTTTTAGACGGTCTTCGCGGATATTAAATGAACCCCATTTGTCATCCAGTTTGGCTACATTCATTATTGGAGCTCCTGTACCTACAAGTTCGCCCTCATTAGGAAATTTCTCGGTTACTTTTCCGTCAGTCGGTGATATAAGGAAGCTTTCCGATATGTATGAAGCTACTTCTGCAACTGCACCTTTTGCCCTCTCTAATAAAGCCAGAGCTGCTTCTTTGTCTTCTCTTTCAGCTCCATTCACAGCCATGTCATACTGTGATTTTGCAGCTTTTTCTGTGGCAATAGCGGCGTTGAGCTGAGCTTCTACCTCGTCGCGTTTCTGTGCCGTTACTACTCCTTTGTTATATAGATTTTGTACTCTTGTGAACGACTTCTGGGCTATGTCTACGCCCACTTTGGCTTTTTGCCACATTTCGTATGCACCTTGAATCTGCTCCACACGTGCGCCTTTTATGGCTTTCTGGTTCTGCGCGGCCGCACCCTGTTCGGCTGCGCTGGCCTGAGCCAGTTTGGCATCTATATCCGGGATGCTAAGTATAGCCAGTGTATCTCCTTTTTTTACGAAACTACCTTCGTCTACGAGGTATCGGGAGATACGTCCGGGTACTTTGCTGGATATACGGACCTCTGTAACATCGGCCTCTCCTTGTATGATATTATCTTCCTGATTCAGGAAAAAGAAGCCATAAAGGCCCACTACAATGATTATTGTTGCGAAAACCAGTATAGGTATAAGTTTCGATCCTGATTTTTTGTTTTCTGTATCCATATTTTTTAATAGTTGGAGATTTTTTAATTCTTTATTTAGAACTTACGGCCTAATGCTTTATTCAGATATATTTTGCAGAGAATTATATCTATTTGTGCATCTATCTTATCGGAATGGGCCGCGAGCCACGCTGTATGCGCTGCCATTACATCGGATGCCGCAATAACACCTTCTTCGAACCCTACATTAGCATATCGCAGGTTTTCATCGGCTTTTTCAGTGTTTTTTTGTGTAGATGCCAGTTTCTTATTTGCTTCGTTTAGCTTATATACGGACTGGTTTATCTGTAATGTGATTTTCTCTTTTGCTTCAGCCAGTTCAAATCGTTTAATGCGGGTTTCAGCTTTTGCTGCATTTAATTTTGCTGAACTGGAAACAAAATTCAGAGGCACTTTTAGTACTACTCCGACATTCCACATACCCCCGAATTTTTTCTCAAAACCATCAAATAAATTCGGATTTGTCCAGAGGTAATTGGCTGTAAAAGCCAGGTTCGGCATAAAGTCGGCCTGCGCTATCTTTTCCTGTTTGCCATATATTTTTGTGGCCAGTTCCAGACTTCTTATTTCAGTCCTGTTGGTTAATGCTTCATCTACGTTAGGCATCATCTCATTCTCTCCATTGATAATCAGATTATCGAGATTTTCATCTTGCAGCGTGATTTCATCGCTGATTTCCAATCCGCATATTTGGGTTAGCAGCATTTTGGCCAGGCTAAGCCCATTTTCCGCTTTGGTGAGCGTCATTTCCGCCTCGTTCAGTTTTACATTTACGGATAAGCGGTCGGCCTTGGTAACAACACCCTCCTGCTCCATAGCTGAGATATCTGAGTCCATTTTTTTCATCAGTTCCACATAGGCCCCGGCTAATTTTCTTTTATTTGCAACCGATACTACCTGCCAGTATGCATTATCCACCTCTACGATTACATCTGTCATCTGGGTTTCTTTCATTGTTTTGGCAAGTTCTTCGGCGTAGGAGCGCAAATCGTTATAAGCGATTATTTTTCCACCCATAAATATCGGTTGGGTAAGGTTGAAGCCTCCTGCCCAAATGTTTTTTATATCTACTTCTCCCATCTTCCAGATGCCATCCCTTATGTTATCAGGAATAGGGATGGAAGATATTTCTCCAATAGGTACAGGTAAAGGGATTGCGCTGGGTATAGCAGAAGATGAGATCAGATGCAGATTTTTCTGGTTATGCATGTACCCTCCCAGAAATTGTATTTCCGGAAAGAATTTGGTTAATGCGTCTTTCTTATTGTAATATGCAATCTTTTCCTGCTCCGATGCTATTTTCAATGCCTTATTGTTTTCTATTGCCAATTGGCGGCATTGCTCCAGACTAAGAAGTTGCTGTGCAGCAACGTTTGTGTTGAAAACGAATATAATAAGGAGAATCGCCCCACAACTTTTTTTAATCATATTGGTTATTCTAATAAATCAATTATTGATTGTCTATGCAACTATTTGCAAAATTATATACATTTTCTAAATTATGATAATTACAATCACTTTTTACTAATAATTTAACATTTAGAAAAAAGAAAGGTTCATGTAGGAGTACATTAAATAGTCATTTATATGTTAATCAAAGGTCAGGTCTACTCAATCATCTTTATCCACTTATCTTCACTTTCTGATGATGCTACAACGGTTTCTATAAACTGCATACCTCTCACCCCGTCTTTTACGGTGGGAAAATCAAGATATTCAGGTTTTGGCTCATTCCCTTTCAGAATACAGTCTAAAGCCAGCGCAAAGTTCCGGTAAATATTAGCGAATGCTTCTATATAGCCTTCGGGATGACCTCCGGGAACACGTGTATTATGTTGTGAGAGGGATGACATATAGCCCGATCCCGTACGGATTATTTCATTCGGCTTATCGGCCCATTTAAGGATTATGGTATTCGGCTCTTCCTGTCGCCACGATAAGCCGCCTTTTTCTCCGTAAATACGGATTGTAAGGTCGTTCTCTTCTCCTATAGCTATTTGGGAGGCAGCCAGCATACCTTTAGCTCCGCCTTTGTAGCGGATCATAACAACCCCGTCGTCATCTAATATACGATTAGGAACGAATGAGTTTAGCTCGGCACATAATTCATCTACTTCCAGGCCTGAAATATATTCGGCCAGATTGTAAGCATGTACTCCTATATCCCCCATACAACCACCTTTACCGGCCCGCCGGGGGTCTACTCTCCATGCAGCCTGTTTATTTTCTCCGGCAATATCGTTAGACAACCATCCTTGCGGGTACTCCACATATATCCTGCGTATCTTTCCTAAATCTCCTCTACGTACACGGTGGCGTGATTCTTTTATCATCGGATACCCGGTGTATGTGTGTGTAAGTGCGAATAAAAGTCCTGTTTCCTTAACCTTGTCTCGCAGCTGATACGCCTCTTCTAAAGTGAAAGTCATAGGCTTATCCAATACTACATGGAATCCATTGTTGAGAGCGAGCATCGCAGGTTCGAAATGTAAGTCGTTAGGCGTTACGATAGCGACAAAATCCATCCGCTCTCCTTCGGGAAGTAAAGCCTCTTTCTCTATCATCTCAGTAAATGTCCGGTATGCCCGGTTCTCAGGAATAAATAAAGCACGGGCCGTAGTTTTCGTGTTTTCGAAGGATGAGCTAAAGCATCCGCATACCAACTCGATTTGTCCATCGAGAAAGGCGGCGATACGATGTACAGGACCGATGAAGGAACCTTCTCCTCCACCAATCATTCCCATTCTTATTTTTCGTTCCATGATCTAGGTATTTAGATTGCGGTAATTAATATTGAGACATTTGAAAACGCTTTTCAGCGTGTCACTTCGTCTATCAGATAAAAAATAGATTTGAAATTGATGTCGCTGTATTCACTCATTCCTATTTCGCAGGTGCGGCTGGTAGAATACCCGTCTTTACAGTCGGCAGGAACCTGTTCGGACAGATGCCTTAACCCGTGCTTGTTCAGTTCGGGATAAGTAAACCCTCTGTCTCCGGCAAATCCACAGCAGTTACTTTCTACAAAGGCGACCTCTTTCGAACACATTTTAGCAAGTTGCAGCAACTTTTGTTCCATGCCGATTTTCTTAACAGAGCAGACCGGAAATACAGTTACTACCTCCCGTGGGTTATTAACTTGTAGCTTAGGCATTACAAAGTCGATCATAAACTCTATGGGGTCGTATAGCTGAAGGTCTTTATTCGTATAGGCTTCATGGAAAGTATAGAAACACGGGCTCATATCGAACAGCACCGGGTATTTACCTCCTTCAGACGCTTTGTATAATGCGTCTTCCAGTTCTTTCGATTTACGTGCGCCTTCCTCTTTCAACCCTTTACTGCTAAATGCCATACCGCAGCACAGATGGTTGATGCCTTCGGGATAGATGATGGTAAAGCCTGCACGCTGGAGTAGCTCTTTGGTCTTTTGAGTAAGTTCCACATCCCCTTTCTCATAGCCGTTCGATTTACCCATCGATCGATTGATACAGGATGGAAAATAAACCACTTTATCGGTCTGCCCCTTGTTAACTACAGTGTCCTTTATCTTGTGCGCGCCCTTCGGCATATCACTGTTCCATTTTGGAATGGTCTTGAATGATGCGGTTCTCATTGCGGATGCAATGCCTCCCATCAGCGTATCTCCCAATATAGTATGGAAAGCATGTACGAAGTTGAGTCCGCCCCGCATCAGAGAAGTGGTTCCTGCCATACGATTACCTATATATGAAGCGATACTTTTGGCTGTATCTGATGCCTCATTGTGCCGCAGGTCCTTTATAAATTTGCCCGTATCTATCTTTACAGGGCATATCAGCCCGCAAAGGCCATCGGTTGCACAGGTTTCGTCCGAATAATATTTCGCGTCGTGCAACATCTGTTTCAGCCGTGCCGGGTTTTCTCCCTGTGTTTTCAGCCTTGAAATCTCCCGGGCTATGACAATACGCTGACGGGGCGATAAGGTCAGGCCTTCGGAGACGCAGTTAGGTTCGCAGAAACCGCATTCCATACATTTGTCTACAATTTCATTTACGGCAGGTAACGGTTTCAGGTTCTCGAGATGTATCTTCGGATTCTCATTGATCACCACACCCGGGTTGATGAGGTGGTAAGGATCGAATATTTTCTTTATGCGGAGCATTATCTTGTAGGCGGCTTCGCCCCATTCTTTCTCCACAAAAGGCGCCATATTACGGCCTGTTCCATGTTCGGCTTTGAGTGAGCCGTCAAACTTGTTGACAACAATATCCGCGAGTTCATCCATCATGTCGGCATAGCGTTGCACTTCGCTCGGGGTACTGAAATCCTGCGAGAAATTCAGGTGCAGGTTGCCTTCCAGCGCATGTCCGAAAAGTACCGCGTCATGGTATTCATATTTTTTGAACAGGGCCTTCAGGGCAATACATGCTTCCGCCAGACGGGGAACAGGAAAAGCCACATCTTCGATAATACATGTAGTTCCTGTCTTTCGAAGACCTCCTACTGAGGAAAGCAGTCCTTTACGGGCTTTCCAGTTGAAATTATATTCTTTCGGGTCCGAAGTAAATCTGTATGGTTGTATGGTAGGGATCGTTTGTACAGCCTTTCGCACAGCGGTTTCTCGGGCATCCATATCCGCTTTTTCGTTCGCCTGTATTTCTACCAGCAGCACGCAAGCGGTTTCGGGCATAGTACGGAAATATTCCGGAGCATCTGGATCATCTTCCACCGAGCGGATAGAATCCCTATCCAGTAATTCTACAGCTGAAACAGGGCTTTCACGCAAAAGCGGAACAGCTTCACATGCCAGTTCGATGGTTTCGAATATCATCAGGGCACAAGCCTTGTATTTCTCGTCGGTAACGGTATGATAGGTGATATCGGAAATAAAGGCAAGTGTCCCTTCCGAGCCTATCATGAGGTGTTTGACGATATCGAAAGGGTCTTGATAGTCTACCAGAGCGTTAATGCTGTAGCCGGTTGTATTTTTAATCTTGAATTTACGCCTGATGCGTTCGTTCAAAACAGTATCAGACTTAATGTCGTCCCTTAACTGTTCTATCTCCTTTATTATGCCGGGATGCTTTGCTTTGAATGCTTTTTTACTTTCCTCGTCCGATGTATCGAGGACGGTGCCATCGTAAAGAACGATACGGATGTCGGCAATTGTTTTATATGAGTTCTGGGCCGTGCCGCAACACATTCCACTGGCATTGTTGGCGGCTATTCCACCAATCATGGCTGCATTTATTGAGGCAGGGTCGGGACCGATTTTCCGACCGAACGGTTGCAGGTAGATATTGGCTCTTGCACCGGTGATTCCCGGTTGCAGCCTGATCTTCATACCGTCATCATCCAGGATGGTATATTTGCGCCATTCGTGAGTCGCTACCATAAGTACGGAATCGGAAATTGCCTGTCCGGAAAGGCTTGTGCCTGCCGCCCGGTATGTTACGGGAAGATTCAAACGTCCGGTTTGGCGGATTACCTCTACGGCTTCCTCTTCGGTATGTACTTGTACTACTATTTTCGGAATCAGGCGGTAAAAACTGGCGTCTGTCCCGTAAGCTAACAATTGCAACGGATTTGTAATAATGCGTTTAACAGGGATTGTCTTTGATAATTCGTCTTTTAATTGCTGATAATTAGCAGGTAGCATAGCAATACTTCTTTTAGTTGATTGAAAATAAACAGTTTGAAATAAAACAGATGCAAGTTATAAAACATATTCGAGAAATCAGTGCTAATAGCAGGTGGATAATAAGGTTTCTATCAAAAATCGTTAAATGGGAGTTGCAGGCATGATGTGGTATCTTACTTTATAGGTATAGTAAATGATGAATGGCTGTTTAAAAAAATACAAAACCTATAAATTCCATCTTATTAGTTCTTTAAATACAAGAAAAAAGACTAATTTTGTGGGTCAAATTTAAGAGCCTGTTTAAATTTTAGCGAAAATTTTT
>QMCD01000755.1_pt1 | contig 21977 bp, 18 predicted proteins | sample 1821841 | NCBI WGS metagenome assembly QMCD01 (sample SAMN01991225, study PRJNA193472) | Termite gut metagenome, whole genome shotgun sequencing project. | isolation source: worker | host: Macrotermes natalensis
TCGACCTCGCATCATTTGGTATCACTGCCGTTTAAAGGTTGCCCGGATTTTCCCGCTATCGTTCCGCTTTTCGGGATGATAAAAACAAAAATGGATGAATTCCGTTAATCTTCGGCCTGTTTTTTGTATAAATTTGTAGATGTCATTATTAAATTATGAAGCCATGAAAAAAATACTCTTCCCCGTGTTAGCCGTTGCGGCGATCGTAATGGCAGGATGTTCGTCGATGGTCGACACGTCCGTGGATCCCGTTCTCGCGGCAGCAGTTAAGGCGCGGATAGAAAGCCGCGACTATACCGTCCGCTTCGACGAGGCAACTCCCAATTCGAATATTTTCAACCGCTTGCCACACCTCTCCGGGCCGGTGACGCTGAGCCGCGATTACAACATCCGCATCTCCGGCGACTCGATCTACTCCTACCTCCCCTATTTCGGCGAGGCATACACGGCCGTACTCGGGCGGCAGGACGGGTTGGTGTTCGAAGAGAAGGTTTCCGATTACAAAGTTACCGCGAAGAGGAAAGGCTATACCGAGATCACGTTTTGGACGCGCACGTTCGAAGACCGCTACGACTACACCCTTGAGGTATACCCTAACGGCCGAGCCTACCTCATGGTATTCCCCGACCGCAAAAGCTCCATATCGTTCGACGGGAAGTTGGAATTTCCGGAATGACGCGGCGCGGACATGACATATGAAATTACTTATCGAATATAATATAACTGATTATGGATGAAATTATTAAAAGGAAGGACAACGCCTTCTTCCGCCAGATGCTGTTCCTGATAGTGCTTATCGGCATCGGCGTCGTTATTTTCACCCAGCTCAAATTTTTCGTCGGGTCGTTCCTCGGCGCGCTGACGATCTATGTGGTCGTGCGTACCGTGATGTTCCGGATGGTCGAGAAACACCACGTTTCGAAATGGCTGGCCTCGCTGCTGCTGGTCGTGGCCACGGGGCTTGTGCTGGGCGGGTTCTTCTGGCTGCTGGTGAGGGCTATCGGCTCCGAGATACCTAATTTCAGGGTGCAGGAACTGCTCTCTGGCGTGAACGAGTTGTTTTCGAGCATCAATACCAAGGTCGGAATAAACCTGATCCCGGACGATCTAATCCAACAGTCGGACGGGCTGGTTGCCTCGGCCATAACGGGCGTGCTTAACACCACGTACAATTTCGCCGCCAACATATTCATGATGCTCATCATCCTCTATTTCATGTTGGCCAGCGGCCGTAAGATGGAAGCGGTGATATGGGAGTATACGCCGTTCAGGGATAAGAGCCTGTGCCTGATAAAGAAAGAGGTGAAGACGATGATATATAGCAATGCCGTTGGAATGCCGGTGATACTTATAATGCAGACGCTCGTCTCGACACTCATCTACTGGCTCTTGGGGTTCGACGATTATTGGTTCTGGGGATTCATTACCGCTATCGGCGGACTGCTGCCGTTGCTCGGTACTGCATTCGTTTATGTCCCGATGGCCGTTTATCTCGCCGCCACCGGCAGCTTGCTGAACGGTATAATCCTGTTGGTGTACGGCCTCGTCGTGATTTCCAATACCGACAACCTGTTCCGCATATTCCTTTTGCGCAAGGTGGCCGACACCCATCCCCTGGTGGTGATATTCGGGGTGATACTGGGTATTCCGCTCTTCGGGTTCTGGGGGATCATCTTCGGGCCGCTGTTCGTTTCGGGGTTCATCCTGCTCATAAGGATATATTATATGGAGTACGGACTGCTCGACCATCCCACCGATGCGGAGATGTGCGCCCCGCCCCGCAAGATTGTGCCGAGGCATTTGAAGAAAATACATGAGAAGGCGTCTTCTGGACGCAAAGCCGGAACGCGCAAATAGGGGCATAATTAAGAAGTATCCTGTCGTTTTACTCCGCGCAATAACGGGACAAGTTCTCAGGCTGGAGCCAGCGAAGGTCTGTGTGTAAGGGCATCGCGCGTTGGACAGCAGACCTTCGCCGGGGGTGGCTCAGGTCTGCCGGTCTCTCTTCGTTCAACCGCCTGCCGTGTACAAAAGTTGCGGCCGCACGTGGAGCGCGGCCGCAACTAACTTAGCTTCCATTGTCGGTGGTTCAATCGTCCGAATCCTCCTCGAATGCGTACTTCACCGCGCGGTTCAGCATCGCCGTAAGTTCGTAAGTCAGCGAGAAATCCTCCACGACACGCTTCGCAAGACCGGGTCGCAAGAGGTATTCGTTATCGACAGCCTTAGTGAGATATATATCTTTCAGCTTCAGGTACTCGTCCCAAGGTGTGCCGGTCTGGAAACCTTGCGGCACACGTTTCAGTTTGCTGTGCTCGTCGAGCGAGAAACCTTTGGCCTTCGCGATTGCCGCATCGAAGGCAGGGCCATGCTCGACGATATCGTACCGGATGCTTTTGAGCGCCGCAGGTTCGGGCAGGTATATCCCCGAGGTGAGGACGTTGCCGCCGATCATCCCCTCCTCGCACTCAGGTTCGACGTGGAAATAGTAGCCCGCGTACCCCGATTTCTTGCCGCCCGGGCAGATATACGCGCCCATGTGTATTTTATACGGGTCTTTGTTGTGGCTGAAGCGTGTGTCGCGGTGGAAACGGTAGGTGCAGTCCCTGAGTGTCAGCCCGCGCACCGAGGGGTCGAACCCCGCAATGCCTTCGATCAATTGCTCCACCACCGCGTTGAACTCCTCCTGCGCCTTGCGGTACCAACTCCTGTTGGCCTCGAACCACTCGCGGTTGTTGTTCACGCGCACCTGCTCCAGGAATTCTATGACATTTTTCATATTATTCCATTAATCGTTACAGTTCTTCCACGCGGAAACTCTTTTCCAGATCCTCGAATCCTTGCCTGTTGGCTTTGCTGTCTTCCAGTGCTTCCTGCCTAAGTATGTACACGGTTTTTCCACCACGTGAAAAAGAGTGCATGTCGCCCTTGTGCTCGATTTTCATGACATCGGTCGTAAAAGACAAATGCTTGGTGTCGTAATCGCCGAATTTCGTAGTGTTTACAGGGCTGAATGATAGATTGTCGTAAACTTCCTGTCCGAGCAGTGATTCCCGATTGAGTTCCAGAAATTCTTCTGCCGACATCTCCCCTTCGACCCATGTCACCAGGAATATGCCGCTCTCACTAAACCCTTCTTTCTCTATACTCACATAGTACCCCGTGCCGTAATCCTCCTCTTCGGAGATACTCCATCCTTCGGGAACGGTGAAAGATACGCCGTTGCGGCTGAACTCTGTCGGTGGTGTTTCACTTTTGCATGCCGTGAGGTACAGGCAGGTGAGCAATATAAACAAGTATTTCATATCAGATGATAGTTTAGAGGCTACATTCTTTCAGGCACGTCGATCCCGAGAAGTTTCATCGCGCGGGCGATAACGCGGGCGACCTGCTCCGAAAGCTGCAACCTCATCTGGCGTACCTCCGGGCGCTCCTCACGCATTATCTGGTTGTCGTGGTAATAGCCGTTGAACGACTTGGCGAGGTCGTAAGCATACTGCGCGATCATCGCCGGCGAGAAGTTCTCGCCCGCCGCGCGTACCACCATCGGGAAGTCGACCAACTGTTTGACAAGTTCGATCTCGGGCCCCTCGAACGCCGTCGCCGTTCCGCCACTATAATCCACCCCGGCCTCGCCGGCCTTGCGCAGGATCGACCGTATGCGCGCATGGGTATACTGTATGAACGGACCAGTGTTGCCGTTGAAGTCGATAGACTCGCGCGGGTCGAAAAGCATCGTCTTGCGCGGGTCGACCTTGAGGATGAAGTACTTGAGTGCGCCGAGGCCCACCATGTGGCTGATCGCGTCGGCCTCCGCAGCCGGAACGTTGTCGAGTTTGCCGAGTTCGGCCGACATCTCGCGCGCCGTCTCGACCATATCCGCAACGAGATCGTCGGCGTCGACCACCGTACCCTCGCGCGACTTCATCTTACCCTCGGGCAGTTCGACCATACCGTAGGAGAGGTGGTAGATATTGTCCGACCAGTCGTAACCGAGTTTTTTCAGGATTAGTTTGAGCACCTGAAAATGGTAATTCTGCTCGTTGCCCACGACATAAATAAGTTTGTCGAGGCTGAATTCCTCGAAGCGTTGGAGGGCTGTCCCCAAGTCCTGTGTCATATAGACCGACGTGCCGTCGCTACGCAGCAGGAGCTTGTTGTCCAACCCGTCGGCGGTGAGGTCGATCCATACAGAACCATCTTCCTTACGGTAGAAAACACCGCGTTTCAGACCGTCCTCCACGAGGTTCTTACCCAGCAGATAGGTCTGCGATTCATAATATATTTTATCGAAATCGACGCCCAGCGTCTTGTAGGTCACGTCGAAACCGTCGTAAACCCAGCCGTTCATCCGCTCCCAGAGGGCGATCGTCTCCGGATCGCGCGCCTCCCAGCGGCGCAGCATTTCCTGCGCCTCGACGATCGAGGACGCCTGCTGTTTCGCATCCTCCTCTGTCATTCCGCCGGACATAAGTTCCTTTATCTCGGCTTTATAGTGCTTGTCGAACTCGACGTAATACTTACCCACAAGGTGGTCGCCCTTCATGCCGCTCGACTCCGGCGTTTCGCCGCCGCCCCACTTCTGCCACGCGAGCATGCTTTTGCAGATATGGATACCGCGATCGTTCACAAGGTTCACCTTTATCACCTTATGCCCGTTCGCCGCGAGGATCGAAGCCACGGAGTAGCCCAGCAGGTTGTTGCGGATATGCCCCAAGTGGAGCGGCTTGTTGGTGTTGGGCGACGAGTACTCGACCATCACCGTGCGTCCGCTCTCGGGCGCAAAACCGAAACGCTCGTCCGCGGCAAGTTCGCCGAACCTCTGCGCCCAGAAATTTTCGCCGAGCGTTAGGTTGAGGAACCCTTTTATCACATTGAAGGATTCTATCTCGGCGTTGTGCGCCACAATGTGTTCGCCGATCTCCGCGGCGGTCTGCTCGGGCGATTTGCGGCTCGCGCGCAAGAGCGGGAATACGACCAGCGTGTAGTCGCCCTCGAACTCGCGGCGGGTTTTCGATATCTGTACAAGGCCGCCGTCGGTAACTCCGTAAAGGGCTTCGACGCTGCGCAATGCCTGTTCGTGGATGAGATTTTCGATATTCATTCTGCTCGTGGTTATGATAATCGGCCAAAGATACGAATATCGGACGACTTTTCAACAAATTGTTATTATCTTTGGGCCTTGTATTTACAATACTGATTCTGAACATCAAACTAAAAACATAATTATGGCAAATAACAAGGAGCAGAAGCTCTTCTCCGAATTCCCCGCGGTGCCGACCGCGAAGTGGGAAGAGGTGATCAACGCCGACCTCAAAGGCGCCGATTACGAGAAGAAACTCGTGTGGCGCACCCGCGAGGGGTTCAATGTGCGGCCCTACTACCGTGCCGAAGACCTTGAAGGGCTTAAATACCTCGGGGCGGGGATCGGCGAATTCCCCTATGTACGTAGCACGCGGAAGACCAACAATTGGCTGGTGCACCAGACCATTGCGGTGCACGATGCCGTCGCGGCGAACCAGGAAGCCCACAGGGCCATCGCGGGCGGGGCGCAGTCGATAGGCTACCGCATTTTGATGAAGTGCTTCTGTCTCGACCAGATGTGGAAGCTGATGAATGGTATCGACTCCGATGTGATCGAGGTTACGTTCAGCGGGCGCAACATTCCCGCGATCGCCGACCTCGTGCTGGAATACGCGGCCGAGGCGAAGCTCGACCCCCAGACGGCGAAGATCAACACGATCTACGACCCGATCTGCACGCGCCTTACCCTGCGCGGGGCGTTCCGGTGCAGCCACGACGGCGCACCACGGATGAAGCTGATAAGCCAGCTCATCACACGGGCCAAGGATTATAAGAAGATGCGTTTCGTAACCGTCTGCGGCCACCATTTCGGCAACGCCGGGGCGACGATCGTCGAGGAATTGGCGTTCACCCTTGCGGCGGGGCACGAATATGTGGCGAATTTTATGCTTAACGGCGTCGATATCGACACGGCTGCCCGCTCGCTGCGTTTCAGCATGGGGGTAAGCTCCAACTATTTTATGGAGATAGCCAAACTGCGCGCGGCACGTATGCTCTGGGCAACGATCATGAGGCAGTACAAGCCCGAGCGGGCCTGCTCGGAGAAAATGCGCATACACGCGGTCAGCTCGAAGTGGAACATGACGGTCTACGACCCTTATGTAAATATGCTGCGCGGAACGACAGAGGCGATGAGCGCGGCGATCGGCGGTGTGCACTCGATGGAGGTGTTGCCGTTCGACGCGGCTTATGAGCCGGCGACCGAGTTCTCGTCGCGCATCGCCCGCAATGTGCAGTTGCTGCTTAAACACGAATCACATTTCGACAATGTGGTCGACCCATCGGGCGGTTCCTATTATATAGAGAACCTGACCGAACAGATCGCCGAACAGGCTTGGGAGATATTCAAGGAGATCGAGGAGATGGGTGGCTATATCAAGGCTTTCCACGCCGGATATATTCGCCACCGCCTCAACGAGTCGGCCGCACAGAAGAACCTGGACGTTTCGACACGCAAAATAGTTCTCCTCGGTACGAACCAGTACCCCAACTTCAACGAGGTTGCCGACGACGCTGTTACGAAAGATACCGTCACGCGCGGGATATGCCAATGCGGCTGCGACGACTGCTCGACCGACAATGAGAACGGATGTGACTGCGGCGAGTGCAATTCTGGATGCAACTGCCCGCACATGGGCGAGCGCATCCAACTGCTCCGCGGCGCGATGCCGTTCGAGGAGATGCGCCTGAGGGTCGACCGCAGCGGACGCAACCCGAAAGTCTTTATGCTCACCTGCGGAACGCTCGGTATGGCGCGCGCACGGTCGCAGTTCGCCAGCAACTTCTTCGGATGCGCAGGGTTCCGCATTCAGGACAACACGTTCTTCGAGAGCGTTCAGGAGGGCGCACAGGCGGCGATAGCCTCGAAGGCCGATATCGTTGTGATCTGCGCTGCGGATGACGACTATGAAACCCTCGCACCGGAGGCCCACAAGCTGCTCGGCGGCCACGGGATCTTCGTGGTGGCGGGTGCGCCGAAATCGCAGCTCCAACTGGAGGAGCAGGGCATCAAGAACTTTATCAGCGTGCGCAGCAACGTGCTGGTGACGCTTATGCAATATGTTAAAGAACTGGGGATATGAGAGCAAAATTTTCAGATATAGCATACACCGGCGCTTCGGCGAAATCGTCATGCGGCGCTGAAAAAAGTGCGCCGAAAGAGTGGCTGACTGCGGAGCAGATACCCGTGAAGAACTCTTACGGCGAGGGCGACCTGAAAGGGTTGGAACACCTCAATTACGCGGCGGGTATCGCCCCGTTCCTGCGCGGGCCCTATTCGACGATGTACGTCATGCGTCCGTGGACGATCCGCCAGTACGCCGGTTTCTCGACCGCAGAGGAGAGTAACGCATTCTACCGCCGCAACTTGGCGGCAGGGCAGAAGGGACTTTCTGTGGCGTTCGACCTTGCGACCCACCGCGGTTACGATGCAGACCACCCGCGCGTGGTGGGCGATGTGGGCAAGGCGGGCGTTTCGATATGCTCGGTGGAGGATATGAAGGTGCTGTTCAACGGCATTCCGCTCGACCAGATGTCGGTGTCGATGACCATGAACGGCGCGGTGCTGCCCGTGCTGGCGTTCTATATCGTGGCAGGACTGGAGCAGGGCGTGTCGCTCGAACAGTTGAGCGGAACGATCCAGAACGATATCCTCAAAGAATTCATGGTGCGCAATACCTATATATATCCGCCCGAATTCTCGATGAAGATCATCGCCGATATTTTCGAGTACACTTCGAAGTATATGCCCAAATTCAACTCGATCTCGATCTCTGGCTACCACATGCAGGAGGCGGGTGCGACGGCCGATATCGAGCTGGCCTACACGCTGGCCGACGGCCTGGAGTACCTGCGCACGGGCGTCAACGCGGGGATGAGCATCGACGCATTCGCACCGCGCCTGTCGTTCTTCTGGGCGATCGGGATGAACCACTTTATGGAGATCGCCAAGATGAGGGCGGCGCGCCTGCTGTGGGCGAAGATCGTGAAGCAGTTCGACCCGAAGTCTTCCAAGTCGCTGGCGCTCAGGACACACTCGCAGACCTCGGGCTGGTCGCTCACCGAGCAGGACCCGTTCAATAACGTGGCGCGCACGGCGATCGAGGCTATGGCGGCGGCATTGGGACACACCCAGTCGCTGCACACCAACGCACTCGACGAGGCGATAGCGCTTCCGACCGACTTCTCGGCACGTATCGCGCGTAATACGCAGATCTACATACAGGAGGAGACCGACGTATGCCGCGAGGTAGACCCGTGGGCAGGTTCATACTACGTCGAGTCGCTGACCAACGAGCTTGCTCACAAGGCGTGGGCGCTGATCGAGGAGGTCGAGAAACTCGGCGGTATGGCCAAGGCGATCGAGACCGGTATCCCCAAGATGAGGATCGAGGAGGCCGCGGCACGCAAGCAGGCGAGGATCGACTCCGGGCAGGAGATCATCGTGGGGCTGAACAAGTACAGGCTCGAAAAGGAAGACCCGATCGACATCCTTGCGGTGGATAACACCGCCGTGCGCGAGTCGCAGATCAAACGCCTGAAGGAGCTTCGCGCGAAACGTGACGAGGCAGCTGTCCGCAAGGCGTTGGAAACCATCACCGAGTGCGTGAAGACGGGCAAGGGCAACCTTCTCGAACTTGCGGTCGAAGCTGCCAAACTGCGCGCGTCGCTGGGCGAGATTTCGGATGCCTGCGAAGTTGTAGTAGGCCGCTATAAAGCAGTAATTCGTTCAATTTCAGGAGTATATTCATCGGAGGTGAGCACAGATCCCAATTTTGAAAAGGCCAAGAAACTCGTCGAAGAGTTTGCCAAAAAGGAAGGGCGCCAGCCGCGTATCATGATCGCCAAGCTGGGCCAGGACGGACACGACCGCGGCGCAAAGGTGGTCGCAACGGGGTACGCCGACATCGGTTTCGACGTTGATATGGGTCCGTTGTTCCAGACCCCAGAGGAAGCTGCACGCGAGGCTGTCGAGAATGACGTGCACGTCGTGGGTGTTTCGTCGCTCGCGGCAGGCCACCTCACGCTCGTGCCGCAGATCATCGCCGAGCTCAAGAAATTGGGGCGCGAAGATATTATCGTGATCGTGGGCGGCGTGATACCCGCGCAGGATTATGCACAGCTCTACAAGGACGGAGCGGCGGCGATATTCGGCCCCGGCACACCCGTTGCCGATGCGGCGATCAAGATCGTCGAAATACTTATGCAGGAGTAACCTTTAATTACTCCACTACAAAAAAGAGAGGGTTCAGATTTGAACCCTCTCTTTTTATTGACACATTAACGACTATTCATCCTTGTCGTTATCCGCGTATTCCTTAAGAAGTTTATCCTGCACATCGGCGGGCACTTGTTCGAACGAGAGGAACTTCATCGAGTAGGACGCGCGGCCGCTGGTGAGCGAACTGAGCGTGGTCGAGTAGCGGTACATTTCTGCGAGAGGAACGCGCGCCACCAGGCGGTCGAACCCGCGGTCGGAGGTCATGCCCTCGATCATAGCGCGGCGGTTCTGCATATCGCTCATCACGTCGCCCATCCTGTCCGACGGTACGAGCACCTCCACCTGATAGATCGGCTCCATGATCTTCGGCCCGGCGTTGCGGAACGCCTCCTTGAACGCGTTGCGGCCCGCGAGCTTGAACGAAATTTCGTTCGAATCGACCGGGTGCATCTTACCGTCGTATACGATCACGCGGATATCGCGCGCGTATGAACCGGTCAGCGGCCCCTCCTCGATCTTCTCCATGATACCTTTGAGGATAGCGGGCAGGAAGCGCGCGTCGATGGCGCCGCCAACGATCGAGTTGTAGAACTGCAATTTGCCGCCCCAGTCGAGTTCGATCTCCTCCTTGCCCTTCATGCTCACGGCGATCTCCTTCCCGCCGATCTTGTACTTGGTAGGCTCGGGCATACCCTCGGTGTACGGTTCGATCAACAGGTGTACCTCGCCGAACTGTCCCGCACCGCCCGACTGTTTCTTATGGCGGTAGTCGGCGGCGGCGACTTTGGTGATCGTCTCGCGGTAGGAGATCCTCGGCGCGAAGTATTCGATGTCGATCTTGTGCACGTTGTTGAGTATCCACTTGACGATGTTCAGGTGATGCTCACCCTGCCCCTGAATGATGGTCTGTTTCAGTTCCTTGGAGTATTCAACGAGGATCGTCGGGTCTTCGAATGAGAGCTTATTCAGAATTTCGCCCAGTTTTTCGTCGTCGCCCTGCTTGAGCGCGCGCACTGCGGCGCGGTACTTCGGCTCGGGGAACTGTATCGGTTCGATATCGACCACGTGGCCGGGTGCGCACAGCGTGTCGTTTGCCTTCGTGCCTTTCAGTTTCACCGTGCAGCCTATGTCGCCTGCATACATCTCGGTAACCTTCGTGCGGTTCTTACCCGCCACAGCGAACAACTGCGCGATCTTCTCCTTATTGCCCGTGCGCGCGTTGACCACCTCGGCACCCTCGGTCAACTTGCCGCGGATAAGGCGGAAGTAGCTGATCTCGCCGATATGCTGCTCGACGGTGCTGCGGAATACGAATGCAACCGCAGGCCCGTTCTCGTCGGCCTTGATCTCCTCGCCCTCCTTAGTCATGAACGCCGGGGCCTCTTTCGGGCCGGGTGCGACGTTGATTATGAACTCCATAAGGCGCTTCGTGCCTATATCCTTCTTCCCCGAAGCGACGAATACCGGGATCAGGTCGCGCTTCGCGAGGCCGGTCTTGAGGCCCTTGCGCATTTCGTCCTGTGTGAGCGTTCCTTTTTCGAAGTAAAGCTCCATAAGCGCCTCGTCATTCTCGGCGGCGGCTTCTACCAGAATGCCGTTAAGCTCCTGGGCCTTGTCCATCTCCGACGCGGGGATGTCGAGTTCCTCGCGCGTTCCGTTATCGTCCTTGAATTTATACATCTTCATCATCAGCACGTCGATGAAAGCGTTGAAGCCCGGGCCCGGATTGACGGGGTACTGCACGATCACAGGCTTCACCTGCGACGACCCGGTGAGTTCCTCCATCGTCGACTCCCAGTTCGCCTTTTCGTGGTCGAGTTGGTTAACAAGAGCGATGATCGGTTTGCGGAGCTGGCGTGCGTAACGCGCCTGTATCTCCGTGCCCGCCTCGAACCCGTTCTGGGCATTGAGCAGCATCACACCCACGTCGGCGACTTTGAACGCCGAGAAGAGCCCGCCGCTGAAATCGTCCGAACCGGGGGTGTCGATGATATTCAGCTTCGCGTCCTTGAACTCGGTGAAAAGTATGGTCGGATAGATCGACCGTTTATAGATGTGTTCCAACTCGGTGTTGTCGGAGAGGGTGTTGTCGTTCTCCACACTACCCCTGCGTTCTATGACTTTACCCTCAAAAGCCATAGCCTCGGCAAGGGTAGTTTTACCGGAGCCCGGCGCACCGAGCAACACGACATTCTTGATCTCGTTGGTCTTATAAGTTTTCATGCGTTGAGTGTTTTTTATGTTTCGATTTTAGGATCAGAGTGGGCGGAAAACGCGCCTCGAACAAAAACGCCTCCCAAAATAGTGATTCTTTCCCGTTTATCCAACGGTGGGAGGGTATAAAATAAAAATAAATTTGATTTAGTGATTAATGATGGCAGTCGCGGGTGTAGCTAGGCCCGCCTGCCAGACGCATGAACGAGGCCCTTTGCCGCAACCGCGAACGGTGAATAAGATGTGCATAAATCGGCGGCGGGTTATTTGGGTTGTATGTGTTTTATGGTTAGCTTTGTGAACGTTTTTCAGACCCGAACAAACTAAATCAAAATACCATATCATGAATAACACTCACACCAACAAGGCTGCCGACAATATCCGGATACTTTCGGCCACGATGGTCGAGAAGGCGCGCTCGGGACACCCCGGCGGCGCGATGGGCGGTGCCGATTTCATCAATGTGCTCTACACCGAGTTCCTGCGCTACGACCCGGCAGACCCGACATGGCCCCTGCGCGACCGTTTCTTCCTCGATCCTGGCCACATGTCGCCCATGCTCTACTCGACGCTATGTCTTGCTGGTTTCTACACGACTGAAGATCTGCGCAATTTCCGTCAGTGGGGCAGCGTGACGCCGGGACACCCCGAGCGCGACCTTGCCCACGGGGTAGAGAATACATCCGGTCCCTTGGGACAGGGGCATGCGATGGCGCTGGGCGCGGCGATCGCTGAGAGGTTCATGGCGGCACGATTCGGCGAGTGGATGGCACATAAGACATATGCGTTCATCTCGGACGGCGGCATACAGGAAGAGGTGTCGCAGGGTGTAGGACGCATCGCAGGCCACTTGGGACTGGCGAACTTCATCATGTTCTACGACGCCAACAATGTGCAACTTTCGACCACGGTCGAGGAGGTCGACACGGAAGATATAGCGAAGAAATACGAGGCGTGGGGATGGCGCGTGGAGACGATCGACGGCAACGATGCGGGAGAGATACGTCGCGCGCTACGCACAGCACACGCCGAGACCGAGCGCCCGACGCTGATCGTTGGCCGCACGGTTATGGGTAAGGGGGCAGTGGGCGCCCAGGGCGAATCGTGCGAGAACAAAGTCTCGACCCACGGACAGCCGCTGTCGGCAGCCGGGTGCGACTTCGGCGCGACGGTGCGCAACCTCGGAGGCAATGCCGAAGACCCGTTCGCGATACTTCCCGAGGCTAAAGAACTTTACGCCGCGACGCGCAAACGACTGACTGAGGAAGCCGCGGCGCGCAGGGCAGAGGAGCGGAAATGGCGTGAGGCGAACCCGCAGTTAGCCGCCAAATTCGATATGTTCATCGAAGGCAGGCTCCCGGAGTTGGACTACTCGAAGATCGAAATAAAGCCCGACAGCGCAACACGCGCGGCGTCGGCGGCGGTGCTCTCATATTTCGCCGAACATGTCGACAACATGATCGTCGCATCGGCCGACCTTAGTAACTCGGATAAAACGGACGGGTACCTGAAGAAAACGAAGTCGTTCGCGAAGGGCGACTTCTCGGGCAAGTTCTTCCAGCCGGGTGTGGCGGAGTTCACAATGGCGTGCGTGATGAACGGCATGGCGCTCCACGGCGGGGTGATCCCGGCGTGCGGAACGTTCTTCGTCTTCTCTGATTATATGAAGCCGGTGGCGAGGCTCTCGGCGCTGCAACGCCTGCCGGTGAAATTCGTGTGGACACACGACTCGTTCCGCGTGGGCGAGGACGGCCCGACACACCAGCCCGTCGAGCATGAGATGCAGATCCGCCTGATGGAGCACCTGCGCAACCATGAGGGCGAACGCTCGACAGTTGTGCTGCGCCCGGCGGATGCCTATGAGACCGTCGAGGCGTGGAAATATGCGATGAGCAACCCGCGGCCGACGGCTCTCATACTCTCGCGCCAGGACATAAAGGCGCTGCCCGGTACGGACCGCGCAAAAGAGGCACGACAACTCGAAAAAGGCGCTTATATCGTGCTCGATTGCAAAGGAACGCCCGATGTGGTTATGGTGGCGAGCGGCTCGGAAGTTGCGACGCTGGTCGAGGGCGCTGCGCTGCTGAAGGCCGATGGCGTGAAGGTGCGCGTGGTCTCGGTACCGTCGGAAGGTTTGTTCCGCGATCAGCCGGCCGAATATCAGGAAAAAGTCCTTCCCCCAGGGGTAAAACGCTATGGACTTACCTCGGGCCTGCCGGTAACACTCGCAGGTCTGGTTGGCTCGAACGGCACTATCCACGGCCTCGACCATTTCGGATATTCCGCCCCGTATAAGGTGCTCGACGAGAAGTTCGGGTTCTCGGGCAAGGCGGTTTATGAAGAAGTGAAACGAATGATTTAAAGATTTTATTTTGTCATCTCGAAGCGTTGAGCGGGAGATCTCTCGCTCTGCGCTTCGAGATGACCGTATCTGTTAACCTTAACCATTATATATGGTATGGCACAGCACGCCGGATATAAAACCTATGAGATGAGCGGCCCGCAACCCTATGCGGAGGTCTACCGGCTTTCGCAGGGTTCGTCGGAGACGTTGGTCGTACAAAAGACTGAGATCGTTTTTATACTCAGCGGAAGTGTGCTAATGTCGTTCGGCGACGTTATCCGGGAGAGGATCGGCGGCGGCAAGATGGTGCTGCTGCCCTCGGGCGCCCATGCGTCGGTGATCGCCGAGGAAAATACCGACCTGCTGACATGCCGCTACCACGACGAGATCAGGTTCTGCGAGCGGCTCGGGCGCGAAGAGCTGGCCAAACGCGCCAAAGACAGCGCCGACACTTTGCGGATAGCTACCCTGGAAATCGGCACGCCCATGCGCAGGTTCGCCGACTCGCTCATCGCCGCAATAGAGGACGGCCTCACGGACTGGCGCTACATCTCCCTGAAACTCGACGAACTGATGATACTCGTCGAGCACTATTACGACACGGACAGTCTGGCCGCATTCTTCCGTCCCCTACTGGGGCCCGATCAGATGTTCCGCAACTTTATATACCTTAATATAAATCGGTGTCGATCGATCTCTGAACTCCAGCAAATGTGCAACATGAGCTACTCGGGGTTCTGGTCGCGGTTCCGCAGGGTGATGGGTGAATCGCCACGGGCGTTCATGGCGCACGAAAAATCGAATAACATAAAGTACGACCTGCTGTACTGCGATCTGCCGATCAAAGAGATAAGCGAAAAATACGGTTTCGGAAGCGTGCAGGTCTTTACCGAGTTTTGCAAGAAAAACCTAGGGAATACCCCCGGACGGATACGGACGGACAAAAAATAACTTTGGCAGAAAAATCCAAACAAGCTCTAAAAAAAAGCTCTCGACTGTTCTCCAAAGGAATAAAAATATTTATATTTGTACACACAGCCTAATCACCTCGATCTGCCATGTCGGATCGGATAAGGCTTTAATAATACCGACACAGGCACTATTGCAACCAACATTAATAACGTATGAAAATGAAAAGAATTATCCTCTCAACTGTTTCCTTCGCGCTTCTTGCGTGCATGATGTCGTCGTGTTATAACACGCGCCTGCTTGTCGGTAATGTCGACCCCAAAGAGCCACTGGTCGAGATTAATCAAGAATGGAACCATCACCTGATCGGAGGCCTCGTACCTCTTTCGAATGCAACGATGAAGACGGCTGAATACACGAATAATGCTGCTAATTATGTCGTGAAGACAAATATGAGCTTTTTGAACCTTTTGGTCGGCGGGATCACATTTGGAATCTATACTCCCACCCAGACTAAATTCTATATCCCTCTGAAAGACGCCAACAAATAGTAAACATCATTTCTATAATTTAAGAGTGGTCGAAACAGATCGCTCTTAATTTTTTCTCTTTTTTTGCCAAAACTTGTACTTTAGTTGCCTAAAGTGATACTAAATATAGCTTCAAAAATAGTCTAAAAAGACTATTCGGATATTTAATTAAAAATATTCGGAGTAATCATTAAATGTCTTGTCGGTTGAATTTTCTATTTTTGTTTCCGGATATAGTCGGATCTAAGTGTTTTTAGATCGGTACGGTTATAGTGCGCGTCACATTGCCTCGTTTGCAGCCAACGCACCAATAACCCGATTCTGGTATGAAAATTGCGAGGTCTTCAAGGTTCTTTGTATAAGACCTCTTTTCGATATTGAGGTGGCTCCCTGCGGAATATCTATCATCCTACCGCTGTCGGCCTGACAGCAACCTACCTACCTACCATTTCTTATTCCAGGGGAGCCGCTTTTTTATTTGCGGATTTCCCGCTGATTTTGGAAATCTGCTGTTATATGATGGATTCACCCGCGATTTCCCGTTTTCTTCGAAGGTTTTCGTATCTTTGTAAGTAGAAAAGCATTCAATTATGTTCGGTTTCAATGGTGTATTCGGCCGCAAGCCGCGGCAGTTCGATTACAAGCCGCGGTATTTCGACCCGGAACAGGAGCGGCGCGAGCAGCGCAAACGCGAAGTGCTGGGCGCGGACTACCAGGATAAGTATATGACCGAGGAGGAGCGCAAGGCCGGCTATGTACCGGGGCGCTACATCCGCGACAACATCAAGGTGCGGCGCGGTATAGGTACTTCGTCGCGCAGCAACTCGTCGGCGGGCCTGCGGGTAGTCGTCATAGTCATTTTGCTGGGATTGGCCGCATGGTGGATATTGAAGACTGATTTCTTTACCGATTTCCTTACGAAATGGCTGGGCGCATAAAGCTTTTGCCGGAATTCGTGGCCAACCAGATCGCCGCCGGGGAGGTGGTGAACCGTCCGTCGTCGGTCGTCAAGGAGATGATGGAGAACGCGGTGGACGCCGGTGCGAAGAATATCACGGTCAACTTTCGCGACGGGGGCAAGGCTATGATCCGGATCGTCGACGACGGAGTGGGGATGTCGCCCATTGACGCACGTCTGGCGTTCGACCGCCACGCGACGAGCAAGATCGACGCCGTGGACGATATATACCGTCTGGGGACGTTCGGGTTCCGCGGCGAGGCGCTGGCCTCGATCGCGTCGGTGGCCGAGGTCGAGTTGCGCACGCGGCAGGAGGACGACGAACTCGGCACGCAGGTCGAGATAAACGGCGGCAAGTTCGCCTGCCAGACCCAGGTGAATTGTCCCGTTGGATCGCAGTTCACGGTGAAGAACCTGTTCTATAACGTGCCCGCGCGCAGGCGTTTTCTCGATAAAAGTTCCACCGAATCGCGACATATCGTAGCAGAGTACCAGCGCGTTGCGCTCTGCAATCCGCAGATAGGGTTTGCGCTATACGACAGCGACGCTCTGGTGTCGAAACTCGCTCCGTCGAGCCTGCGGCAGAGGGTCGTGGGGGTGATCGGGAAGAACATTGCCAAGAACCTGCTCGATGTCGAGGCGGATACCTCGATCGTCAAAATAGAGGGTTTCGCAGGGCGTCCCTCATCGGCGCGGCAGACTAACAAGGAGCAATTCCTGTTCGTCAACGGCCGCTATTTCCGAAGTCCCTATTTTCATAAAGCGGTGGTGTCGGCCTACGAAAAACTGGTTGCGGCGAACACCCAGCCGTCATATTTTATATACCTCACAATCGACCCCGCGCGCATAGATGTGAACGTCCACCCGCAGAAAACCGAGATAAAGTTCGAGGATGGCGCCCAGATATGGCAGATACTGAACGCGGCGGTGCGCGAGGCACTCGCCAAGTCGGGGGCCGTGCCGCCCATGGACTTTGATATGGACACTTCGGTCGAGATACCGGTGTTCCGGCCGGGGGGCGCCTACCGTTCGCCGGAGATCAAGGCCAACCCCGACTTCAACCCGTTCGTGAAATATCCCGACGGGGCGGACGGAGGACGCGGCTCACATGCCGATATCTCAGATTTTATGGAGCCGCGCAAAGCATGGCTGGAGCGCGGTGAGGATGATTATGAAGCGTCGGTGCTGGAATTCATATCGGGCGAGGATTCATCCCCACAGGAACTGTTCGAGGCGGGAACGGCGTATGCCGCGGGCGGAATACTTCCCGTCGGTACGCGCTATGCCGTCACTGTCGCCGACGGTGCATTGCTCATAGTCGACCTGCACAGGGCGTTCGAATCGGTGCTATACGATCGGTATAGTATGATGCTCGACAGCGGAAATTCGGTGAGCCAGCAGTTGCTGTTCCCCGAGACGCTTACCCTTTCGCTCGACGACGCGGCACTGCTGAGGGAGCACATCGCCGATTTCGCGGCGTTCGGGTTCGACATATCGCTGCGCGACGAGCATACCGCCGAGGTCGCAGGGATTCCGGCCGACCTTGCCGCCCACGGCCCCGAAGAATTGGTCTACGACCTGTTGGACGTACTGCGCGAGGAGACCGGAACGACCGGCGAACTGCGCCGAAGCCGCCTTGCCGCAAGCATGGCGCGTAAGGGATCCTATTCGCGGCCGCGCGCAATGTCCCGCGAGGAGATCGCCGCGCTGCTCGACTCGCTCTCCGCATGTGCGAACCCGAGCTACACCCCGTCCGGAAATCCAATAACGGCGGTCATCGCCGAAGATGAGATCGCGAATAGACTGAGAGCAAGGCAATAACGGATCACATCTCGCCCTGCGTGGTAAGCGGATAATCGAGCGAATAGTGCAGCCCGACGCTCTGCTTCATCTCCTGTGCCTGGCGGATTATGAGGAAGCCGACCGTTATCATGTTTCGCAGTTCGCACAGGCTCAGGTTGAGGGTCGATTTGCGGTATAGTTCCTCTGTTTCCTGATGGATGATATCCAGACGGCGGCGCGCGCGTTCGAGGCGCAGGTTCGAGCGGACGATGCCTACATAGTTGCTCATTATCTGCTGCATCTCCTTGTAATTCTGTGTAATAAGCACCATCTCTTCGGGGTTCGACGTGCCCTCGTAATCCCAATCGGGAATGCCAGCCTGAAGTTCGACGCCTTCACGGGCCAAGAGCGAGTGCTCGGCCGCCATATCGGCGTACACCGCTGCTTCGATAAGCGAATTGGATGCCAGACGGTTGGCGCCGTGGAGCCCCGTGCACGAGGTTTCGCCGAGCACATACAGGCGGCCTATCGAACTTTCACCGTTGAGGTCGACCACCACGCCGCCGCAGCAATAGTGCGCCGCCGGGACGACTGGAATCATATCCTTCGTGATGTCTATGCCGATTGACAGGCATTTCCGGTAAATGTTCGGGAAATGATCGACGATGGCTGCGGGGTCTTTGTGCGTGATGTCGAGCCAGACGTGCTCCTCGCCGCTGATCTTCATCTCGTTGTCGATGCTCCGGGCAACCACGTCGCGCGGTGCGAGCGACCCCATCGGGTGGTATTTCTGCATGAACTCCGAGCCGTCCTTGAGTTTCAGCACGCCCCCGAACCCGCGCATTGCCTCCGTGATCAGGAAGTTGGGACGTTCGCCGGGGTTGTAGAGCGCTGTGGGGTGGAATTGGATGAACTCCATGTTCGCCGTCGCACCCTTTGCACGGTGCACCATCGCTATGCCATCGCCCGTCGCAACCGGCGGGTTGGTCGTCGTGTGGTAGATATTGCCCACGCCGCCCGTCGCCAGTACGGTCACTTTCGCCAATACAGTGCCAACCTTCTGCGTCTTGAGGTTCAGTACATAAGCCCCGTAACACGTTGCATCCTTGGAGTTCTTGGTGACGAGTTTCCCCAAATGGTGCTGTGTGAGCAAGTCGACCGCGAAATGGTGCTCCAGAATGGTGATATTCGGATGTTTTTTGACACGTGAAACGAGGGCGCGCTCGATCTCCTGCCCCGTGATGTCCTTATGGTGGAGGATGCGGCTCTCCGAGTGGCCGCCCTCGCGCGCGAGTTCGTACTGTCCCTCGGGTGTCTTGTCGAACCGCACGCCCCAGTTTATCAGCTCTTTAATGCTTCGCGGTGCCTGCGTCACAACCTGCTCCACCGCCGCGCGGTCGCACAGTCCCGCGCCGCATATCATCGTGTCCTCTATATGCTTTTCGAACGTGTCGGGAGGGTAGGTCACGCAGCAGATGCCGCCCTGTGCCTTGGCCGTGTTCGTCTGGTCTATTTCGCTCTTGGTTACTATCAGCACCCGGCCGTGATCGGCCACCTTGAGGGCGTAGTTCAGCCCCGCGATCCCGCTGCCGATAACCAGAAAATCCGCCTGTCTGTTCATGTTGTTTTCTATTATCATGTCATCCCGAACGCTTGCGGAGGGATCTACCGCTGTGTCTCAAAAAACAAAATTGCAGATCCTTCTGCCGGAGGTGGCTGCGGGCCCAATGGCTGTCTTCGCAAGCCCATCCAACGCACAGGCCGCCTGCCGAATCGTACAAATGTAGAAATTTTATTTATACTTCTCCTCCAGCCGCAGCAGTGTTTCCTTATTCCCAAGTCCCCCGGCATACCCGGTTAGCGTCCCGTCGGCGCCCACCACGCGGTGGCAGGGCACGATGACCGCTATCGGGTTGCGGTTGTTAGCCATCCCCACCGCGCGTGAGGCCCGGGGGTTGCCCGCCGCCGCCGCGATCTGCCCGTAAGTGCGCGTTTGCCCGTAAGGTATCTTCAGCAACTCGCCCCACACGCGCCGCTGGAACTCCGTTCCCGAAGGGTTAAGAGGCAGGTCGAACTCCCGACGCCGTCCGGCGAAGTATTCGTCCAACTGGCGAATAGCCGTCTCCAAAAGCGGGGTTGTCCGCTCCACCGCCCCGTCTGGAACATGTCCGAAGCGCAGGTCGGTTATGCCGCCCCCGTCAGCGACAACAATAAGCTTGCCAACAGGCGAAATATATGTGGAATAAGATTTCATCAGCGCAAATTTACTATTTTTGCGATATGAATGGACAACGCCTGAGAGAATTTGCAGCGATAGACTTCGAAACAGCAAACAGCTACCGCGGAAGTGTGTGCAGCGTGGGCATCGTGGTCGTGCGCGACGGCATCGTAACGGGTTCGGCGCACGAACTGATCCGGCCCCGTCCGAATTTTTACAGTTGGTTCACTACGCGCATCCATGGCATGACGGCCGAGGATACAGATGACGCCCCCGAGTTTCCCGATGTGTGGGACGGCATCGCGCCGCTGGTCGAGGGCCTGCCTCTGGTGGCGCACAACAGCCCGTTCGACGAGGGATGCCTGCGCGCGGTGTTCGAACTATACGAAATGGCGTGGCCCGGTTACCGTTTCCACTGCACCTGCCGCGCGGCACGCAGGGCATTCCCACAACTGCCCAACCATAAACTTGGCACTGTGGCCGCCCATATCGGCTTCGATCTTGTCAACCACCACCATGCACTTGCCGATGCTGAGGCGTGTGCGGCGATCGCGATGAAAATATTATAAATCGGGATAATGTATGTTCGGCACGCAACTCCCTTCCACACAGTCCTCCGCTGGCTCCGGCCTGAGAACTAAGCATAGGAACTGCGGCCGCGCTCCGCGCGCGGCCGCCATTAACCACTAATCGTTAACCACTGTTTCACCGAGACACCCGACGATGAATTCCAGTATCGCCTCGCCGCCTTCCCTGCGTTCGGACGAGGTGGCGAACTGCGGCGGAAGCTCTTCCCATGTTTCGAGCAGTTTTTTCCGGTAGCGCGCGATGTTGGCTGCCGTCTGGTTGGCCGACTGCTTGTCGCTCTTGGTGAAAACGATCCCGAATGGCACGCCCCGCTCGCCAAGCATCGTGATGAAATCGAGGTCGATCTTCTGCGGTTCAAGGCGCGAGTCGACCAATACAAAGAGGAAGTGCATGTTCTCAGCGAGGGTCACATAGTCGGTTATCATCTTCGAGAACTTCTGTTTCTCGGTCTTAGAAACTTTCGCATATCCGTAACCCGGCAGGTCGACGATATACCAGCTGTCGTCGACGAGGAAATGGTTTATCAGCTTGGTCTTGCCGGGTGTGCCCGACACTTTGGCCAGCCCCTGTCGACCGGTCAGCATGTTGATCAGCGACGACTTGCCCACGTTACTGCGCCCTATGAACGCGAACTCGGGCATCCCGTCCCGGGGGAGTTGGGACATCTTTGCGCTACTGCATTTGAAAACCGCCGACTTTATCATCACCAATGATTTTTTACAAAGATATCTATTTTGGCCTGTTTTTTGTTTTTAAAATGACATTATCCTACCTTTCGGGTATGTATTGGTAGGAAATAAACTGACATTCTCAAAATATGCATTCATTATTGAAATCCGGCCTTTACGCAGTTATGCTATTGGCCATGACAGGCATCGCCGACGGACATACCCACACCCGGCAGGCGGCACAGGACTCCACGAAGCGAGTGGCGATCCTATTCCCGTTCGACAGCGCGGTGATCGACAGCAGTTTCATGAACAACTCTCCGGCGCTGAGGCTCCTCGACCGGATCATGTCCAACCTGAAGATCACTTCGCAGCTCGATTCGATCATGGTACTTCATGTACATGTCTGTGCTTGGTAAAATTGATGTGAGATCGGGATTTCCATTGAGAACGCCATAAATG